>Ga0172368_10003094_pt1 | contig 20523 bp, 32 predicted proteins | sample Lak11m_FD_114540 | JGI IMG/M metagenome (GOLD analysis project Ga0172368, IMG submission 114540) | Freshwater microbial communities from Kabuno Bay, South-Kivu, Congo - kab_022012_11m | ecosystem: Environmental > Aquatic > Freshwater > Lake | place: Democratic Republic of the Congo: South-Kivu...
ATGAAGTATTATATCCTTTGAATAAATGCCTTTTGGCATTTTCCCCTTTACTACAACTTTAACAGTATGCGGCACCTTAAACCAATTCTCGCCTGTGGCAAGCACTATGGCAAGATCTGTTGACCCAACGCCTGTTGAAAGCGCATTTAACGCGCCATATGTACATGTATGCGAATCAGCGCCTACTACCAAATTGCCCGGCTTTACAAAACCTTCTTCCATAGTCAGCTGATGGCAAATGCCAATGCCGACATCATACAGTTTAACGCCGTATTTATCCCTAAAGCCTCGCATCTTTTTATGAACAGCTGCTGTGCCCTGGTTTGGGGCGGGGCTATTGTGGTCTATTATCATGCAAAATTTATTTTTATCAAAAACCTTTGTCTTGCCGGTTTTTTCAAATGCGTCAATAATAAGGCCGCTTGTGCCGTCTTGGCCCATACAAAAATCAACCTTACATACTGCTACATCATCTCTCATTACAAGCTTACCTGCGTGTTTACTTAAAATCTTTTCTGCTATTGTTTGGCCAGCCATTGTTCTATCCTATCTAAACCTTTCTTAATATTTTCCATGCTCGTGGCAAAACTCAACCTCACGTAATTATCCGCGCCGAATGGTTCACCCGGCACAACGGCTACGTTTGCCTCCTCAAGCAACCTTTTTGTAAACTCCATTGATTTTAAACCTGTTTTTGAAATATCGCAGAATATATAAAAAGCGCCCTGCGGTTTTATATACGAAACATTTTTCATCTTGTCAAAACGCTGGCAGATATAATCCCTGCGCTTTGAAAATTCCACGCGCATCTTTTCAACCAATTCCTGGCTGCCTGCCAATGCCGCAACTGCTGCCTTTTGGCTAATGGAGGCTGGATTTGACGTAGAGTGATCCTGCAGGTTTGATATCGCCTGCATGATATTTAACGGCCCGGCTGCATAGCCTATTCTCCAGCCTGTCATTGAATAACTTTTTGAAACTCCGTTTACTATAAAAGACCTTTCAAATATCTTTTTGTCCAAAGAGGCAATAGATACATGCTTAAGCCCATCGTAAACCAATTTTTCATAAATCTCATCGCTGATAATATTGGCGTTTGACTGTAAAATAACATCCGCCAAAGCCTTTAATTCTTTTTCTGTATAAACAATGCCAGTAGGATTTGAAGGGCTGTTTATAACAACAGCCTTTGTCTTTTTTGTAAGCGCTTGTCTTAATTGCTGTGGTGTTATCTTTAACCCATTTTCAGGCTTTGCATCCACAATAACTGGTTTGGCTCCTGCCAAAACAGCCATTTCAGGATAACTAAGCCAAAATGGCGAAGGTATGATAACTTCATCGCCATCATTGCATATTGCCTGAAATATATTATAAAGGCTGTGCTTTGCCCCGCAGGAAACAACTATCTGGCTTGTTTCATAAGACAAGTTATTATCTTTTTTAAACTTATCGCGTATGGCCTCTTTAAGCGGAACTATTCCTGTTGAAGGCGTATACTTGGTAAAACCTGTTGTAATTGCCTCTGTTGCTGCATTGCATATATGCGCTGGCGTCGGAAAATCCGGCTCGCCTGCGCCAAAACCAACTACGTCTATTCCATCTTGCTTCATCTTGTTTGCCTTGGCTGTAATGCCTAAAGTAGCCGAAGGATGTACCTTTTTTATGCGTTCTGATAACTCCATTGAAATTCCTTGCTCCTTCCTATTTATTATAATAATATCACTATATATTACTAAATAACGGGGAATTTGTAAAGCGAAAAATAGACGCTGCGGATTGCTCGCTTTATGGCCATTCGGGATGCCGCTTCGTTCGGCCTTTCTATTTTTCTGCCCTTTTGGGCAGAAAAAAACCGGCTCTCACTCCGCGTCATCCCTCATGGCCATCGCTAGAGCAAACCGGCTTGCTGCGAAGAAAAACAAAAACTACTATCTCAACCACCACAACTAGAACAATTGCTGCTTGAACAACCGCTACAGCCGGATGAACTGCTTGAGGTTATATTTCCAGAACTATCCTTTGAATTAAAAGCAAACGCTGACATAAGCCGTTCTAAATTCTTCTTGCCGCACTTTGGGCATTCGGGCTGGTCAGAGCCGCTTCTTATCAAGGTTTCAAACCTAGCCTGACAATCTAGGCATTTGTATTCATATATAGGCATAAATCCTCAAAATAATTATTATTCTTCGCAAACTTTTACGCTAAGTATAAGGCCAATTAAAACTACCGCCATTTGATTAAAAACATCCAATAAGCTGCCATTTTTATAGCTAAGAAAATAACGCTGCAAAACCATTTCATTTATAAAAATTATACCAAACCATACGCCCAACGCTTTTATCAAAATAAAATCTTTCTTAAAATAACGGATTACAAAACCTGATATCAATGCCAACAAAAAAGCAAATTCCATAACTATTGCCGATGCCGTCGGGATTACCCTGATTAAATACCATAAATCTTTCAGGGAATGCTGGGATTTACAAATCAATTCCCATCTATGCTCTTCAACTATAGACACTATATAGGCATAAGCTACCACAATAAATAGATAGCCTATATTAAGCGCTGCTACTTTTAGGACGCGCCTGCATCTAAATAACTTTTTCTCTAAAAAAACACCTGCAACAATAACAATAAAAATAAATAAAATAAGCCATTGCACCAAAACAGCACGGGAATAGGTATCGTTGAACCAAAAGAAAAAACTATATCCCCATACAGAAGAACTCCAATAAATAAGCGCTATTGCCAACCACATAAAATCTATGAATAATTTGGTTTTGCCGATTTTTGATTTCATGCAGGATTATTTCTTCCAGTATACCTCTGCTTCTTTTTCCATCTTTTCCAGGCGATCATAATAATCCGGGAATTCTTTAAGATGGGCCAGGGCAATCTTGCCTGTAATCATTATGTCATCGCTTGTAACATTAGTAGCAATATCATGCAGGCCATGTTCCAACTCCACATCCATTCCCCGCCTTAACTGATCAACATCAAACTTGTCCCACTTTATTCCCAGCTTCTCGCCTGTCTTTTTGGCTTCTTCCATTGTAAAATGCTTTTTTACGCTCATATTACCTCCGAATTTTTTGCTTTTTAAAAAATTCGTCCCGAGCCGATTGCTATGACGTGTAGCGGCGAGGGACACTCATTTTTTTACTCAAAAATTTGCCTACTCCCTTTTATTATTTTTTTGAGGTCACAATTTACAACCTTAACTTGAAATCACAATTTGTGATTTCAAGTTTTCAACCATGGGGACACTTTGAACCGTGTTTTCAAAACGGTACGAGCTTATACAAATCTAACCAGGTTAGATTAACTTGTTTTCTTTCTACTGTTTTCAATCGGCTCTATCTTCACATAAGGAGATTTCGGGTCTAAATAATATTTTATTGTACCTGGTCAAAACGCTGCTTTGATGTGGCACCGAGGCCCAAGCTACGCGTAGTTATCCACAACCGTAGCGGACGTTTAAACGTCCGCTACTGCTTTTGATAGAATGCCATATCATTTTATTTTTGAAAAAAATATAATAAATTTTATAAATCCGTATAAAAACACACCGGCCAGAAATAAATAAAAAACAATACTAAACCAAAATCTAATAGGCTGCTTATTTCTTTTATACACTATTTTAGTAATTGGCATCCTCAATATACCCATACCAGGAATAGTACTAAAAGTAATTTTGCCTTTTTTTAATCTATCGGCCACCAATAAAAATATATATAAAACCCCGGATAATGACAATAAGATAAATCCTAATGGTTTATATACCAAAAAAAAGAAAATAATAATAACGACATGCCAGTTGAAATTATTTCTATTTCTAAAAAAAGATTTCAATTTATCTATTTTTTTATTCATCATATATCCTCAGATTTCCTTGTACCTGGTCCAAACGCTGCCTTGATGTGGCACCGAGGCCCCGATTGAACTGTCCCTTCCAATAAAAAGGCGCCTAACTCCTTTTTGCTATTATTAATCTGACAAATCTAACCAGGTTAGATTAACTTGTTTTCTTTCTACTGTTTTCAATCGGCTCTATCTTCACATGATTCCTTTGTACCTGGTCCAAGCGTTGCTTTGATGTGGCACTGGGGTCCCGATTGAACTGTCCCTCTTTTAACTCGCGGGGACAGATTCTACAAATGGGGTTTAGTGTCCGGTTGAACCAGTCCCCTGCTGATTTTGTAGTTATCTCTCCCGACCACGAGGGCTGGCTGTGAGCAGCGAATTTAATTTTTTTCCTGCAGAAACGATTTGAAAAAAATTTGTTGAGCTGCGAACAGACAGCCCGAGTGGCCACGGAGATTGCTTCGTCGTCCCGAAGTTTCGGGACTCCTCGCAATGACACGTTTTTTCAATAAAAAAGGGCTGTTTCCCGCGATTTGCTTTTTGGAAAACAGCCCTGTATTTTACTTTAGCTTTTCAATGTTGTATATTATTTATCCTTCTGATCAAAAAGCTTCCTTAAACCGCCCAAAAAGCCCTTTTTCTGCTTGTGACCTTCTATCTGCTTTGGCGCCTCTGGCCTTTTTACTTCATTCTTTAAGTGATCTTTGATTTTCTCTGCAGGTTTATGCTGCTCTTCCTGAACCTTTGGTTCGTGAACCTCTTTTTTAGCTTCCTGCTTGGCCTCGACGTGTTCTTTCTTTGTCTCGACGTATTCTTTCTTTGCCTTTGGCTCTTCGTGCTTTTCTTTTTTCTCTGAAGCGGCCTTTTCTTCTTTCTTGGCGGACTTTTTAACTAGCGCCTCTTTTGCCTTTACTTCAGTCCATTCCAAAATAGCCATTTCAGCGTTATCGCCTACTCTTCTACGAGTATGAAGAACTCTTGTGTAACCACCTTTTCTATTTTTAAAAAGCGTTGCAATATCCTTAAAAAGAATACCAACCAAATCCCTGTCAGCCAATATTGAATAAGCCATACGCATATCGTGCATGGTGCCTTTTTTGCCCCATGTCACCAGTCTATCTGCCAGGCGCCTTGCCTCTTTGGCCTTTGCCAAGGTGGTTTCTATTTTCTTATATTTAACCAGATTGCGCACCAGCGAATACACTGTTGCCTTTCTGTGCGCCGGATGTCTTCCAAACTTTATGTTTCTCTTTCCATGTCTCATTTTTTATTCTCTTATTTTTAGGATGATAATTTTTTAAGGACTTCTTTATCCAGTTTCATGCCGAGTGTTAAACCCATTTCTTTCAGTATAACGCCTATCTCGGTCAAAGATTTCTTTCCAAAATTTCTGTATTTAAGCATTTCTGCTTCGGTCTTTTTTACCATGTCAGCAATTGTCTTAATGTGCGCTTCTCTTAAACAATTTGCGCTTCTGACTGAAAGCTCTAACTCTGATACAGGCATTTTTAATTTTTCTATTAACTCATCTTCTATAACAACTTCTTGGGTTACTTCCTCCTCGGGCAATTTGCCGTATCCGACAAAAACATCTAAATGCCTTTGTAAAATATTTGACGCGTACAAAAGTGCGTCTTTCGGAGACATGCTGCCATTAGTCCAGATCTCAAGAATCAGCTTGTCATAATCAGTCATCTGGCCTACCCTGGTATTTTCAACCAGAAAATTTACTCTTTTTACAGGACTAAAAATAGAATCAACAGCTATAATGCCTATTGACTGGTTTTCTTTTTTATTTCTTTCTGCAGATACATAACCACGGCCTTTGCCTATTTCCAACTGCATGCTGAAAGGCGTATTTTTGGTTAACGTTGCTATGTGCAAATTCGGATTAAGCACCTCTACTGTCTCGTCTGTAACTATATCGCCTGCTTTAATATCGCCTTTTTTATCAGTCTTTATGTGAAGCGTCTTTGGGCCCTTTGCGTGTGAACATAATACAATCTTTTTTACATTCAAGACTATCTCCGATACATCCTCCAAAACGCCAGGCACTGTTGAAAACTCATGCTGGACGCCGTCAATTTTAATAGATGTAACTGCCCATCCTTCTATTGAAGAAACCAAAACCCTTCTTAAAGAATTGCCTATTGTCGGGCCATAGCCGCGCTCAAAAGGCTCTGCTGTAAATTTACCGTATGTATCCGAATACGAGGATTCATCAACTGCGATTTTTCTTGGCATTTCAAAATCTTTCCATGCAATACCCATTTTTCCACTCCTTGTTTATTACTTCGAATACAATTCTATTATAAGCTGTTCCTTTATCGGGAATTGAATATCATCCCTCTGGGGCAGCCTGACTACTGTACCTATAAGTTCGTTTTCCTGTAAAGTAAGCCAACTCGGCACTCCGCGTTCTTTTGTTGCCTCCATTGATTCCTTTATTCTTTTAAGGGCTTCCTGGTCTACTTTAACAGTTATTTTATCATTCACGCCTACCTGAAACGACGGGATATCAACCTTGTTGTCATTAACAAAAACTGAACCGTGACATACCATCTGCCTTGCCCCTGCAATTGAAGATGCAAAGCGAAGCCTGAACACAACATTATCAAGGCGCGTCTCAAGCATTGAAAGCAATATATGGCCTGTAACACCTTTTATTCTTGTAGCCCTCTGGAAATAAAGCCTGAATTGCCTTTCAAGCAAACCATACATCTTTTTTACTTTTTGCTTTTCTCTCAACTGGACTCCATAATCCGATAATTTTGTCCTGGATTTACCATGCTGGCCCGGAGAATAGCTTCTTCTGTTAAAGGCGCATTTTTCAGTTGAACAGCGCGTGCCTTTTAAAAATAATTTCTGATTTTCTCTACGACAAATCTTGCAGCTTGAATCTGTATACTTAGCCATATTTACTTACACCCTTCTACGTTTAGGAGGACGGCATCCGTTATGAGGAATAGGCGTCACATCCTTTATTACATTTATATTTAAACCTGCTGCCTGCAATGCCCTTATGGCTGATTCTCTGCCTGAACCAGGGCCTTTAACACGCACTTCAACTTCTTTCATCCCGTGAGCTATTGCCTTTTTGGCGGCGTTTTCTGCTACCAACTGCGCTGCAAACGGGGTGGATTTTTTTGAACCTTTAAAACCGGCATTGCCGCTTGACGACCAACAGACTGTATTGCCCTGCCTGTCGGTAATTGTCACAATGGTATTATTAAATGTTGCGACAACATGGGCTATGCCATTAGGTATATTCTTAGAAGCTTTCTTCTTTGCTTTTGGTTTTTTCTGGACTGTTTCTTCTGCCATAAATTACTCCTTTTTACCGCTATCTGGTGATGACTTAGTAAGTGTACCCTTTCTGGTAACGCCTACAGTTTTCCTTGGGCCTTTTCTTGTACGGGCATTTGTATGTGTCCTCTGACCTCTTACAGGCAGGCCTTTTTTATGACGCTGGCCCTTATATGAACCTATGTCTATCAAGCGCTTTATGTTGCTTGCGATTTCTCGACGTAAATCTCCTTCAATCTTATAATCACTTTGTATTACAGTAGACAGCCTTGAAACCTCTTCTTCTGTAAGATCCTTTGCCCTTGTGTCCGGATTTATGCCGGTCTTCTTTAAAATTTTCTGTGCTAAAGTAAGGCCTATCCCATACAGATAAGTAAGGGCTGTTTCAATTCTTTTATTTTTCGGTAAGTCCACACCGCTAATTCTAGGCATCTATAACTCCTGTTTTGTTTTCGCTAGGTTTCTAAACCCTTAGACCCTAATGCTATCCCTGTTTCTGCTTATGCTTTGGGTCGGAACAAATCACTCTTAAAATATTTTTTCTTTTAATTATTTTGCACTTCTGGCACATCTTTTTTATACTTGATCTGACTTTCATGCTGCACCTTTATATTTTTATTTGGCTCTGTAAGTAATCCTGCCTCTTGTTAAATCGTAAGGCGACAATTCAAGCTTCACTTTATCGCCGGGAAGTATCCTAATAAAATTCATGCGCATCTTGCCTGAAACATGGGCTAGCACCATATGCCCGTTTTCAAGCTCTACCCTGAACATTGCATTCGGCAAAGTTTCCTTTATTGTGCCTTCGACTTCTATAGCTTCTTCTTTAGCCATTAAAATTTTCCCCAATTTTTCCTTGTTGAAAATTTTATCCCGAGTCACCTGCTATCACAAGCTGTGACGAGGGAAAATATTACAACTTTGTCAAAATCTGCGGCCCGCTTTCGGTCACAGCTATTGTATGCTCAAAATGCGCGGAAGGCTTGCCGTCAGCTGTAACTGCTGTCCAACCATCCTTCAATAATCTCAATTCATACGTGCCCATATTAACCATAGTTTCAATTGCCAAAACCATGCCGGCCTTAAGCCGTGGGCCTGTATTTGCAAGGCCAAAGTTCGGTATGCCCGGATCCTCGTGCAGCATAGTGCCTATACCATGACCGACATAATCCCTGACCACCGAAAAACCATTCTGTTCAACATGTGTTTGTATAGCGTTAGAAATATCATAAAGGCGATTGCTAACTACTGCTTTTGAAATAGCGTTATACAAAGCCTGTTCAGCAGCCTTAATGAGTTTCGCGGTTTCAGGTTTTACTTTTCCTACGGCTATAGTAATAGCAGAATCGCCGTAATAATCTTCAAACTTTACTCCGGCATCAATGCTGATTATATCGCCTTCTTTGAGGCTGTACAAACCCGGCATCCCATGCACAACCGCTTCATTTACAGATGTGCAAATACTTGAAGGATACCCTTTGTATCCTTTAAATGCCGATATAGCGCCCTCTTTTTCAATCAACCGATCTGCTTCTTTTTCCAATTCAGCAGTAGTACATCCTGGCTTTACAAGATTTCTTAATGCGTCTAGAACTATTGCTACTATCCTACCAGCCCGACGCATCTTTTCTATTTCTATGTCTGATTTCAATGAAATCATAGCGTTAGCTATACAACGGCTTCTTGTTTAAACATCTCAACTAAAATGTCAAAAACTTCTTTAATATTCAGGTCTCCAGAAACGGTCCTCAGGATACCTTTATTTTTATAATAATCAATAAGTTCTTTTGTTTCTTTTTTATAAACTTTCAGCCTGTTTCGTATAGTAGCCTCATTGTCATCCTGCCTTTGTATTAAAGGCTGGCCGCAATGATCGCAGATGCCTGCTTTTTTAGGCGGTATATTTATTATATGATAATTTGCGCCGCAGGATTTACAAATCCTCCTGCCGGACAAACGTGTTATACTAACCTCTTCTGATGTCTCAAAAAACAATACCAAATCTATCGGCATATTTGATTCTGCCAGAGTGCGATCCAGGCTTTCTGCCTGGGGGCTGGTCCTGGGGAAACCATCAAGTATGAAACCGTTTCTTGCATCTTTCTGGACAAGCCTTTCTTTGACAATTTCTATAACTACCTTATCAGGCACTAGTTCGCCCTTTAACATATAAGAATTTGCCTTTTGGCCTACAGGTGAATTATTTTTAACCGCTTCTCTAAGCATATCGCCAGTAGAGATATGCGGTATATTAAATTTCTGAGAAAGAACCTCTGCCTGTGTACCTTTTCCTGCTCCAGGTGGACCTAGTAATATTAAACGCATAAAAACACCTATAGTTGAATGACAAATGTCAAATGACAAATTCCAAATAAATCATTTAATGACAAATAATTTAATGATTTGTCATTAAAATATTCATTTGTCATTTAGAATTTGGATTTTGTCATTTAATTATCTTCTACCCTTTAAATGGCCTTTTTTCATGAAACCTTCGTAGTGCCTCATCAAAAGTTGTGATTCAAGCTGGCGCATTGTATCTAACATAACACCGACGATAATTAAAAGACCTGTGCCTCCAAAAAAACTTGCAACCAGATACGGTATGTGCAGCCAACCTCCTATCATATCCGGCAAAACAGCTATTATCGCCAGAAATATTGCGCCTGGCAATGTAATTCTCGTCATTATAAAATCAAAATATTCTGCGGTCGGCTTGCCTGGCCTAATGCCAGGGACAAATCCGCCGTATTTTTTCATATTTTCAGCAAGGTCTACAGGATTTAAGGTAATTGCCGTATAAAAATATGCAAAGAAAATTATAAGCAAACTATACGCTACTGTATACAAACCCTGGCCTCTTGTCAAAGACATCGCTATATTCTGCAGGGCCGGGTTCTGTATAAAACCGGCAACTGTTGCAGGAAATAAAATTATTGATTGCGCAAAAATTATCGGTATAACGCCTGCGTGATTTACGCGCAGTGGTATATAAGTTGATTGCCCGCCATATACTTTCCTGCCAACAACGCGTTTTGCATATTGCACAGGTATTCTAAGCTGGCCCTGGGTAATCAATACAACCGCTATTATTACAGCAACCATCATAAAACCAAGAAACAAAACTGTTGCAGGCTGTATCTGCCTTCTCGCCGCAGAAAACGGAGATGCCAATAAAAGCAACTGAGCAACTGCCTGAGGTATCCTTGAGATAATGCTAGCTGTAATCAACAAGGACATACCATTTCCTATGCCGCGTTCAGTAACCTGCTCGCCCAAATACATTATAAATGCAGTACCGCTTGTCAGCGTTATAACCGTGAGTATTAAAAAAGGTGCTCCCGGATTAGGGACTATTTTAAGGCCTTGAAAATGCGCCGGATTCTGAACCCATATAGCAATAAACAAGGATTGAATTATTCCAAGCAACACTGTCAGGTAACGCGAATACTGGTTTATCTGGCGCATGCCAGCTGCGCCGCCTTCTTTTGCTAATTTTTCTAAAGAAGGAATAACAACTGTTAAAAGCTGCATTATGATAGAAGCGGATATTGCCGGCATAATACCTAAGGCAAATACCGTCAACCGCTCTATGGCGCCGCCAGTAAACATGCTCATAATGCCAAATAATGTGCCGCTCTGCGCCCTTGCTAAGCTATCAAAGAACTGAGCTAACGCTGCGCCATTTATGCCGGGCGTAGGTATATGAGAACCCAGCCTGTAAACAGCAATCATGGCCAACGAAAAAACTACTTTTTTTCTTAAATCCGGTATCTTGAAAATATTTGCTAATGCTCGAAACATCAACTACCTCTGCTTCGCTGGTTCCTTAGCTTTAGATTCTACAGGACCTACAGCTATTAACTGCGCTTTTCCGCCTGCATTTGCAATCTTTTCAGCTGCACTTTTTGAAAATCTATGTGCTGACACTGTAAGAGATTTTTTAATTTCACCGTTGCCTAAAATCTTTACAAGGCCTTCGGCGCTCTTTACAATATTTTTTTCTTTCATTAATTTCGGATCTACCACATCACCGTCTTTAAAATGTTTCAACTGTTCCACATTTACTATCTGGTAGTTATCCGGAAATTTTGCGTTAAAACCTACCTTAGGAGTCCTTCTTATCAAAGGCATCTGGCCGCCTTCAAAACCAAAACGCCTGTTAGTGCCTGAACGTGACCCGGCGCCTTTGTGGCCCCTGCCTGATGTCTTGCCATGACCCGAACCTGTACCGCAGCCTTTTCTTTTAATCTTTTTATTTGCGCCTTTTGCGGGCCTTAAGTCTGATAATCTCATTTCTTTTCCTCAGCCATTTCGCTTTCTTCGCTTTTTTGTACTCTTGTATTTTTAATAGAAACTTGTTTATCTAATTGTTTTAATCCTGCGATGCCTGCCTTGACAACATTCAACGCATTGTTTGAACCTAAAGACTTTGTAAGTATATCTTTTATGCCGCTGGCTTCGCAAATTGCCCTTATGGCGCTGCCTGCAATTATACCAGTACCAGCAGATGCAGGTTTTAATAAAACCTTTGCGGCGCTGTATTGGCCTAAAATTTCATGTTTAATAGTAGAACCTTCTATCGGGACTTCAAACATATTTTTCTTGGCGCTGTTTAAAGCCTTCTTAATCGCGTCTGCAACTTCATTAGCCTTGCCCATACCGCATCCGACTGAACCATGGCCATTGCCAACAACAACCAAGGCGCTAAAAGAAAAATGCCGGCCGCCTTTTATAACCTTTGCGACCCTATTTACGTTAATAACTTTCTCTATAAATTCAGATGATCTCTCGTCCATTAAAACTTCAAACCTGCCTTTCTTGCGCTCTCGGCAAAGGCCTTTATCCTGCCATGATATAAATATCCGCCTCTGTCAAAAACAACCACTGTTATACCTTTTTCTTGCGCCTTTTTAGCAATCAATTCTCCAAGAGCTGCGGCGCCTTTTACGTTGCCGCCGTTATTGCCTGCGCTTTTAAAATTTTTATCTAAAGTGGAAATTGAAAAAATTGTTTTGCCGGCGGCATCATCAATAATCTGCGCATTTAAACTTCTTGTGCCTCTGTAAATGCTCAGGCGCGGCCTTTGGTTTGTGCCGCTTAAATTCTTCCTTATTCTTACGTGCTTTCTTACTCTTGCTTCTTGTTTGTCATATGCCATTTTTATGCCACCTTCTTGCCAACTTTACGCCTTACGTGTTCGCCAACATATCTAATACCCTTGCCTTTATAAGGCTCAGGCCTGTAAAAATCTCTTATCTGTGCCGCTGTCTGGCCAACCAATCTTTTATCTATACCGCTGATTATAATAGAAGTTGGCTTTGGAGTCTGAATTGTTATTCCCTCAGGTATATTAAAATTTATAGGATGCGTAAATCCAAGGTTCATATTCAAGGCCTTACCCTGAACCGCAGCCTTAAATCCTACACCTTGAACCTCAAGTTCTTTTTTATAACCTTCTGTAACGCCTTTTATCATATTGCTTATCAAGGTTCTTGTAAGGCCATGCAAAGATTTATCAAGTTTTAAATCTGAAGGCCTTTTTACAGTAATCTTATTTGCGTCCAAGGAAACATCCATACGATGATGAAAATCAAAATTGAGCTTTCCTTTTGGGCCTTCAACGGTTACCGTATTCTTTTCTATTTTTACCTTTACCAAACTTGGAACATCTAGTTGTTTTTTACCTATTCTTGACATTTTTTCTCCCGAATGCTGAATATTATTTAGATAACTCTTCGGGATGCCGAAGCTTTGTTTACAAATTTACTACATTCGGCATCACCATACGTGGATTAGAACTTCTCCGCCAACACCCGCTTCTTTTGCCTGCAGATTAGTCATTATACCCTTAGAAGTAGAAATAACAGAAATACCCAAACCTCCAAATACACTTGGGATCTCGTCTTTGGTTATATATTTTCTTAAACCCGGCTTGGAAACGCGCTTCAGATTTGAGATAGCCGGTGTTTTAGTTTTATCAACTGCATATTTCAAATAAATCTTAAAAAGGCCCTGGTTTTTATGCTCCATGGGTTTAAAATTTTTTATAAAACCTTCATTTTTTAATAGCGACAAAATTGCCTCAACTAATTTTGATGCCTTAACATCAGCTGTGACTTTTTTTGCCCTATTGGCATTTCTTAAAATTGTTATCATGTCTGCTATTGGATCAGTTACGCTCATTTTTTCTTCCTCTCGTCGCCAATTACCAACTTGCCTTAACTACACCAGGTATCTGCCCCTTTAACGCCAATTCCCTGAAACATATACGGCATATTCCAAACCTGCCCATATATCCTCTTGGCCTGCCGCATATCTGGCAGCGGTGGTATTTTCTTACCTTAAATTTTGGTGTTTTTTTACACTTTAAAATTAAGCACTGTTTAGCCATTAAAATTTCCCTATTTTTTCGTGTTGAAATTTTATCCCGAGCGACCAGCTATAACTAATAGTCGCGAGGGAGTCTCTAATTCTTATTTTTCCTTAAACGGCATACCGAATTCCCGCAAAAGCTCCAATGCCTCTTCGTTATTTTTTGCAGTTGTGACTATGGTTATATTCATACCCTGCACTTTAACCACGGTATCATAATCAACTTCCGGGAATATTAATTGTTCGTTTAAACCTAATGTATAATTCCCATGCTGGTCAAAAGAAGTCCTGGATAATCCCCTGAAATCTTTTATCCTGGGTATAGCCACAGATATTAATCTGTCTAAAAATTCATACATATAGTTACGCCTTAATGTCACCATACAGCCGATAGGCGCATTTTCTTTTAATTTAAAATTTGATATAGCTTTCTTGGCTCTTGTAATAACGGGCTTCTGGCCTGCAATTGCTGTTAAATTTGCCACTGCAGCTTCAAGTATTTTTATATCCGTAGCGCCTATTCCAACACCCATATTTATAACAATTTTCACAAGGCGTGGCGCACGCATAGGATTATTGTAGCCAAACTTCTGCATCATATTTTTTGTTATTTCACTTCTGTATCTTTCTAATAGCCTTGGTTTCATTTATATAGTTTCTCCACACTTTTTACAGATTCTAACCTTTTCACCATCTGCCAACTTGCTAAAACCAACTCTTACTGGTTTTGCGCATTTAGGACAAACAATGGAAAGATTAGATACGTGTATAGGATTTTCTCTCTGAACTATGCCGCCCTGCTGGTTATCCTTGCTTTTTCTTGTATGTTTCTTTACGTAATTTATACCTTCAACAAGGGCGCGGGATTCTGCGTAAAATACCCTCAACACCTTTGCCTTTTTACCTTTATCCTTGCCTGCCTTAACAAATACTATGTCATTCTTTTTTATATGCATTTTAAATTTCCTGCTTTTCTTCGATTTGAAATTTATCCCGAGTCACCTACTTATTATAAGTTATGACGAGGGATCTTTATATGACTTCCGGAGCCAGCGAAATAATCTTTGTAAATTCTTTTTCCCTTAATTCTCTTGCTACAGGCCCAAAAACCCTGGTGCCTCTTGGATTTTTTGTTGTATCTATAATTACAACTGCATTCCTGTCAAACCTCAAATAAGAGCCATCCGGCCTTATTATTAATTTTTTTGTCCTGACTATAACCGCTTTTGCAACCTCGCCTTTTTTAACAATAGCGTCGGGCGTAGATTCCTTTATGTTTACGGTTATTATATCGCCTATATTGGCATATTGTTTATTGCCGCGGTTTATAAGCCCTATGCAAGAAGCGCGTCTTGCGCCTGTATTATCTGCTACATCTAAAATACTGCGCATCTGTATCATTTTAACACCTCAAGTAATCTCCAGCGTTTATCTTTAGAGATAGGCCTTGTCTCGACAATTCTAACCTTATCACCTATCTTTGCCTCGTTTTTTTCGTCATGAACTTTATATTTGTTTGCCTTTGTCATGACTTTTTTATACGTAGGATGAACTGTGGTTCTTGTGACCTTTACAACAATGGTCTTGGTCATCTTGTCGCTTACAACTTCACCTTCTCTTATTTTTCTCTTAGCTGTTCTTATCTCTTGTGGCATTGAATTTTCCCTTATCTTTTCTATGTTAAAAATTCATCCCGAGCCGCCTGCTATAGCGATTAGCGACGAGGGACAACATTATTCTTTCACCTTCTTAGACTTGGCTTCTTTTTTTATAGTTAAAATTCTAGCTATATTTCTTCTGACATTTTTTATATGAGAAGGTTTTTCTAACCTTCCGCCGGCTGCCTGAAATCTGTATTCCAAAAGCTGTTGCTTTAAAGCAGCTAGCTTCTCATCCAGCTCCTGTGCAGATAAACCTCTCAAATCTTTTATATTTTTTGATCCCATTTTATATATTAAACCTTTCTTCTCGCTACAAACCTTGTCCTAAAAGGTATCTTATGCGCTGCTATTCTAAATGCTTCTTTTGCTACTTCCTCAGGCAAGCCTTCTAGCTCCATTAAAATCTTACCGCGCTTTACAACAGCTACCCAATACTCGGTCATACCTTTTCCTTTACCCATCCTTGTTTCTGCAGGTTTTTTACTAACAGGCTTATCTGTAAAAATTCTTATATATAGTTTTCCTCCGCCCTGGGTAGTGCGCATAACAGCAACTCGGGCCGCCTCAACCTGTATATTACTAAACCAGGCATTTTCCAAAGCCTGTAAACCATATTCACCAAAAGAAACATTACAACCTGACGTAGCTATACCACCGCGCCATCTGCGCTGGGCTTTTCTATATTTAACTCTTTTGGGCATCATAGCCATTGAATTTTCCTGCTCCTTACTATTCCTTTGTTTCTTTTTTTTCTTTTACAACTGTTTTTTCTTCTTGAGCTTCTGAATTTTTCTGAATTTCACCGGTGCAAACCCAAACTTTAACTCCGATAAGCCCATAAGTAGTCAAGGCCTCGGCAAAACCATAATCAATATTTGCCCTTAGGGTATGCAAAGGAATCCTGCCTATATGATAAGTTTCTTTTCTGGACATTTCTGATCCATCCAAGCGGCCCCTGCACCTTATCTTTATGCCTTCGGCGCCGGAATCCATGGCCTGCTGCATGGATTTTTTCATCGCACGCTTAAAACCAATTCTTTTTTCCAGCTGAGTTGTAATATTTTCTGCTATTAGCTGCGCATCTACAGACGGGTTTTTAATTTCTTTTATATCTATAAAAACTTCTCTTTTTACTATGTTCTGAAGTTCTTCTCTTAACCTGTCAATATCCGCGCCGCGACGGCCAATAATTACACCGGGCCTTGCAGAATAAATAGTAACCTTCACCTTGTTGCCGGATTTTGTCACATCTACTTTAGCAATCCTGGCTGCTGCAAAATTTTTCTTAACATACTTACGAACAAGAAAATCCTCATAAACAAAAGCAGAATATTCTTTTTTTCTTGCAAACCACTGCGATGACCAATCTCTTGTTATTCCGACTCTGAAACCTATAGGATTAACCTTATGACCCATTGTTCTCCTCAAATTTACGAAGTAAATTTGATCCCGAGCGGCTAGCTATTTCGCTTTTGCCGCGAGGGATTTCTTTACTTCTTTTTTCTTTGTATTTTTTTCTGCTGACTTAACAGGCTGTTCCTGTTTTTCTTTTTTCTCTTTTTTATGCCCTGCATGCTCTAAATCATGGGCAACTTTTTTTATTGCGTCAACTTCAATGCATATATGAGACATGCGCTTTCTTATCGGCATAGCCCTACCCATTGAACCGGCTTTATGGCGTTTTAATGTAGGCCCGCCATCTGCTGTTGCCTTACAAATAAAAAGATTTGAGGCATCAACTGCGCCGTTTGTCTTTTTAACTGCATTATTCAAAGCGGACTTAAGAACCTGTGTAATATAAAATGCTGAGCCTTTATTAACAGATGCTAATAAAGCGAAGGCCTGCTCAACATTTTTGCCTCTTATTACATTTAAAACGTACCTTGTCTTCCTGGGAGAAACTCTTATAAATCTTGCGATTGCTCTAGCTATCATTTTTTTAACCGGTTATGTTTTATCCATTGATTGTTCGGTATGCGTGCCATGTTTCCTGAATGTACGCGTAATAGAAAATTCACCAAGCTTATGCCCTACCATGTTTTCAGTAATAAAAACAGGTATGAACTTTATGCCATTATGAATTAAAAATGTCAGCCCGACAAATTCCGGCGTAATAGTTGAACGCCTTGACCATGTCTTTATAGGCTTTTTATCGCCTGAGGACTTCATCTTTAATACTTTTTTCATCAACTTCTCTTCAATATACGGACCTTTTTTTAACGACCTACCCATATTTTCCTCACATTACATCCTTGGCCTGAACTCTTCTGTCTTTTACAATAAATCTGTTTGAATATTTCTTTGGCTTTCTGGTCTTGTAGCCTTTTGTCGGCTTTCCCCACGGTGTACATGGATGCCTTCCACCTGAAGATTTGCCTTCTCCACCACCCATAGGATGGTCATGCGGATTCTTTACTACACCTCTGCTGAAAGGCCTTTTGCCAAGCCATCTATTTCTACCGGCTTTTCCTATCGAAACAACTGAATGCTCTGAATTACTTACCTGTCCGATAGTAGCATAACAATCTAAGCCTACTAAACGAATTTCTCCTGAAGGCATTTTTATATGTGCATAATCACCCTCTTTTGCCATGATGATAGCTGAACCTCCGGCTGAACGCACTAATTTTCCACCCTTACCGGCTACCATTTCAATATTGTGTATCAAGGTACCTGCAGGGATATTCCTGAGAGGAGCACAGTTACCAATTTTAATTTCTGCTTCGGGAGATGCTATAATAACTTCTCCGACTTTAAGATCTGCCGGGCAAATTATATAACTCTTTATGCCATCCTCATACTGAATAAGCGCTATCCTTGCGGTCCTGTTAGGATCATACTCTACAGCAAGAACCTTTGCAGCTATGTTTCTTTTTAAACGTTTAAAATCTACGATTCTATAACGCTGTTTATGGCCGCCTCCACGATGCCTGGAGGTAACCCTGCCGCATAAATTCCTGCCGCCCGTTCTTTTCATGGGCTCTAAAAGCGATTTCTCCGGATAACCCTTTGTAATTTCTGCAAAATCGCAAAGAGCTGTAAATCTATTTGATGGTGTTGTTGGTTTTCTTTGTCTTATACCCATGAATTTTCCCTTATTTTTCTACTTGAAAATTCATCCCGAGCCGCCCGCTATTTCATTTATCGGCGAGGGATTTCATTTTAAACAGTTAAATCAATCTTGCTTGGAGGCACCAAAGTAACAACTGCCTTTTTCCAATCTGATGCGTAACCGGCTTTATACCTGACTCTTTTTAATTTGCCGCTCACATTGATAACATTAACGTCTTTTACTTTTACTTTATATATCTTTTCAATTGCCTTTTTAATGTCAAATTTGGTAGCCCTTGGATCAACCTTAAAAATATATTTGTTCAAAGAGGTTATCTGAGTACCCTTTTCTGTTCTCATTAAATTTTTTATAGCTGAATAAACACGTTCCATCGTATTACCTTATTTGGATATTATCCTTTTGCACACCTTTTTTAAGGCGGGCTCGGATATTATTAGATTTTTATGCAATAAAATATCTAACGCTGTAAAATTTCTTGAATCTGTTACCAACAGTCGTGGGACATTGCCTGAGGCCCTTTTCAAATTTACATCAGCCGAATCTACTATAAACATTGTGCTTAATTCCCTCGGCTTATCAAAATCTATTTTGGGATTATTTAATTTCAAAAATTTCTTAAGCGCAATCACAAAACTTTTTGTTTTGTGGTCAGCCAATTTCGGCTCGTCTATCAAAAATAATTCTGAATCGCGAAGTTTACCATTTAAAGTGGATTTTACAGCAAGCCTTTTTACCTTCTGCGGAAGGCTGTATGAATAATCTCTTGGATGCGGGCCAAAAACTGCGCCGCCGCCTTTCCACAATGGATTTCTTGAACTACCTACCCTTGCCCTGCCTGTGCCTTTTTGCTTCCAGGGTTTCTTGCCGCCTCCTGAAACCTCGCCTCTGGTTTTAGTACTTGCAGTGCCGACCCTTTTGGCTGCCTGATACATAAGCACAACCTGATGCATTAGGGCTGAGTTTATCTTGCCGTCAAATATCTTTTCGTCTAAATCTAATTTTTTAAGCTCTTTACAGCTTAAAAAATCATAAATAGGTATTATTGTTTCTATTTTCTTTTTTTCTTTTTTGGGTGTTTTCGTAGTCATTTATTTTTTGCCTGCTGGTTTTGCTGCTGCTTTTTTCTCTTTTGCTGCAGATTCTTTCTTCTTCTTTACTACTGGCTTTATCTTTGGCAGGAACTTGGATTTTTTCTTTCCTACTCTTACAACCAATAACGTACCGTCTGAACCTGGCACAGCGCCTCTAACTGCTAAAAGATTATTCTCTTTATCAACTTTTATGATTTCTAGATTTTGAACAGTGACCTGCGCATTGCCCATTCTGCCTGGGAAACGCTGCCCTTTATATACTCTTGAAGGGTCAGAACTTCCGCCTATGGAACCTACTGCGCGGTGATGCATTGAACCATGGCTTTCTGGGCCGCCGCGCCAATGATGTCTTTTAACGCCGCCTTGAAAACCCTTACCTATAGATGTGCCTATGATATCAACACAATCCCCGGGCGTAAATATATCAACTAAAATATTTTGGCCTACTTTATATTGTTCAATATTATCCAGCCGGAATTCCCTAACAAAACGCTGCGGCTTTGCATTTGATTTTTTAAAATGCCCAAGCATTGCCTTTGTTGCAAGCTTTTCGCGTTTTTCCTGAAAACCAACCTGTATAGCAACATATCCATCTTTATCCTTAGTCTTAACCTGCAAAACCGGACAAGGGCCAGCCTCTATAACTGTAACAGGAACGATGTTACCGTCCTGATTAAATATTCTAGTCATGCCTAATTTTTTGCCTAGTATACCTAAAGCCATGTTATTTTATCTCCACATCAACACCAGCTGGAAGATCAAGTTTCTTTAACGCATCTACTGTCTTTGAAGTCGGGCTTAATATATCCAAGATACGATTATGTGTCTTTATCTGAAATTGCTCCCTGGATTTCTTATCAATATGCGGCCCGCGTAGAACTGTAAAAACTTCTCTTTCTGTTGGCAGCGGTATTGGGCCGGAAACAGTGGCCCCGGTTCTCCTGGCTGCTTCAACTATTTCATGCGTTGACTGGTCCAGCAATCTGTGATCATATGCTCTTAATCTTATACGAATTTTCTGTTGCATTACTGTATTATCTCCGATATTACACCAGCGCCTACTGTATGTCCGCCTTCTCTTATGGCAAACCTTAGTTCTTTTTCCATAGCAATAGGGGTTATTAGTTCAACTTCTGCGTTAATGTTATCA
>Ga0172368_10003098_pt1 | contig 20488 bp, 21 predicted proteins | sample Lak11m_FD_114540 | JGI IMG/M metagenome (GOLD analysis project Ga0172368, IMG submission 114540) | Freshwater microbial communities from Kabuno Bay, South-Kivu, Congo - kab_022012_11m | ecosystem: Environmental > Aquatic > Freshwater > Lake | place: Democratic Republic of the Congo: South-Kivu...
GATCTGATAATGAGCGAACAGAATGAAACGTATGTGTGCGCCAGGGTCTGCGGGGAAATGATACACCATCTGGAGCACAGGTTTGAAGATACTGCTTAGCGTGAGTGTCTCGCTTGCTTCGTGATACTTGCACTGGATTGCCGTCATCACTGGGGGGGTCTCGACCTCTACATCTTCGACGATTCCTTCCACCGTGATGTTGCTGCCATCAGGAGAATTTAGTATCTCAAGCAACGTTTTATTGAATTGGTACAGAAACCCTTTGATAGTGTAGTCAGCGGCTCGTGACATATGTCTCCTTCTCATTGACAGTACTCAGCGCCGGCGCGGCCAACATATCGGCCGCGCCGGCGGTTCACATCAGCCGGCGGCCGGTTCGGGTCGGCGCCCCAGGAGACGCAATTCGCGCCAATGGTCGGCGAACGCCGCGCGCCACGTGGCATGGCAGTTGTAGCGGATGCCGAACTCCTTGCACGTCGCGGCCACGATCGGCGCAAGCCGCGGGTAGTTCAGGTGGCAGATGTGCGGCAGCAGGTGGTGCTCGATCTGGAAGCCCAGCCCGCCGATGTACCAGTTCAGTAGGCGGTTGCGCGGCGCGAAGTCCACGGTCGTCTCGACCTGGTGTCTGGCCCACTCATCTTCGATGTGCGGCGGGCTGCCGACCGGCGCCGGGAATGCCGCGGCGCCGCTGATGTGTGCGAGCTGAAAGACGATGCCCATGACCAGGCCGAGCGTCAGCATCACGATCAAGACGCCAATCAACACTTGCCACCAGGGGTAGACCAGCAGCGGCAGCGCAAACATGATCATGAAGAAAAACAGCTTGCCGGCCCAGAATATGACCTTGTCCGCCGCGCCCATCGCCGGGTACACGTGATTCGCATCGGACTTGCCGGCCAACGCCATCATGAGGTCGCGCATGATGAAGTCGAAGCCGATGAAGCTGTAGACCAGCGGGAAGTACCAGGCCTGCGCCTTGTACAGCGGCTTCCACGCCGCGCGGGGCGTGAGGCGCAGGAAGCCGAACGCCTCGACATCGTCATCGTAGCCGGCGATGTTGGTGTAGGTGTGATGCCACACGTTGTGCTTGGTGCGCCAGCGGAACCCGCTCATGCCCAGCATCTCGGCGCTGAGGCTGACGAGCTTGTTGACGCGTGGGTTGTCGGAGTAGCCGCCGTGATTGGCGTCGTGCATGACGTTGAAGCCGATCGAGGCGATCGCCATCGCCCACACCACACACAAGACGATGTTGACCGCTGGCGGGAAATTGCCCAGCAGCAAGAGCAGGTAGGCGCCCAGCCACCAGGCCAGCGCGACCGCCGTCTTGAGATACATGGCCGGCAGATCGCGCGCGGGGATGCCGTTATCGCGCAGATAAGCGTGGACACGCTCGTTGAGCGCTTTGCGGAAACCGTACTGCTTCGTGAACCGGAGAGTTCTTGTTGGCGATTCTCCAACGCCCTTCGCCCAAGTAGACAATTTGGTGCTCCTCTCTATGACTCGGCTCGCCAGCACATACGCGCTGGCTCGTTCAGCTTCCCCCCACCAGCGCCCGCATCCGCTCCGCAACCGCCGCTCCAGCCGGCCAGTCGCCGAGGTAGGCATTGTACGCCAGGTGATCCAGCCCGATGTGGAGATAGCACGCCGTCAATCTGGCCGCTTTGTCTGCGGGCGCATAGCCCACTTCACGCCAGCGCCGCTCAAGCTCCGATCTCAGGGTGCGCACGTCCAGTTGGGGCATCCAGGGCGCCCAAAACTCGAACCACGCCAAGTCGTACAGGTGATCGCCGTAGAGCGAGCAGCCCCAGTCGAAAACTGCTGAAATCCGCGCATCCTCCACCAGGACATTGCGGTTGATCAGATCGCAGTGTAGCAGGCAGCGGGGGACCGCATCGCTTGCCAAATCCTTGAGCAGCGCAAAGCCCCATCTAAACGCCGCGTCGCCCTCGGGTGAAGCCGCCAGCCGCTCCCGCCAACCGAAGGTGCGGCGCTCGGGTGTGTCGTCGCCAACGGCCAACAGATGGCTTGACCAACTGGCGCGCGACGCTCGGCCGTCAGCATCCCAACCGCCGAAGCCAGAAGTGGCAGCCAAATCCGCCGTGCGCATGGCTTCGAGGGCCGCCACGACCGAAGGGACAGCCGCAAGCCACTCTGTCGCGCTGAGACTTTCCAGCGGGACGCCGTGGCCGCGCCTGGAGATGGCGAAGTAGCCGTCGAAAGCTGGCCCGACATCGCGCACGGGGGGGATCGGCAAATCGGGCGTGGCGTAGGCGGCCGCAAGCTGATCTTTCCGAAAATCATCCCCGTACTTGCCGAAGCGGATCACCAGCTCCGCGGCGCCCCGCCGAAAGCCGAAACAGCGCGACCACGCGCCTTCCCCGACGAGCGTCAGGTCGGTGGGTTCGCTGCCGAGATAGTCGGTCAGGAAGGCCCGCGCCTGGCCGATGGTGACGAATTCCGTTTTGTCCATTTCTTGTCTGACGTGTCACTCTGCACAAAGATACGCCGCAACCCGATCCAGCGTCGCCATGAACTGGTCCGATGTGTCGAAATAGGGCAGATGATGCGCGGCGCATTCTTCCTTTAAATAGCGGCTGAACTCGATCATCTTGGCGATGATCTCCAGCAACTCCCGGTCTGAGCAGTCGCTCGACCAATCGTTGGGATGGCCGGCGTAGGTTCGGATATCGTGCAGCTTCCGTTCCGGCGTGATGGTGGTGTAGCCGAGAAAGCACGATCTGATCTGCGTCGGATACGCTCCCTGTAACGCCGCGACGTGCTTCGGCAGCAACTCACCCTCGACGGCGTAGTCCACGCCCTCGCCCATCAGATTGAAGCTCATCTCGCGCACGAGCGGCCACAGGCGCTCCCCCACCACCAGCCCGCCCGCATCGGGATCAATCGCGTATTCGGGAACGCCGCGCGTCAGGCCCATCTTCAGCACGTCCAGGCTGAAGAACGATACGCGTCGCTCGGCGAGCAGTCGCCGAACCAGCATCCCTTTGCCCGTGCGGGCCGCGCCGCCAATGAAGAGTAGCATGATTTACTTTGCCATCTTTACCAATCCGCTCGCCTCGATTTGCCGATCCTTAGCATCTCAATTGGTCCGCGTCCTCCGCGTCGTCTGCGTAGTCCGCGTGCCGTTGGCGCCTGCCAGACTTAATCTTCCGCCAGCAGGAATACGTTATTCAACACCTTGAAGCTCAGCCGGCCATTGAGCGTGGGCGAATAGCGCTCCTGGAGCGGCCGGACGACGATCCCCTCTCGCTGGTTGCGCGTGCCCGCGTAGACCCCCTGGGCCATCGCCAGCAGCTCTTCCAACGACGCGTCGAACGCCGCCCACCGATGGGCCTCCGGCACGAGGGGCATACCCAGCGACCGGGCAAACTCCCTGGCCGGCTCGTGATCCAGGTAGCGGCTCTCCGCGATGTCCCAGACGTTGAAGACGAAGCCATCCACCCCACGGATGCCCAGGCGGTTCTTTTGGATCCCCTCGCCGCACGCCTCGAACTGCACCGCATAGCCATTCGGCAGCCGCTCCGCCAGATCGTACTTGCGCGCGACCTTCCAGAACGCGTTGTCGGCTGTGTCTTTCATCTCCAGGTTGCGCGAGCAAACGCCGAAATGATCGTTCCAGCGATAGGCCGTGCCGCTGGCGCCGTCGCATTTGACCGTTGCGACCGCGGGCAGGCCCCGCAACTCCTCCAGCACGAGCGGATATGCCTGCACCCGCAACTCGTCGGTCTTGGGGATGATGGCCGTCGGGAACGAGCCGAGCACGTCGCCGCCGACCGAGACAGGCTCCGGCGGAACGTACTGCTGGATGCCGAGCGTCGCGGTGATGTCCAGCCCGCTGGACAGCGCCAGCCCGGCCAGCTCCGGGAACTTCGCCAGCGGCAGCGCCAGACCTTGCGACCACACCCCGCGCAGCCGGATCGTGCGGACGCGGCCTTTGTGTGCGGCCATGAATGCAAAGCGCGGCTGCTCGACATCCACCAGGCTGTCCACCTCCAGGAAGACCGCCAGGTCACCCTCGGCGAAGCCGTCATCTTTGGCGACGACGCACTGCCAACCGATATCCTGGAAGCGCGCCAGCAAGATGCGGTCGGCGTTGGGGATCGGCTCCGGCGATTTGATAACCTGAATCGTGGCGAGTTTACGCATTGTGTTCCCTCCCTTTTCATATCCGGCCCGCCGGTCTGCGCCGGTGACAAAAAAGGCGACTCTCTGAGTCGCCCTTCAATGCTGGCTCCGCCAAGAGCGCCGCTATGCGGCTACTGCAACACGGGGTCGCTTGAGTTGCGCCTGGCTCATAATCGCTCCGAAGCCGGCAATCTGGCTGGCGTGTTCGATGTCTATGCCAACAACCTGGCCGCTGGCATCGTAGTCAAATACGACACCCGGTATGACTTCGCTCGCGTTGAATCCTGGCCGTTCTAATAGTTTGATATACAACGAATCTGTTTCGGAATCGTAGTCGAATCGCATGGCTTACCGCGGCCGTCGTTTCGGGGCTAGATCGGCTGTCGCTCACCTGCTCGCAGCATTTTCGCCTGGGCAGACTCCATAATCGAATCCCGAATGAAGCGACTCGCATCAAGAATCTCGATACCGATCATCTCGCCCTGGGCGTTCAACTCAGCCGTGATATTCGGGCTGAGCTCAACACTTCCCATCTCTGGTTCATCGGAGATGACCAGATGTAACACGTCGTCTTTCTCAAAATAGACCATACGCGCGTTATCCACTGATAAACCTCCCTGTCTTGAGGCGGAAGTTGACTTGCTGACGCGTCGTTGCATGAATGGTCACTGGGGTCAACTGCCCCTGAATCAATTCGTAGGGAACAATCACGAGGACATCCTGAACATGTCCCACAACTATCGGTCGCCCTGTTGCTGTGTCAAAGTACCGTTCGGCTGAGTATCTGACGATATCTTCTATCGCGACAAGATCGAAGCCACGCAACGCAGCACGATACCTCATGTAGTCCGTCCACACCAATTGCGGTTTGGATTCCATGAGCAGAACTCCTTTTGCGTAGCAGTGCCCTAAGTTGATAATTGCAGTATATCGCGCACTCTAAAGACAGTCAAGCCCCGTTCGGCCCCGGTTTCGCCAATTGATCCGCCAGGCCACGCCATTGCAAGAACGCCTGCGCCAGCGGCCGGTCGTTCGCCATGTCCATCTGCGCCATCGCTTCGGTGTAGGGAGTGACGCAGATGCCGCGCTGCGCCAGGCCGATCACGGTGACATGATCGCGGCCGGCTGTGATGTCGTCCATGATCTGCTGGCTGGCGCGCGCGCCCAGCCGCGCCCCCTGGATGCGATCGAACGCGGTCGGCACGCCCCCGCGCTGCAGATGCCCCAGGATGCACTCGCGCACGTCGAATGTACCCGTCGCTTCCGCGTCAATCACCCGCCGCACGAACTCGGTATCGTAGTACGGCGAAGTTTCCTCCGCAATGATCACGATGCCCAGCTTCTTGCCGCTCTCGAAGCCGCGGCGCAGCATCTCGGTGTCGCGCATCAGGTCTTCCAGTGAAATGCCGTCCTCCGGCAGCAGTTCCATCTCGGCCCCCGTGGCGATCCCCGCCGTCATCGCCAGGTAGCCGCAACGCCGGCCCATCACTTCGATGATGTAGACCCGGTGCGCCGCGCTGGCGGTATACTTGATCTTGTCCACGGCATCCACGATGTTGTTCAACGCCGTGTCCGCCCCGATGGTGAGCTCGGTGGCGGGCAGGTTGTTGCCGATCGTAGCGGGCACGCAGATGATGGGGACGCGCAGCGCGGGGTATTCGTCGCGCGCTGCCAACAGCCGGCCCACCTCATTGTATGTTTCCAGCCCGCCCACGGCGATCAAGCCACGGATATCCCAGGTCTGGATCGTGCGCGCAATCGCCGGGATCTCCTCCGGCGCCAGCTCGTGGCGCACGGCGCCCAACTCCGAGCCGCCCAGATCCAGCCAGTTCTGGACATCCATCCACGCGATCTCTTGCATATCGCCTTTCGCCAGGCCGCCGAAGCCGTAGCGCGCGCCGATCACGTCCTGGCCGGCGTTGCGGGCGATCCGCAGCGCGGTGCGCAAGATGGCGTTCATGCCCGGCGCATCCGGCCCGCCCGTCAGCAGGCAGATGCGCCCGCGATCCTTCAGCGCCTCCTTTGGCTCCGCCCGGCTGAGCGTTTTGACCAGATCGAGCGCATCGAGGAAGCTGCGCCCACGCAAGCCCAGCGCCTCCTCGAACTGGCCCTGATCCATCTGCACGTTCACCGCCTGGCTCTTGGTCACCACTTCGGTCAACGGCGTGGCCGTGGGCTGATTATTCACCAGCCCGAACATCACTGGGGTGGGATCAGGGCCGGCCAGATAAGCGGCGGCCGCGGCGCCCAGCCGCGACGAGAGCACGCGATCGAACGCCGAGGGCGAGCCGCCCCGCTGGACGTGGCCCAGCACGGTCACGCGGCCTTCTACGCCCATGCGCGTTTTGAGGATCTCAGTGATGGTGTCGGCGCGGATCGGCAGGCCATCACTGTGCCGCGCGCCCTCAGCGAAGATGATCAGATCGTGGCGCCGGCCGGCCGCGCGGCCGCGTTTCAGCGCCTCGACCATGCGATAGTGCCAGCGGGGATCAAGCTCTTCTTCGGGCATCAGCACCCAATCGGCGCCGGTCGCCAGCGCGCTCATCAACGCCAGATAGCCGCAGCGCCGGCCCATCACCTCGACCACAAAGGTGCGCTGGTGCGAGTCGGCGGTTGAGCTGAGCTTGTCCACCGCCTCGACAATGGTGTTGAGCGCGGTGTCTGCGCCGATGCTCATGTCGGTGCCGAACTGATCGTTGTCAATCGAGCCGGGGAGACCGACGATACGGAGTGGGACGGCCGCGGTGTTCGCGGCCCTCTCCGCCGGGATGCTGCCCTCCGCGGCCAGCGCTTTCAGATGGTCGGCCCATTCCTGGCACAGCAGCAGCGCGCCGGTCAGCGAGCCGTCGCCGCCCACCACCACCAGGCCATCAATCCCGGCGTTGACCAGGTTGCGGGCGGCCTGCCGGCGGCCGGCGATGGTGCGGAATGCCTCGGAGCGGGCGGTGCCGATGATCGTGCCGCCGCGCTGGAGGATGCCGCCGACGCTGCGCCAGTTGAACGGCTCGAACTTGGCTCCGCCATCCACCACGCCCTGCCAGCCTTCGTGTATGCCAACAACCTCCATGCCGAGATCCATGGCGCAACGGGTCGCCGCCCGGATTGTGGCATTCATGCCCGGCGCATCGCCGCCGCTAGTGATGATACCGATTCGCATGGGAAACCTCCTGGCCGCATCTAGTCTAGTGGCGGGTGCCAGCCGGCGCTCGCCCAATACTTGCGCGCCAGCACTGCCAATGGATGATTCATCTGCAAGGCCAGCACGGTGGCTCGCCCGTGAGACGTCAAACCGATGATTTGCGTGTTGTCGTGGCCCCAGGCGAAATGCTCCTGCCAGGCCTGGGTGCGGGGGTTGAAGAGGGAGACAAGCTGGCCGGTTTCCGGATCAAGCCCCGCGGTGCGATCGGCCTTGTGGCGATTGCACCGCTCACAGGCCAGCCACAAGTTCTCGCGCGTCGTGGGGCCGCCTGCCGCTTCGGGGATAATGTGATCGAACACCAGCGGGATGCTAGTGATGGCCTCGGATGCTCGACAATACCCGCAGCGATGTCCGGCATCAGATCGGACATCCTTGGCGATCCTGGCTGGAACGCGGCTAACGCTCACAACTGGCGCTCCATCGCATCAAGTGTCAGTAGAGGGAAACCTCGCCAACGCAGCAATGCGTATGCGTAGGCTTTTTTCACCGTCAGTTTATCGGCTGCCGCTCCCAGACGATCCAGTTCCGTCCGCTCGGCGGGCTTGATAGTCCCGCGCTGATTCAGATGTAAGAGTTGCTCATGTCGGGCTTGTTGTTCGGGCGTAGCTCGGCTGCGAGCAATGGCCCAGAGGGTATCTGTGTCTAGCGATTGCATCGCCTCCAGTTCAGGTCGCAAGTCGAGAGGCGCTTCGTCCAGCGCCGGGGGGATGTTTCCGGCGATCGTTTGTAGCAGCACATCTTCCACTCGGCGTTGAGTAGCCTGCGCGGCCTGTTGGAATCGGCGATAGAGCGCGTTCGGCAAGTGAATCGTGACCGGCATCGTTTGTAATGACATCTCTCGCCTCCACAGATCTATGTGACCGATTTCTTTCTGTTACACATCAAGCCGCAGTATACCATAGGGGAGATGGCTCGCCAATCTTCTGCGTTCCAAAGCCGCGAGTTCAATCGCCCAAATCTACGAATGTCCCAACACTGGATATCGTGTGCTGCTTTGGCGTGCGGATTATTCATTTCCTTTGCGGAGTGCGAGAAGCAGCGGGCTATCGAGCGCCAATTGAGTTGGGAATGGGATCCTCGGATCGGCCAGATCGAAGATCGCCATCAGCGTATCTCCTGAATTTCGACCCAGAAGTCATCCTTTTCGGGCGGCAAATCGGCAAATAGTTCGGCTAAACGATCTTCCATACCCACGACTCGATCCACGGCTGCCTCCATCAGGCCATTCTGACCTGATTATATCATAAGCCCCGGTTCTCTCAAGTTCTGCGCCCGGCGGAAAGCTCCTTGAACCGGGGCAACCGCGCTCGCAGCATGTCGTAATCAGCGCCGCGGAAGACGCCGAGCAGGACGAGTGCACCGGCATAGGCCGCGAAGCCGGGGACAAGCGCAATCAGCAGCGGGATGCCGGCCTGCACGCCGGCCCAGACCACACCGGCGTTGATCCCTGCGGCCAGGAGCGGGCCGCCGCACAAGGTCAGCCACGGCATGGCGGTCACGTGGCGATGCACCGCCCAGGCAAAGGGGATGAAGAGCGCCAGCTCGGCCGGGGTCAGCAGCGCGGCCGAGGCGGCATAGCCGAAGCGCGGCACGAGAAGCAGGTTGGCGATCCCGGTGAAGAGCACGCCGATGATGAAGGCCCGCGTCAGGAAGCGCTGCTGGTTCACCGAGATCAGCACGTACTGCGTCACCGAATTCACCCAGCCGATGGGGATGGACCAGACCATGATCTGCAACGCCAGCGCCGAATCGGGCAGATAGGCCGCGCCGCCCAGGATGCGGATCAGCGGCGTCGCCAGGAAGGTGAAGGCGACCGCGATCGGCAGCGCGAGGATGAAGAGCAGTTGCGCCGCCACCCGATAGGCGCGCGCCAGCGCGTCTCCCTGCGTCTGCGCGTAGCGGCTCATCAGCGGGAAAACCGCCAACGTGAAGTAGCTGGGGATGACGTTCAGCCCGTCCAGATATTTCGTGGCGGCCGAAAAGATGCCGACCGCCGACGCGCCGGCGAACCATTGCAGGATGTACAGGTTGATCCGCCAGAAAACGCTTGCCAGCAGATGGTTGATCATCAGCGGCCCGGATTCGGCCAGCATGTAGCGCTGGAGCGACAGGTCGAGGTGCGCGAAGGTAGATTGGTTTGTTGGTAGATTGGTAGATTGGGGGCGCGCCCAACTTATCAGTTTACCAAGTCCCAATTTACCAAGTCCCAATTTACCGAGTCCCAATCTACCAGGCGCCGCTGGGAGCACTGTGCGGCGCAGCACGACAAAGAGCCACACGACCTGCACGACGTTCATCACCAACGACACCCCGGCCAGCCCCACGAACCCGAGCTCGAATGGCGGCAGCAGCGCCAGCGCGCCCAACGCGACCTTAGCAACTGCGGTCGCGGTAGCGATGCTGGCCGGGTGTTCCATCTGTTCGTAGGCGAAGAAGACCGCGCTGATGGCGTCGGCGATGTTTGCGAAGAGGAGCGCGGCCACGAACAGGGCAATCGCCTGGACCGTGCCCGGCGCAAGCTGTCCGCGGCTCTGATAGGCCAACACCACCCCGGCCATGATCGGCAGGCTCGCCAGCCACAGCAACATCCGCAGCCCGATCACGTTGGTCAAATAGCGCCGCGCCTGGCCGCAATCCTTGGCGACATCGCGGGTGAGCAGCGTGCCCAGGCCGAAGCGGGTGACGATCTCGAAGGTGGTGTAGAAGGTGATCGCGAACGCGTACGCGCCCTCGCCGGCCGGGCTGAGGATGCGCAGCCGGAGCATGGCAAACGCAAAGTCAATGCCGCGCGTCAGCAGTGCGGTAGCCATCTGCACTGCGCTGTTTTTCGCCACGCGCGCAACCTCGCTGCGATCCCCGCGGTAGAGCCGGCCCCACGCCCACCAGCCGGCCAGCAGCAGCAGGGTGATGCCGCCCAGGAAGCTGCCGTACAGCCCCAGGATGAACGCGCGCGGGGAATAGACGAAGCGCACCGTCCACTGGCCGGCCTGGGGCAGGTAGACCGCCCGGAACGTGCCGTCGGCGCGGTACAGGGGCATCTGCTGCTCGACCGCCTCGCCGCTTGCCGTCACCCCCTCGCCTTTGACGCCGAAGGGCCGCAGATAGGCCTTCCAGCCGTCCGCGAAGTTGTCGGTAAACACCAGCCAACCGCGGTCGCTGAGGTTGACATCCACAAAGATCTCGCGCGGGGCGTAGCTGGCAATGCGCGCCTCGCGCAGTTGCGGCGAAGCTGGCGCAGGCAGGCTCTCCGGCGCGATCCCTTCCACCACGACGGTCTGCGCCGGGTCCAGCTTTTGGAGCATGTCAAGCGCGGCCGTTTGGTCGGCCGCCGCGACCGCCTGGGGCACAATGAAGGCGCGGGGGAACGCCCGCTGGTTCTCGAAGACCTTGACCTCGCCGCTGTAGACCAGTTTGTAACCGGCATTGGGGATGGTGCGTGTTGTCACGACGTACTTCACGCCGAGCAGGTTGAGGAGCGGATTATCCAGCGTTTGATAGCCAAGCTGCGCATACAACGCGGCGATCCGGTTATAGAGCAGTTCCCCTTGCGGGTGGATCCGCTTCATGTACTCGACGTACTGCTTGGGGATGATCGAATCGTAGCCGCGCACATCTTCCAGGCCGTAACGCATCGCCGAATTTGCATTGAGCGTCTTCTCGTCCGGCCCGTCGAAGCTGGTCAGCCGCCACGGCTGGGCCCCGTCGCGCTGCGCTTGCAGCCATTCGATGACCGGCGGCTTGAATTCGAGCAGATCTTTGTTCACAGCCGGGTTGAAGCCGTGGCCGAAGAGCCACAGGTCGGCGATGAGCAGCGCGATGGCTGCCAGCGGCCAGAGGCGACGCGCGGGTGACAAGGTGACAAGGTGACGGGGTGACAAGGTGACGGGGTGATAAGGTGAATCCGCAGGTTCTCCTTGTCTCCTTGTCTCCTTGTCTCCTGGTTTCCAGCCAGCCCACCACAGCACGACACCCGTCAACAGGGCCATCAGCCCGAACTTCGCCAGCACACCGGCCTCATAACTCCACGCCATTGCCGCATCCGCAAAGCCGCGTTCGCGCGCCAGATCGGACAGCGCCAGGATGCGACCGCCGATGGCGATGAACGGGCCGGGCGCGACGATGCTGGCGGCGACGACTGCCAGCGCGCCGGCGCCTGCCGTTCCCAGGAGGATGCCCCCCCATTGCACCGGCCGCCAGCGCGAGCGAGCTTCCAGCAGGAACGTCACCCCGTAACCAGCCAGCGCAGCCATGCAGAGGGTGTAGGGAAAGACCCAGCGGAAGGCCGAATGAAGCTGCTTGTAGCCCGGCAACAGGTAGAACGGGATCGCGTACAGCGGCGTCCCGAAGGCGAACAGGAGCGAGAGCGCCGCCAGAACGGCGAAGCCGAGGATTGAATGCGCGCGCGGTCCCGCCAAGCGTCCGAACGAGTTCGGGACTCCGGAGTCCTCGACTTGTCGAGGAGTGGACGCCCGCCGCGCCGCGCTAAAGACCGCAATCCCGGCCAGCGCCAATGTCAACAGCCCCCCGTAGTTCGCGCCCTCGACGTAGTTTTTGACGCCCCAATCAATGTTGTTCAGCGGTTGGCTGAGCGCGTTCTGCGTGACCGGCCGCCAGGCGCGCTGCCAGATGTCGAAATAGGTGTGATGGGTCGGGTTGCCGAAAAAGTCGGGCAGGAGGAAGGTGACGATCTGGCGGCTCGGCCAGGCCCAGTCGCGCACCTGCTGGAGCGTCGCCGAACCCTCCCGGAAGCTCTGGCGCACCAGGTCGTAGAGCGGGACGATCTGCATCGCGCCGAGCGCCAGCCCCAGGCCGATCATCGCGGCCAGCCAGAGGCTCAGCCGGGGCAGCGGCCGCCAGGTGCCCAGGCGACGTCGCGCGCCTATCAGCCGCCAGGCTGCATAAAGCGCGCTGACGAGAAAGACATAATAGGTGATCTCGACGTGCCCGGCCAATATTTGGATGCCCACGAACAGCGCGCCAGCGGCGACATAGGGGACCGGGGAATACGCGACGGCGCCTTTCTGTTCTTGCTTGGCGATAATGACCTCGATCATCGCCAGGATGTAGGGCAGCCACGCCGCGGCCGCGATCATCATGGTGAAGTTGACGCTGACGATGTAGAAGCCGGAAAACGCGTAGGCAACCGCGGCGATGGCCGCGCCCGGCCGGCGCTGGCCCAACACCCGCGCAAAAACGAACATGCCGGCCGCGGCCAGCCCAAGCTGCAGCGCCGAGAAGACGCCGTAGGCCTGCCAGAGGGGCAGGACATAGAAGATCAGGCTAAACGGATAGAGCGCCGAGTGCTGCCCCGCCGCCAAGAAGGGCAGCCCGGCGAAAATCAGCGGGTTCCAGAGGATGTCAGCCGGCCGGCCGGCGCGCAGTTGTTCGACGATGAACGACTTCCACTGGACATTTTCCAGCACCAGGTCGCTGATCAATGGGTTGGCGGGGACGTTGGCGCCGAATTGTCCGGCGTAGCTTTGCCAGGGCTGGTATTGGTACAGGTTGTCTGCGGGCAACAGGGTGCGCCCGCCCACGGTCTGCGGCCAGAACCATAGCAGCGGCAGCAACAGCAGCGCCACGACGATGGCGAGATCGTACTTTCGCCCTGAATTCACGCCTGCTCCTCTACGGGGCTGTCGCCTCGCCGGCCCGTGTGCGCGTGGCGTGATGGCGCCAGCGGATGCGGAGGACGTCGAGCGCGCCCTGGAGTTTGACCCGCACGCTCATCTTGGATTTGCCGATGCGCCGATCCTCGAAGTAGATGGGGATCTCTTTGGGCCGATAGCCCAATCGCTCGGTGAGATAGGTCATCTCGACCTGGAACGCGTAGCCGTTCGAGCCGACGCGCGCCAATCCGATGCCGATCAGCGTTTCACGACGCCAACACTTGAAACCGGCCGTGATATCGCGCGTGCGCACGCCCAGGAAGAAGCGCGACCAGACCTCGTTGGCCCACCAACTCAAAAAGCGCCGCCACCAGCTCCAATGCGCATCGAGCGCGCCGCCTTCGACATAACGCGAACCGATGACGACGTCCCACTCGTTCATCAGGGCGACCATCTTCGGGATTGCGGTTGATGGGTGAGAAAAATCGGCGTCCATCTGGATGATATAGTCCGCGCCCATGCTCAGGGCGATCCCGAACCCATCAACATAAGCCCGGCCCAGCCCCTCTTTGCCGGGGCGGTGTCGGACGAAGACAGCATTGGGGAAGCGCTGGGCCAGATCGTCAGCGACTGCGCCCGTGCCGTCCGGAGAATTGTCGTCTACAATGAGCGCCGACAGGCCGGGCAGGCCAAGCGCCAATAGCTCGGCGATCAGGCTCGGCAAATTGTCGGCTTCGTTGTATGTGGGAATGACGACGATGATTTTTGCGTCGCTTGGCGCGCTTTTCAATTGATTGGGAGGCATAGTAGGTTTATCTTATCACGCTGAAGGCGAAAGGTCAAAGCAGGGCGAAATCAAAAGAGTTGCTATTTGGGGCGGTCTATGATATGATCGGTTTGCGTGTTCCCAGGCATCATCCAGAGAGAGCTGCCATGCCCGCTGAATCGGACGCCAAGTCACCGCAAGTATTGTACATCGGCCGCACGGACCCGAATCACGAGAAGCTGTGGCGCCAGTTCGAACAAGAAGGAATCGGGATTGTCTTTGCACGCACCCAACGGGCCGGGTTGCAGATGGCCCGCGATTATAAGCCCCCCGTCATCATCGTCAATACCTCGAACGGCGCGTTCACGGGCGCCCGGCTCTGCGGGGCGCTTGGCCGGCTCCTGCCCAACGTCCAGCGATTGCTTCTGACCGAGGCGCAAGCCGACGCCGATGTGTCTTGCGAGCGCCGTTTGCCGCGGCCCTTCACGGTCACGAAGCTGCGCGAAGTGGTCCTCAAGCTGCTCGAAGTGGCCGACCCGCATATCGTGCGCGTGGGCGAGCTGACCCTCAACCTCGCCACCCGGATCGTGGTCGGCCCCAATGGCCAGCACCGCCTCACCCCTAAGCAATGCAATCTGCTGGCCTATTTCATGCGCCGGCCCAATCAAATCTTCTCGCGGCGGCAGCTCATGAAAGATGTCTGGGAGACGCCGTATGTGGGCGACACCCGCACCCTCGACGTCCACATCCGCTGGTTGCGCGAACATTTGGAGCCGGATCCCAAGATCCCCCGCCTGTTACTGACGAAGCGCGGCATCGGCTATCTTTTCTCGGTCCCTGAACTGGTCTCTGAAGAAGCCGCCGAATCCGACTTCGACGCAGACATTGACTGACCGCACCCTTTCCCCGCGTTTTCCACGCAAACCAAAATCGGCGCCGTTGGCGCCGATCGGTACACGCAGTCAGTGTAGTAAGGTCAGGCAGCAGCTCTGGCTTTGTTGAGCGCGGCCATCAGCCGTGATTTGCGACGCGCGGCCTGGTTCTTGTGGATAATGCCTTTCTGCGCAGCCTTATCCAGCGCGCTGATCGCGGCCTGCACGGCGGCTTCGGTCGTCGCCGGCGTCTTGGCCGATGCGATCAAGGTTCGGGCCCGCTTTACGTTGGTGCGCGTGCTCGCGCGCACGGTCCCGCGATAAACCGACTTCCGTGCGTCACGCCGCACGGCCTTCAGAGCAGACATGTGAAGTTTCTTGCCTGGCAACTTAGCGCCTCCGAAATGTACTACCGTCGAAACGATCTGTCAATGGTGCGCCGCGGGGCTGTCCCTGCGGCCTCCCACGGCAACACCTATTTATACCCCAGCGCCGCGCTTTTGTCCAGTTTCAGGGGGTGCTTTCTGCAACACATCCTGCATCGCATCCTCGACATAGGGATAGGCCAGCCACACGGTCGCCAGCCCGAACAGTCCACCCGTGACGATCCGCAGCAGCCAGGTGCTTTCGCGCAGCCCCACCAGTTGGCTGCCGCCATCTATCACCATCGGGATCAGCAGGATCAGGTAGCCTTTGATGGATAACCGGGGCGCCCGCCGGGCTTTGGCCGCGCAGTATGCGCGCGCCAGGTCATACATCAGCCCGCCGAGCAGGATGCTGCCGTAGATGGCGACATCGCGCTCGCAGATGGCGACCTTGTAGCCTGATTCAGGGTCGCCGATCCAGCGCAGGAATTCGCGTTGCAGCAGGTTCAGGCCGGCCGGCAGCGCGCCCGTCGCTTCGAGTTCAGCGACCGTGTAGATGTTCTGCGCGCCGAACAGGAAGAAGGAGCGTTCGGGCAATTGATGGCAGGTGGGCCGGTAGACCAGATAGATGGCCTGCGCCGGCCCGGTCAGCCCCGCGGCCATCAAGGTCGGCGCGGCGAACGGCAACCCCACGAAGACTGCCACCGCCGCGTTGAAGAGCGCCAGCCAGTGGCGCGCCAGCCAGCCCACCAGGCGGTCTACCGCGGCGGCAACCCGGGCCGCTGTGCGGCCGGTTGGCGGCCGCACTATGATCTCTGGCTCGGTCATGGAATGATCACCGGGTCGGGATCTCGGCCGGGGTGGCCGCGGCCGCGACTGCCGTGCCGCTCAGATAGCCGATGTAGGCCGGGATCAACGGCAGCACGCACGGCGAGAGGAACGATAGGATGCCGGCCGCAAAGGCGATCGGAACCGTCACGACGGCCGATGTGGATGTCGTGCCCAGTTCCAGGCTGGCAAGCCCGGTACCTAAACGCGCCACGACCATGTTCGAGATGAGGTTCAGCCGATCCATGAAGAGCAGGACGCCGACCAGGATCAGGAAGAGGCCGGTGATCTTCGAGATGATCCCCATGTGGCGATTCAGGCGGCGGAGGAAGCCCGCGGCCGAGCCGAGCGCCGCGCCCGTGACCAGAAACGGGATGCCGAGGCCGGCCGAGTAGGCCAGCAGCAGCAGCGCGCCCTGCGCCACGGTTTGCGTGTCGCTTGCCAGCAGATAAATCGCCGCCAGCACCGGGCCGATGCACGGGATCCACCCGGCTGAGAAGAAGACCCCCATGATGAAAGATGAGAGATAGCCCCAGCGCGGGTCGGCGCGGGCTTGTACACGACCTTCGGTATACATGAGGCGCGCCAGGCCGTCCACGGAGCCAATGTACATCCGCCCAACCACGGAGCGGTCGCCGCCCGCTGCGCGCACCCGATCTGCGACCCACGACATGCTGCCTGTCACGTACAGGCCGAACAGGATCAGGATCAGGCCGCCGACCTTGACGATGGTCGGCAGGTAGGTGTTGAGCGTGTAGCCGACGAACGCGACCGATGCGCCGAGCAGCACGAACACCGTGCTGAACCCCGCCACAAACGCTAACGCGTGAAAAAAAGTAGCCCAACGGCCAGTTGCGGCCATAACATGCTCCTGCGGTGAACGGGCGAGCTACGCTTTTTCGTGGCTCAGCTCGCGAAGGGCCTTCAGCTCAGCTTCCAGCTTGCTCTGTCGCCGCAGCATCGAAAGGATGAAGACGAACGACGCAGCCCAGATAATCATGTAAGCGCCTGCCATGTAGATCATTGTGATATCTCCCCATTCAGAATGACATCAATAGCCCAGTTGTTCCTTGAGCGCATCCACCTGTTCTTGCGTCCGCTCCACCCGCACGCGATAAGCGAGCAGGATAAAGTAGAACCCGGTGAACGCGATTAGGCTCAGGAAGAAGACGGGCAACATGCCCTTCGACAGGCCGAAGTTCTTGCTGTCGAGCAGGATCGGGTGGATGGTGCGCCACCAGCGGATTGACATAAAGGTGATCGGAACGCTGAGAAACGCAAAGATGCCGTATACGGCCGCAAAGCGCGCGCGCCGCGCCGGATCATCCAGCGCGCTGCGCAGCATGAAGTAGGCCACATACAGCAGGAACATGATCGTGTAGGTGGTCAGACGGGGATCCCACGTCCACCAGGTGTTCCAGGCCGGCTTGGCCCACAGCGAGCCGCTGGCCGTGGCCGCCAGGGTGAAGGCGATGCCGATCTCGGCCGAGGACACCGCCACGCCATCCCAAAGGCGTTTGCTGGTGATCAGATAGGCGATGCTCGCAATCGTGGTGATGCCGAAGGCCAACATGCTGAGCCAGGCGCTCGGCACGTGGAAATAAATGATGCGCTGGGCTGCGGTCTCGTCGGGCGTCAGCCCGGCGGCGTTAGGCGCCAGCAAGAGCGCGCCGAGCGCCGCGATCAGGATCGAGATGGCCGAAATGACCGTCAGCAGCATCAAAAGACGACTGGATCCTCTCATCGAACCCTCCGATAAAATTCCTATTCTTCCATTACATAACCGAACGTGAGATACGCGACGACCGTGAACCCGACGTCGTAGACCGCCACGATCTGCAGCCAGTTGCCCAACGAGGCCAGGGTCTCGCCATCCAACAGCGAGCCGGTCATCTTCACGCCCGCGATCAGCACCGGCAGGAGCACCGGGAAGAGCAGGATCGGCAGCATGACTTCCCGCGCCCGCGTGTTGACGGCGATCGCCGAGAAGACGGTGCCGACAGCCGCGAAGCCGTAGGTGCCCAGGAAGAGCGCCAACAGGTGCGCCGGCGTCAGCAGCGACAGGTTGTAGAAGATCATTACCAGCGGCAGGATGATGATCTCGACAACCAGCATGAAGAGCAGGTTGCCGAGCAGCTTGCCGAAGTAGATCGCGGCGCGATCCACCGGCGCCAGCAATAGCCCGGCCAGGCTGCCTTTGTCCTGCTCGATCACGAACGCCCGGTTCAGCCCCAACGTGCCCGCAAAACTGATCGCCACCCACACGATCCCCGGCACGACCATCTTCATGGCCGGCACGCGTAGCTCGAACGCGAAGTTGAAGACGATGACCGACAGCAGCGCGAAAACGAACATGCTGCTGAAGATGTCCTTGGTGCGCAGCTCCGCCCGGATGTCTTTCCAGACGATGGCGCCGACCGCACGCCAGAAGTTCATCGGCCGCCTCCGACGTAGCGATCGTACAAGGGCCGGAAGTCGGCGGGAGTCATCCCGGCCGTCGCGCCCTCGAAGACGATCCGGCCGCCGGCCAGGATGACCGCCCGGTCGGCGATCGCCAACCCGCGCTCGATGCTGTGCGTGACCGTGACGATGGTGCGCGGCGCGTCGGCCTCCGTGCTGGCGGCCCGGCTCAATTGCACTAACAGGTTGTGGAGCATCTCGGCGGCCTGCGGATCGAGGCCGGTGTCCGGCTCATCCAACAGGAGCACCTGTGGGTCGTGCAAGAGCGCCCGCGCAATGGCAAGCCGCTGAAGCATCCCCCGCGAGAAGGTGCGCACCAGGTCGTTGCGCCGGGCCGTCAGTCCCACCTGGGCCAACAGCCCGGCGATGCGCGGCGCGGGGGCCGCCAAGCCATAAAGCTGCGCAAAGAAGCGCAGGTTCTCCTCGGCGGTCAGGCTGTCATACAGCAGCGGCGCGTGCGACACGACGCCCAGGTAGCGGCGGATGCCGTCGGCGTGGGTCGCCAGATCCAGCCCGCCGATCAGCACTTTGCCGCCCGTCGGCCGGCTGAGGCTGGAAAGGATGCGGATGAGGGTCGTCTTCCCCGCGCCGTTCGGCCCGAAGATGACGAGCGATTCGCCCGGCGCCACGCGCAGGTCCACACCGCGCAGCGCCATCTTGCTCCCGAACGCTTTCGTCAGTTTGCGCAACTCGATCATGGCCGGCCCGACGGGATCGGCTGGCGCGGGGCCGCGTTCTGCATTGGCCGCGACGCTCACGCCTGGCCTGCCTTGCGCGTGTCGTTGAGGATTTGCGCCTTCACCCGCAGCCGCGCGTCGCGATACGCTGCATCCGAAAGCTCGCCGGCTTGATGGGCGATCTCCAGGCGCGCCAGCGCATCCAGCAGGTTCTCGCTGTCGGCGGCGCGCGCGGTAACCGGCGCTGCGCGGCGTCGCATCAGGGGGATCGCTACCAGCAGCGCGACCAGCAGGCCGCCCACGCCGAGCAGGATGAGCAAGAGCGCGTTATCGTTCGTGGCCGGCGCCGGCGCGCTCGCCCCCAGCGCGCCCCCCGTCACGCCGAGCGGCAGGTCGCTAAAGCGCAGCGTGATCGGTTGGTTGGCGGCCAGGTTTTGCCCTGACAGGCTGATGAAATTGCCGTTTTGCGTCTGGCGCACCGTTTGATCTTTGAGTTGGTCGCTGGCCACTTTGGCGCCCACGTCGGCGACCAGCGCGTTGACGTTGGCCGCGGGATAGGGGATGACACGCGAGACATCCAGCGTGCTGCGCGTGTAGGGTATAACATAGCGATAGAGCACCTGCCGTGTACCTCGGCCCGGCGGCAGCGGCAGGGTGTCCACGAAGCCATCCGCTATGGCGATGTAGCGCTCGCCCAATGCGCCGTCGCTGATCTCCAGCCCTTCGGCGCCCTGCGGCAGGGTGAAGCGCAGCGTGCCCGCGCCATCGCCGACGTAGGCCTTGTCGCCATCCAACCCAAACACGATCAGCTCGGTGAAGTAGATCGCGTCGCTGTCGAATTCCATGATGAAGTGGACGCGGTCGGCGCGCACACCGGCGCTGTCGGTCGTGGTGTCATAAACCGGGATCGGCAGGTTCAGCCCGGTCTGTCCGGCCAGGAAATGCGCCGGTTCCGAGCTATAGCTGGCTCCGCCCGGCCCGCTGGCGACCCGCGCCACGAAGACATAGGCGGCGTCGGTCGGCAGATCGGTGAACCGGTAGAAGCCGGTCGCATCGGCGGTGGTTTGGCGAGATTCCCGCAAGGCGGTGTCGTCGAAGATACCCAAGTCAACGGCTGCGTTGGGGAGGGGCTGGCCGGTGCTCTGATTCGTGACCGTGCCGGAGATCACTCCGGCGCCTTTCGCCAGTGGGGCGGGTGTCATTGCGCCAAGCGAGAGGCTGCGCACGTATTCCAGCACGGCGCGTTGTTCCGCAGGGGCCAGTTTGCCGCCGAACGCCGGCATCGTGCCCCGGCCCGCGCTCAGCAGGTCGGCCCAGGTTTTCTGGCTGATGGTCGAAGTCCAGCCGAAATCGGTCAGGTCACGGGCGGGCGGCTTCCCTTTGCCGTCAGGGCCGTGGCAGGCCGCGCACTGCTGATCGTAGACCGCCTGGCCCATCGCGATCTCGGTGGGCGAAGTGTGGAGCGTCCACGCGTAGCCGACCGCATCCCAAATCTGCTGGTCGGTCAGCCGGTTGCTCCACGGCGGCATCATGCGCGCCATCCGGCCGGTCTTGGTGACGCTGAACATC
>Ga0172368_10003100_pt1 | contig 20484 bp, 11 predicted proteins | sample Lak11m_FD_114540 | JGI IMG/M metagenome (GOLD analysis project Ga0172368, IMG submission 114540) | Freshwater microbial communities from Kabuno Bay, South-Kivu, Congo - kab_022012_11m | ecosystem: Environmental > Aquatic > Freshwater > Lake | place: Democratic Republic of the Congo: South-Kivu...
AAGTAGCCTTAAAAGATATGATTGAAATAAGCATTACGAATACTAATACCTTAGCCAAATACAGAAAGATTAATAGTTACTACGATAAGTTAATAACCACGCATTTATAAACTAAAGCCTTTTATAAATGTAATAATCTGGATATCAATTTTTTAAATAAGTGAAAATTTATTAAAAATTTATTTAGACAAAATTAAAACAGAATTAAAACAAAATTAACTTAAAATTCCAACATGCTGATTGTTTATTATATGCAAATATATAGATTTTAACATAAATTAACTTTCTTATGACTTGATTATAAAATTGAAAATTATAATTATCGCAAAAACCTGAATTTTAAAAGCAGCAAAGTATGACATATAAAATTTGCAAAGTATTACATAACTTTAGATAAAAGTTGTATGATTCACAGGTTGAATTTATTTTAGTCTGTTTTTTTTTAATGGCCCTTAATTTATGATATATTAATAAAATAATTGTTAAATGTCAAAGTTTTTTACTGTCTTTATCCTAAATATAATACCTTTAAAATATTTATATTTTCCTTTTAAACTATGAATATTGATATGTCAATGCATATAACCAGAATTTTTTTTAACTGTATATTTCAAATGTTATTCATTTGTTTGATTAGACCCATACTAAAAGGGTGTGCTGATGTTGCTGGTTTCGTTGTTGGTGGTGTAGCAACAGGACTATTGGTTGAAGAGCAAGGAGGAAATGGTTATCAATTTGGCCCAAATATTCCTTTTAACTTTGCGGGAGGAGTGGCAATTGCAGCAGGAGTAAGTGCATCATCATTTAATGATTAACAATTCTTTATTTTAAATAATTTTATTATGAAAATTAAGAAATCTACAATATTTAGAATTGTCTTGTTTTTTTTACCACTTTTATGCTTTGGGCAAGAACACAAAAATGAATTCTCTGTTGGTTTATTGAATTCCACAGGTATAAACCGGAAAAACAGCAACGAATATTTAGAGAATGGCATTTATCTGAATAAGGGGTATATATTTACTTTTTCCAGAGAAATATACCATCTTGAAAACATAAAGCTAAAGTTAATGACTTGTATAAGTAATATGAGTTTGTTCTATGAGTATGACACATTGAATAATAACATACTTAGAATGAAAGAGGGATATTATTCAATTCCATTTGGAGTTATATTTGGAGAAGCTCTTGATTATGGTGAATATGGAATCTTTTTTGGTTCAGATTTTTCTTTTTTATTCAGTCAAAAATTCAAGCTTTTAAATAATTCTGACTTGCCTGCAGCTTATAAACATGAGACAAAATTTGGCGACAAAATCGATCTCTGTATTAAATTTGCATTTATATATGATTTATTTATCTCCCAAAAGAAAAGCTCTGCTATAGGTGCTTTCATATCTACCTCATTAATGGTTTCAAATCTCAATAAAGAAGATTATATCATTTCCTATACGAAAGGTTTTATTAACACAGGAATACGATATAAATACAAATTTTGAAAGGCTGATAGGTTCTAAATGTCCCGAATCTAACGTGGGAAAAGAATAAAGAAGAGGTTATAAACTTTTTCTGTCCAACAGGGTTTCAGATAGTTCCTTTTTTAACCTTTTGCTTTCAAAGCCATTGCATACAGTTTCATCTGTTTTATCATAGAAACCAAACCATTGGAACGCGTGGGGGATAAATGTTCTTTAAGACCTATTTTATCAATAAAATCCAAAGGAGTATTAAGAATATCGTCTGGTGTTTGATGCGACAAAACACGTATTAAAAGAGCTACAATGCCTTTTGTAATGATGGCATCACTGTCTGCTTTAAAAAGAACTTTACCATCCTCGTAAGATGCATAAAGCCACACCTGCGATTGGCAACCTGAAATAAGATATTGTTGAGTTTTATAGGTGTTTTCAATTAAAGGCAATTCCTTGCCTGTTTCAATAATATAATTGTACCTGTCCATCCAGTCCTCAAACTGTTCAAATTCTTCAACTATCTGGTTTTCTATTTCTTGTATGGTCATGGGGTTAATCGTATTTATTAAAAATGCAAAATTAAGAAGTTATTTACAATACTTCTGAAATCATCATTAGATATTCATTATTCGTTATTCAGGATCCTTTCTTATAAAAGCATCCCTAAAGCTCTTACAATGCCATCATACAGCACATCAATTTCTTCTTTGGTATTGTAAAAGGCAAAAGAAGCTCTGACAGTGCCACTGATGCCATATTTATCCATAACAGGCTGGGCGCAGTGATGGCCAGTGCGTACCGCTATGCCTAATTTGTCTAAAATAGAGCCTATATCGTATGGATGCACACCCTCCACAACAAAAGATAATACAGAAGCTTTATGCGCTGATTCACCAATAATTTTAAGTCCTTTTATTGTTTTTAATTTTTGTGTGGCATAAGCCAACAATTCATTTTCATAATCAGAAATGGCATCCAGCCCAATTTTTTCAATGTATTCTAAGGCAGATTCAAGGCCAAGTACATCAGAAACATTGGGTGTGCCGGCTTCAAATTTGAAAGGCAAATCATTATAGGTTGTACCTTCATCGAGTGAAACTGTTTTAATCATTTCTCCTCCACCCTGATAGGGAGGCATGGCATTTAAACATGTTTCTTTTCCATACAGCACGCCAATACCCATAGGACCATAAAGTTTGTGCCCTGAAAAACAATAGAAATCACAATCTAATTCCTGAACATCTACTTTTAAGTGTGCTACTGCCTGAGCACCGTCAATAAGTACAGGAATGTTTTTTTGATGCGCTTTGGCAATGATTTCCTTAACAGGGTTAATCGTTCCCAATGCATTAGAAAGATGAGTGAGGGCTATTAATTTTACATTTGAACTCATGAATGCATCCAAATCAGCAAGTACCAGATTGCCTTTTTCATCAAAAGGGATGTATTTGATAGAGGCTTTTTTACGCGCACAGGCCATTTGCCAGGGGACAATATTAGAATGGTGTTCCATCTGTGTGACTAAAACAACATCGCCTTCATTTAAAAATTTTTCAGAGAAAGAACTGGCTACGAGGTTGATGGATTCAGTTGTGCCTCGAGTAAAGATTATTTCATAAGAATGGGCAGCATTAAGAAAAGTCTTTACTTTTTCTCTTACTGCTTCAAATGCCATGGTTGAGATCTGACTTAAGTAATGAACCCCGCGGTGAATGTTGGCGTTTTCATTTTCATAATAGTTGACTATCCTCTCAACAACAGCACTTGGCTTTTGTGTAGTGGCCGCATTATCGAAATATACAAGGGGTTTGTTATAAACCTTGCGTTCCAATATAGAAAAATCTTTCCTGACTTTTTGTATGTCGAATTTCAAAGTGCTTAAAATTAAATTTTGATAAAATTACAAAAATTATATAACTCCACACTTTTACAATGAAAAATTCGTAATGAGCGATGCTTGCTAAGCGAATTAGAAACAAGCCGATGTGCTACACTCCACACTCTAAGTACTCCACACTCTACTCCAAACTCCAAACGCTGCACTTAATTTGTTTGGGCACTTCCTACTTTCTCACTTCTCCGATCTTTTTCTCCACCGACTCAATCTTGCCTTCCATTCTATTGTCTTTATTTTTGCGTATGTCAAAATTGGCACTCAGGTAAACCCTGTCCGAATAAGGCTCTAAAACAGCATACGATTTTTCAAGTATTTCTAGTGCTTCTTTCATAGTGGCTGTTTCTACTATTGTGGCCATGGGCGTGAGCTTGTAATCAACACCACTATCACGTATCATTTTTATAACCTGACTTACATACATGCTTTTGCTTTCAGCTACATCCGTAGGAAAAATTGAAAAAGAAATTAAAACAGACATTTTGAAAAGGTTTTTAGGGTTGACATAAATATAAAAACTGGAATACTGGAAAATTGGAAAATTGGAATATTGGAATATTTGTATAATTAGAAGATTTTTCAAAATGAATCAACCAGGTACCCTCTTTCCCCTATTCCCTTATACCTTTATCCCTTTCATTTATCTAATAATAGTAACCGTTCCGTGAGTAGGTTCTGCAATACCTTGTGGCAAAGTGAAAATAAAGTAATACACACCATCGGCATAATTTCCGCCATCCCAATCATTTTTATAATTGTTGCTTTCGTATATTCTCTTTCCCCATCTGTTAAATATAATGAGCTGACAATCAGGGACAAGCTCAATGCCATCAATAACAAAAGTTTCATTGATGCCATCGCCGTTTGGTGTAAATACATTGGGTATTTTGATATCTATTACGAGTATGTTCTGTGAAATAGAATCTGTGCACCCATAAGCAGTTGTAACCGTTAACCATATAGTATGATTGCCGGTCTGAGCAAAAGGATGTGTTGGATTTTGTTCTGTTGAAGTAGCCCCATCGCCAAAATCCCACGCCCAGTTATTGACATACGATGAAGACGATGATGAGTTGAAGTTAATAGGCAATCCGGGTGTTCCAACAGTTGGGCTGAATGTAAAATTAGCATCAGGAACAGGATGCGAAGTGATATAATTGTTAAAAGTTGCAGTACTTGAACAACCATAAATATTTACCACATTAAGCGTTACATTAAATGAACCTGCGTTATTAAAATGAATGTTTGAGGGGTTTTCAATTGTCGATGAACCGGGTGCGCCACCTGCAAAAGTCCAGTTCCATTGAGCTGCATCAGGTGTAAGATCAGAGAAATTAACAGTAATTGGATTGCATCCCTCTGTAATGTCTGAAGAAATATCTATAACCGGACTGGGCAATACAGTTACTGACTGATAAGTAGTATCTGAGTAACATCCGTTTTCTGAAACACTGAGCGATAAACTATACAATGAAGGTGAGTTCCAGTGAACGTTATAGGGGCCTTGTCCGCTTCCAGAAACAATACTGCCACCTGAAAAGTTCCAGATATAACTTGCATTGGCAGTGGCATTACCAGAGTAAACAAGATTCAGTGTGTCATCAAGACATATTGTGTCGTTGGGATATATATTAAAACTTGAAGTCGGCACTGCATAAGCTACCAATGCCACAGAGTCTGAAATGTCTTTTGTGTGCGGTGTACAGGCATCTGTAACAGTCAGATAATAGGTGTTGACAGATGGGCCGGGGGGGGCCACCTGTATTGATGAAGTTGTTTCACCACCGGACCACAGATAGGTAAACGGACCAACACCTCCCGATAGAAAGCTTGTCAGCGTGGTTGATTCCCCGTCGCATATTGTGTCGGGGGGTATGCTGAGCGACATGGGAGGGTAGTCTCTCAGGTAAATAGTGATGGTGTCATCCTGACAAGGATTTGTTTCAAGTATAATCTGTACTGTTTGAACTCCTGAAGGAACGCCGGTTTCAATAGGGGTGATTGTTAATTGTGTAGATTGTGAGCCAACGGCAATAGTGACACATGTGTCTATCAGGTTGTAATCAGTGCCATTGACAGCACTGCCTGCTATCTGAAAACATATCTGAGTAGAAGTAGCTGCAGGTTGAGGTAGCTGAAAATTCAAAATAGCATCGGAGCAGCCTCTGTAAGCCATTGTATCCCCTGGCATGGTATAGTTAAAATCAACCGACACAGCACTGGTAGAAAAGCTGCCTTCTTCAAGAAAAACGGCAGAATCGTAAGCCGAGTCACCGGCATCTCCAATAGCTATTTTTATCTGGTAGGGCACACAGGGTGTTACAAGATACCATGCGGTGAAAACTGTTGTAAATCCGTCATATTCAATGGTGGCGCCACCTGTATTATTAACATAATATTGGGAATAGGAACCTGCGTTGACATTGTCAATGGTTACCGGCAATGATGTTCCGGGTATTAAAGCTATATTGGTCGCATTGTTGGAATATGGACCCGTAATACCGGGGCCACTTAAGAAAAATCCAAAAACATCGTTAAAACTTGTTCCAACATATTCGGGATACTCATCCGAGCCAAAAACATAGCGAAATCTTATAGTATCTGATAAAGGAACAAAAGTAAAGCTTAAAACAGCAGCATCGTTAATGGTATAACCCGGTATAAGCAATGCCAAGTCGGGATCGCTACCGGTACTATTGCTGACACCTGTACTGCCACTTATATTAGGACCTGGAGCAGAATTTACATTGCCTGTTGACATAACAATACCCGACTGCAATCCAAGGTTGGTAGGATTACCACCTGTAGAGAATTTCCCTATAGAATTAGGCACACTTCCCGAATAAGTGACATTTGTAACCGTAACCCCTCCTCCTACAAGTACATTTTGTACCAGCTGTGCAGGAGTCATGCTCGTGTTATCAATAATAAGCTGTGCGAATGTGCTGTTTGTAAAAAGAAATAAAAAGAAAAAAAAGATTATTTGTATAAGTTTTGATTTCATAAAATTTTTTTTATTCAGTTTAAGTTCTGTAATTTTTTTTATTTTGGTTGATATCTAATTGTAAAATTTGATATATAGATATTAACAAGTTATTTTTTAATACAAATTCTCTATGCAATATTAAGAAAAATTTATGACAAATAAATATTTTTTATTCGTGTTTATAATGCTTTAATTACTTTTATCTTTTAATTTCAACAAACGTTATGGCAACTAAAACAAAAACGTATAAAAACCCGAAAAACAAGACGCTGTTGTATTGCTTTGTGTTGCTTACGGTATCCATTTTTTTATTATATGGTCAGACAATAAAGCATGAATACGCAATTGATGACGATTTGGTTACGCAAAATCATAAAATTGTTCAACAAGGTATTAAGGCCATACCTGAGATTTTTACCTCCTATTATTTTATTGATAAAAAGATGCAGTTTGGTTACCGTCCTATCACAATTGTTAGTTTCGCTTTTGAACACCAGTTTTTTGGCCAAAACCCACATGTCAGCCATTTTATCAATATTTTGCTTTATATTTTAAATTGTTTTTTGATATTTCTTATTGTCAGAAAATTATTTTCTCAGAATAAATTTCTTTTTCCACTGCTTGCCACACTCTTATTTGTGGTTCATCCCATTCATACTGAAGTAGTTTGCAGTATTAAAAGCAGGGATGAGTTGCTGAGTTTTTTATTCAGCATGATGGCCTTATGGCTGGCTTTAAAATATGTGGATATGCCTAAAAAATATATTATTCCTGTAATCACATTAGTATATGTTTTGGCTATTTTTTCCAAGCAAACTGCTTATACATTTTTTGCGGTTATTCCAATGAGCCTGTTCTATTATCAGAAAAAAATAGATAAAAAAAGTCAGATATTAATTATTGCTTCACTTTTACTGGGTGTTGTAATAGCCTCTATTCCAAGGTATTTGCTGCCTCCAATGGAGCGCGAAATCTTCTATTTTGAAAACCCTCTTGTAACTGAAGGAACATTGGTAAACCGCTTAAGTACTGCGCTTTATATCATTCCCTTTTACTTTAAACTGCTTGTTTTTCCGCATCCTCTTGTGTTTTACTATGGTTATAACATGATACCAATTCTAAAAATAACAAATCCACTCATAATTGCCAGCTTAATTATTAGCTTAGCACTGGTAGTATTTGCTTTCATTAAAATGTTGAAATATCCAATCGTTTCTTTTTCAATATTTTATTACATCATTACCCTTTCAATATTTTTGAATATTGCACAACCTGTGGCCGGCATAGTTGGGGAAAGATTTGCTTACTATGCCTCCTTAAGTTATTGTTTGATAATAGCTTTAGCATTTTTTAAAATTTTTAAAATTAAACCTGACGAACCGAAAATAGATCATAAAAAAATTACTCATGTGGCTTTGGCTTCGCTTATATTAATAATTCCGTATTCTGTAAAAACTTTCATCAGGAGTCAGGACTGGGAAAATCATTCAAAGTTATATGCCAAAGATATTGTGTATTTGGAAAATTCAGCTTTGGGCAATTCAATTTATGCAGAGATGCTTATCAATGAAATATTTACAGATATATCAAATAATAAAAAACCCGAAAATGCAGAAGAAAAACTCAGACTGGCTGTAAAACATTATCAGCAATCTATCAATGTGTATGAAGATTATTTTTCATCATATAATAATCTGGCATTTTTATATTATCAGTTTTATAAAGAATACAATAAAGCCATACCCTATTTGCAAAAAGCTATTAATTTGAGACCTGATTATACAGAAGCTTATTTCAACATGGGTTATTGTTATCAAATGCTGGGAAATTATAACGCTGCTGAAAAAAGCTATTTTGATGCATTGTCCATAGATTCAAATTTTACACAGGCCTATTCCAATTTAGGGGATGTTTATTTATTGAAAAAAGATTACCCCAAAGCTGTTGAAATGAACACTATTTTAATGAAAATGATTCCTGAAAGAGATGTGGCTTATATTAATCTGGGTAAAATTTATCTTACTCAGGGCGACACATTAAACAGCATTAGGAATTTCGAAATAGCGGCCGAAAAATCACCCGACAATACTGATTTGCTATACAATCTGGCTGGTTTTTATGAACGAAAGGGCAATAAAGAAAAAACAGCATACTATAATAAATTGTTAGAAAAACAGAATCTGAATACAGGCAAGCCTTAAGAAAATTTGGAAAATAATTGCCTGAAAATTTTAGGCTTCTCAAAACATTTATATATTTTAAGTGTTTGATATTTAGATTAATAACATTAATTTAAATATTTAATTGTGATTTAATAGAATAATTAAAAAATAATCATATATTTGAAAATTGATAATTCTGTCAATTAAAATCGCTTAGTATTGAGAAAGTTACTTTTATCTTTTTTAATCTTTCTAAGTTTTTCTTTTCCATTGATAATTATGGGGCAGAATACATGTCCTAATGCTGATTTTTCACAAAGCAATTTTTCTAACTGGGTGGGTTATACTGGAACATTTACCAGTTGTTGTCCTACACAGGGTATTGTAAATGGGCGTCATACAATAATGACAGGAGGTACAGATGCAAACACTGGAAACCTTTTAAGTGTTGTACCTCCCGGTTCAACACGCTCTGCAAGGTTGGGCAATTCGAGTGTAAATGCTGAAGCTGAACGATTGAGATATACACTTACCGTAACACCTCAAAACGCGCTTTTTATATATAAGTATGCTGTTGTATTAGAAGACCCCGACCATACATCTGGCGATCAGCCAAAGTTTAATATTCGTGTTTTAAACGCTGCCGGAAACATGATAGATCCTGTTTGTGGATTTTATTCTGTTGTCTCATCAGGCTCTATTCCTGGATTTCAAAGTGCCCCTGGTTCTGTCAGATGGAAAAACTGGACTACTATTGGCATCAACCTCACACCCTATATGGGACAAAATATTACAGTTGAATATACAACTTACGATTGTGCACAAGGAGCTCATTACGGATATGCTTATTTGTCCTGTGCTTGCGAACCCATGCTTATTGATGTTAATTTTTGTGCGGGAAATGCTTCAGTTACACTTTCTGCACCACCGGGCTTTACATATCAATGGAGCCCCGGAGGCTCAACGGCACAAAATATTACAATTGTAAACCCTACAGTTGGTGCTGTTTATAATTGCACTTTAACATCTGCTAATGGCTGTCAGGTTGTATTGCAGGCTGTTCTTAACCCAACCATTGCAACACCATCCTTTACACTCACATCTCCTTTATGCAGTAATACTAAAACTTTTCAAAGCACTTCTACTGTAAGTCAGGGAACCATACAGTCATATTCGTGGAACTTCGGCGATGGGGGCACTTCAACTTTGCAAAATCCGACACATACCTATACCAACTCAGGAACCTATACAGTAACGCTTACAATTACTGCTACAATGGGGGGGTGTACCGCCTCAACTTCGCAACAGGTGATGGTTTATCCACCACCAACTGCCAGTGCAGGTCCTGATAAAAATATATGTGCCGGTCAATCTGCAACTCTGACTGCAAGCGGAGGAAGTTCTTACCTGTGGAGTAATAATGCCAATACACCAAGTATAACTGTTAATCCTTCTACAGTTACTACATATACTGTTACTGTGACCGATGGCAATGGTTGTACTGCCAGTGATAATGCTGTGGTTAATATGAACCCGTCACCTACTGCAAGTGCAGGTCCTGCCAAATCTATGTGTATAGGAAGTAGTGTCACTTTAAACGGCTCGGGTGGTACAACTTATTCATGGGCACCTACAGCAACTCTTGATAACAGTGCTATTGCAACGCCTACGGCCAATCCAACTGTTACAACAACATATACTGTTACTGTTTCAAATTCAAATGGATGTTCCGGTACCAGTAATATGGTGTTGACGGTTAATCCTTTACCTAACCCAAGCGCCGGTCCTAATAATGTCATTTGTGCAGGGTCCAACACCACATTAAATGCCACGGGAGGTACTGCTTATGTATGGGCACCGCCCGCAAGTTTAAGCAATTCAACAATTGCCAACCCTGTAGCAACACCTGTCAACACTACAACCTATACTGTAACGGTTACAGATGCCAATGGCTGCTCAGCTACCAGTAGTAAAGTTGTAACTGTTAATCCTTTGCCTGTTGCTAATGCCGGCAATGACGCCGCTATTTGTTTGAATTTAAATACCACATTAAATGCTTCGGGGGGAACGGCTTATGTATGGAGTCCAGCCACAGGTTTAAGTGATGTTAATATTTATAATCCTGTTGCTAATCCTGCTTCAACTACTACTTACACAGTCACCGTTTCTGACGCCAACAACTGTTCTGCCACTGATAATGTGGTACTTACTGTTAATCCTTTACCAATACCCAGTGCAGGGCCAAATAAAGCAATCTGTATTGGAGGCAGTGCTACTCTTGCAGGTTCAGGAGGAACAGCCTACTTGTGGGCTCCTTCAACAGGACTGAGCAGTAATTCAATAGCCTCACCAATTGCCAACCCAACAGTAACCACAACCTATTCTGTTACTGTTACAAATGCCAATGGATGTACTGCCACAAGCAGTATGGTTTTAACGGTAAATCAATTACCGGTAGCCAGCGCTGGTACCAATAATGCTATTTGCACTGGGAACAGTACAACCCTTAACGCTACCGGCGGAACCACTTATTTGTGGGCTCCAGCCACCAGCTTAAACAATGCAGCTATACCCAATCCTGTAGCAACACCAACAAATACAACGACTTATACAGTTACAGTAACTGATGCCAATGGCTGTTCAGCAACAAGCAGTAAAGTTGTAACTGTCAATTTTTTGCCTCAGGCTGATGCGGGAACTAATCAGATTATTTGTCTGAATCAATCAGCCAATCTGACTGCCAGTGGAGGTACTACTTATTTATGGAGTAATAATGCGGCTACCCAAAGTATTAATGTGTCACCTGCTATTACTACGACATATACTGTTACTGTAAGTAATGGGAGTGGCTGTTCGGCTACTGATAATGCTGTAGTTACAGTAAATACACTCCCTCCGGCAGATGCAGGAAACAATCAGGCAATGTGCATTGGTAATAGTGCAACATTATCTGCAACAGGAGGTACTTCATTTATTTGGTCACCTGCTGCCGATTTAAACAACAGCTTAATAAGTAATCCTATCGCTTCACCAACGGTAACTACAACATATCAGGTTACGGTTTCAGATAATAATGGCTGTTCGGCAACTGACAATATGGTGCTTACAATAAATCCATTGCCTCCTGCCAATGCCGGCAATAACATTACAATTTGTTCAGGACATACTGCTACACTAAATGCTTCAGGCGGTGTCACATACCTCTGGACGCCAGCAGGCAGTTTAAGCAATGCCAATATTGCCAATCCTGTAGCTTCTCCGTCAGTAACAACAACTTACGCTGTAACGGTTACTGATAACAATTCCTGCTCAGCTACAAGCAGTATGGTGTTGACAATAAGCACCTTGCCACCTGCCAATGCAGGCAACGATACAGCTATTTGTTTAAATTCCAGCATAACCCTAAATGCAAGTGGTGGCGTTGGTTATGTATGGTCACCAATCACAGGATTAAGCAATCCTAATATTGCCAATCCTGTGGCTTCTCCAACTATTACTACGACTTATTCTGTTATTGTTACCGACAATGGTGGATGCACAGCCACAAATAGTATGGTCTTGACAGTTAATAATTTACCATCGGCAGATGCAGGTCCAAGTACTTCAATTTGTTTGGGCAACTCAACGACTTTAAATGCTACGGGAGGTACTTCATACAGTTGGTCACCTGCCGGCACACTAAACTTTTCCAATATCGCCCAACCGATAGCTAACCCGACATCCAACACAACTTATACGGTAACTGTTACTGATAATAATGGATGCAAACAAACTGACAATGTTACCATAAGCATATTAAGTCTTCCTCCTGCCGATGCCGGAAACCATACTGCAATCTGCGAAGGACAGAGTACTGCCTTAACTGCAAGTGGTGGAATAAGTTATCTGTGGGATACAGGCGGAAATACTGCGACTATTACGGTTAATCCCGATAGTACCAGTACCTATACAGTTACTGTTACAGACGGCAATGGGTGTTCTCAAACAGATAATGTGGTGGTAAATGTTAATTATCCACCACCTGCCAATGCAGGAAGTAATATTAATATTTGCCAAGGAGAAACAGGCCTTTTAAATGCTACAGGAGGTGTTTCTTACAGTTGGAGTCCGGTTGCAGGTTTAAGTGACCCCAATATTGCCAACCCTGTTGCCAGTCCTGCAGTACAGACTACTTATGTAGTAACTGTTACTGATGTCAACTCATGCTCTGCAACCGATGATGTGGTAGTTTCAATTTTTCCACCTCCGATTATTACATTTGGTGCAGATAAATACAATGGCTGTGAACCGTTGTTAGTTAATTTTAAAGATTCTACACTTAATATTCAATCATGGTTGTGGGATTTTGGAGACACAGCATCAGGCGTCATGAATAATTCTACACAACAGAATCCTATGCACCTTTTTGTCAATCCCGGTACATACTCAATTACTTTAACAGCTACCACAACCGATGGTTGTCAAAAAACGGTTACATATAATAATTATATAACTGTATATCCCAATCCTGTAGCAGATTTTACACCTGTGCCATCTTTCGGTTCAATAGAATATCCTTTTATTACCTTTGTTGATAATTCTGTCAATGCCTATTCATGGTTTTGGAATTTCGGAGACCCTTCATCAAACAGCAATTTTTCAACTTCCCAAAACCCTACTCATAAATTTTCTTATGAAGGCAATTTTCTGATTGTGCTTACTGTGGAATCAGCTTATGGATGTGTTGATTCTACTTCTGACATCATACGTATTTTACCCAGCTATTCTATCTATATTCCTAATGCTTTTACCCCCAACTCCGATGGTATAAATGATGGTTTCAAGGCTTACGGGACTAATATAGCAGAATATAAAATGTATATTTTCGACCGTTGGGGTAAAATGATGTTTGAAGCAGATAATATAAATACTTCATGGGACGGCCGTTCAGATAAAACAAACGAACCACTTATGCAAGACGTCTATGTGTATAAAATTATTGCAAAAGATATATTTGGAAAAGAACATAAATACATAGGGCATGTGACATTGCTTATAAACAGGTAGTGAGATTACTATCTCTGGATTACATCAAACAAAGAGAGGTCACAAATTGCGACCTCTTTTTTTTGATTTATAATTAGCTCGAAAAGTCTATTCTTCGTCTTTTTCCTGTGCTTCGTAAGCTTTAAGAAGCGTATCCTGCACATCAGGTGGAACCTGTTGGTATTCGGCAAATTTAAGCTCATACGTAGCTCTGCCACTGGTAAGAGAACTCAAAGATGTAGAATATTTGTTCATTTCAGCCAAAGGCACACGGGCTTTAATTTTCTGATAGTTGCCTTCACCTTCCATACCCATCATGATGCCTCTTCTGCCTTGTAAGTCAGTAATTACATCACCCATACGATCTTCAGGAACCAATACGTCAACATCATATATGGGTTCCAAAATTTTAGGAGCTGCATTTTTAAAGGCATCTTTAAAAGCATTTCTGCCGGCTAATTTAAAAGAAATTTCATTTGAATCAACAGGGTGCATCTTGCCATCGTAAATGCTTACAACAATATCTCTTGCATAAGAACCTGTCAAAGGACCTTCTTCGATTTTTTCCATGATACCCTTTAAAATAGCTGGATGGAAACGTGCATCAATAGCTCCACCCACTATACAGTTCTGATATACAAGTTTGCCTCCCCAAGCCAATTTAATTTCATCTGTACCTCTGATAGGAAATTCATTTTGGGGAACTTTACCTTCGTAGTAAGGCTCAATCATCATATATACTTCTCCAAACTGTCCTGAACCACCTGATTGTTTTTTATGACGGTACATTGATTTTGCAGCTTTTGTGATGGTTTCACGATAAGGTATTTTGGGCGCAATAAATTCAATTTCCACTTTGTCGAGGTTTTCAATTTGCCAACGGGCAATATTTAAGTGTAATTCGCCTTGTCCGTGAACTATGGTTTGTTTGAGTTCTATAGAATGTTCAACAATAATAGTAGGGTCAATGCTGCGCAAGCGTTTTAACACACTGCCTAATTTTTCTTCTTCGTTGGTGTTTTTTGCTTTTATCGCTGTTCTGAACTTTGGATTTGGAAATACAATGGGTTCAACAATTTCTTCCTGATTTTTAACAGAAGTTAATGTGCTATTGGTAAAAGTGTCTTTTAATTTGATGGTAGCAGCGATATCGCCGGCCATAACTTTTTCAATTTTTGTTCTGTTTTTACCATTGATGGCAAAAATCTGAGATACTCTTTCTTTTGAACTTGAAACAGGATTGATCATATCCATACTCTCGGTGATTTGTCCCGACATAACCTTGAAAAAAGATACCTCACCTAAGTGTGGTTCAATAGATGTTTTGAAAACAAACGCAACAGCAGGTTGATTAATATCATATTTCAACTCTTTGCCTTCAGTTGTTTTAGGAGATGGCAGGTCAACAGGTAGAGGGGCAGAAGTTGCAATAAAATCGAGAAGCACAGAAACACCCATGTTTTCTTTTGCAGAAACGCAAAATAGGGGATACATATCGCGGCGCGAAATACCCATTTTAATTCCATTCTGGAAATCACTTTCTGAAAGCGTGCCTTCTTCGAAGAATTTTTCCATCAGTGCTTCATCGCTTTCTGCTGCTGCTTCAATTAACTTGCTGTGTAATTCTTCTGCTTTGGCTTTTTCTTCTGCAGGAATATCAAGAATTTCTGGTTTGCCACCAGTTTTGGGATATTTTAAAAGCTTCATCTTGCTCACATCAATCACCTGGTTGAAACCAATACCTGCATTGATAGGATATTGAACAACAGTTACTTTTTCGCCGAATTGTTGTTTGAGTTGTCTTAAAGTTTCATCAAAATTGGCTTTATCATGTTCCAACTGATTAACTGCAAAAATTACAGGAATATGACCTCTTTGAGTATGACGCCATGTGATTTCAGTGCCTACTTCTACACCATTCTGAGCATTAATTACCATCACAGCAGTTTCAACAACTTTTAATGAAGCGATAACTTCTCCAACAAAATCATCAAAACCTGGGTTGTCAATAATATTGATTTTCTTACCACCAATTTCTGTGAATAATATTGAAGAAAAAATTGAATTATGACGTTCTGTTTCTATTTCTCTGTAATCCGATAAAGTGTTTTGTTCATCAATAGAACCTCTTCTGTTGATTAAACCGCCTTCAAAAACCATGGCTTCTGCCAGAGTGGTTTTTCCGCATTTTGCACCTCCAATAAGCGCAATATTTTTTACTTCTGTGGGTTGATAAATTTTCATTTTTATATATAATTTATTTAATAATTAGCTTTCTTATTTGGGAGCGTAAAAGTATAAAAAACTGTTGAATAAATAAAATCTTTTGTGAATAAATTGTTTTGCTTTCTGGAAGCGTAATTTGAAAATATTTCACAAATTTAACATTTTCTGAAAGGGCTCAAAAAAATGTTTTTAAATAAAAATGAGCTGAAATTTTTGTTAATTAGAAAATTTGTATGAAAGGCCTATGCCTATAACTTGCTTGAACTGTGTTCTTGGTCCCATTTTATCAGGAATGTCATCGTTATTTGTATCAACAGCAATGGCAACATCATCATCATAAAGAAGATGTGTGGAAATTGTTGCTGTAATATATTTATTCACCTTCATTGCAATGAGAACTTCCCAACTGACATCTACATTTTTTGCGTTTTGCAGGTAATTTGAAAATAATTCAATTTTTGTATTCAAATTAACATTTTTAACTATTTCATTTTTTTGATAAGCAATTTTAATATATCCCCCAAATTCATTTCTTATTTTTTTACCTGGCGTAATGACTTGCCCGGCATTATCTAATATGGCTTTTTCAACACCATAAGCACCAGAATCGGCCAAAACCTTATTGTTAACCAATGTAGTCTTTGCTGTAACCGGAGCTACAAAAGCACTTAAATTTTTATTGGGTTTAAAATCCATACCTACTGCTGCAATAAGGTATGCAGGCGCCAGAAAATCAGAAATAGGGACACTGTCATTAGGATATTTATAACCTGCATCCATTTGTGTTTTAAAATTTAATAAAGCAGCATAATACCATTTTTCTGAAGCCATTTTTCCATATTTTGAGGAAAAATCAATTTTGTCGTCTGTTTTAAGCCAACCTGCATCTTTACCCTGCTTTTGCTTTCCGTAACCAATATCAAAAGTATTATCCCAGCTCGATTTCTTATTTGTATAATTGGCATATAAGCTCGACAGTCCATTAAGTGCCAATGAGTTCTGACCTCCAGCTGCCCAATTTGTAAATGAACTCTGAGAGGCATTTATTGATAAAACAGCTCCCGATTTCCACCCTGCAATTGTATCTGTTTTTGATTCCCTGAGCTTTTTTTCAGCATCTGTAACTTGCGAAAACCCATTGATAAACAATAAAATAAATACTGACAGACTAAAAATTTTTGTTTTCATTCTTTTTGTTTTTTTACAAAATTAAATAAAAAATAAATTCATATATTTACCAAAATTAATATTTATACCATTATGAAAAAAATTATCTTTCTTTTTTATTTAAGTTTAATATTGTCTGTGATTAGTTTTGGTCAAAAAACAGGCAATTCATTTCAAAGTATAGCTGTTTCTAAGAGTAAAACAACAGATTGGGTTAAGTTTAAACAAAATTTAAACATATCACCAGAAAAAGTTTTTGAATTTTATTATGAAGCTCTGGGACTAAGCAATAAAGATAAAATGATTTTGAAGAGTGCTAAAACTGATGCCCTTCAAATGACCCATTATCGATTTCAACAGACGTTTGCAGGAGTCCCGGTGTGGGGAGCTGATTATATTATTCATGCGGCAAATGGACAAATTGCTTCCGGTAATGGAAAATTAGTAAATAGTTTGAATATTAATACTCATGCTCAGCTTAGCCAATCAGCTGCTATTCAGAAAGCCATAGCTTATACTGGAGCAGAAAAATACATGTGGCAGGATGTTAAAAATGAAAATATGCTCAAACATATTAAAAACGATCCTGCTGCTACTTATTATCCCGAAGCAGAACTGATGATTGCTGATAAATCATGTTCACGCATTGCCTCTCAATACAAGTTGGTTTATCGTGTGGATGTATTTGCTGAAAAACCTATGAGCAGAAAAGATATTTTTATTGATGCGCAAACAGGTAATGTATTATTCACAATCAATAAAATTAAAAATACCGATGCTCAGGGCACTGCTGTTACTAAATATTCAGGCACCAAAACTTTAATAACTGATTCTGTTGCTCCCGGTAGCTACAGATTAAGGTGCAACACAATTGGCGGTGGCGTTGAAACATACGATATGAACAAAGGAACTAATTATGGCGCTGCTGTTGATTTTACAGATACAGATAATTTCTGGGACAATCATAATGCAGACCAGGATGAAGCAGCCACAGATGCTCATTATGCTGCTCAAATGACCTATAATTTTTATAAAGATAAGTTTAACAGACTGAGCTTTGATGATAACGATGCCAAACTTATAAGTTATGTGCATTATGATAATGCTTATAATAATGCTTTTTGGAATGGCTATTATATGACTTATGGCGATGGCAATGGCACCGCGTATTCAGCATTTACTTCGGTTGATGTTTGCGCACATGAAATAACACATGCTGTTACAGAACATTCTGCCAATTTAATTTATCAGGATGAATCAGGAGCCCTGAACGAAGGGTTTAGTGATATTTTTGGCGCATCTGTTGACTTTTATGCCGATTCAGCCAATGCTAACTGGCTTATCGGTGAAGATTTTGACTTGCAAGGCACAGGATTCCGTTCTTTAAGTGATCCTAAATCACAACAACTACCCGACACATATCATGGACAATATTGGCTGTTTAATGATGTTTTTGATAATGGTGGCGTGCATACCAATTGCGGTGTTTTAGCGCATTGGTTTTATATTATGTCCAATGGGAAAGTAGGGACAAATGATCTAGGCCAGAATTACAATGTGGCAGGATTGGGTGTTGATATAGCTTCTGCAATTGCATACCGTGCTTTGACGGCATATTTAGTGGCTTCTTCACAATATATAGATGCCCGTCAGGCCACAATATGGGCTGCCGAAGACCTTTATGGACAGTGTTCTGTTGAAGCAATTAATGCTTCGGCTGCCTGGTATGCTGTAGGTGTTGGTTATTCTATGACCAATTATGATTTGTGGATGGATGATATTACTTATCCTAAAACAGTATGTGGTCTTTCAAACGCTGAAATAATTCAGGGACGTCTCATTTATAACGGTTGTACGGCAACATTTTTAGCCGGTGATACCATCCCTGTTTCGTACAAAGTAGATACACAGGCTGTTGTAAATGACACCATTATCTTAAATGCTGATTTACACGGAGGAGATACTTTAAACTTTTCATTCAATACGCCTGCTGATTTTTCGGCTATTGGAATCCATAAAATTAATTGCTGGGTTGATTATATTAATGACAATGAGCCCGGAAATGACACATTATTAGGTTATCAGTTTGAAAATAAAATCCAACAGAATATTGACATGGGCATTTCAAAAGTAATCGACCCTGTTTCTGCTTGTCATTTAGGCTCTGAGACTGTTAAAGTAATTGTGCAGTTTTTTGGTTGTGATTCAATTCCTTCAGGCGATTCAATTTCATTAGGGTACAAAGTCAATAATGGTACTCCAGTTATTGAATCAACAGTTATTCCTTATACTTTGTTTCCTCGTGATACTTTTTCTTATCAATTTAATGCCCCTTCCGATTTTGCAAATTATGGTGCATATGTAATTAAAGCATGGACTGCTTTTACACCGGATACATTACATATGAACGATACGCTTTCTTATACTATAAAAAATCCCGAAGCACTTACAGCCGACACAATCGGATTTGAAGAAACCAATTTAAGTACTAAAATCCTGATTGAGACAACGCCTTATTCAAATGCTTTTACATCATACCCTTCTCATCATACAGGAATGAAAGGTTTGGATATGACAGGTGGAAATGTTATGGACTATATTAATGCGCTTGAAATGCCTAGTGGTTCTAACGCATGGAGTATTAATCCTTTCTTATCAGCAAAAGTAAATTTCTGTGTCGATGCGACTTCATGGTCAACTGTAAATATGCGTTTTGATTTAAAACAAACCCATGGAGGAACACTGTATTCTCAATATCTTGGTGCCGGTGACTATACAATTGCAAGCAATTTCAGAATACTTGTCAATGGTACTCAAATTGGTGGCACTTACAATCCTACAACCCCAGCAAGCGACCCTTGGATTACCCATTTCATTAACCTTGATGCTTATGCAGGCACTAAGTTTACTTTAACTTTCGAAACAAGAAACATTGCCAAAGATACTTCTATAATGGGTATGGCATTTAAACTTGATAATGCTTATGTGGATAATGTTTGTTTTAGTCAGAATTCACAACAGAGTGTAGAAAACCTCAATGATTTTATTGCGCTTGATGTTTACCCAAATCCTTTTAATGAAACTTTCATATTAAAGTATGATACTGATAATGACGCTGCTGTAAATGTTGTATTAACAGATGTTCTGGGGAAAGTCCTAATTAATGACATTTGGAATGTGTCAATGGGAACAAACAGAAAAAATATTCAGCTTAACGATTATCCCTCGGGTGTTTACATGATTAAAATTGCCGACAAATCAGGTAATGTAAGCAGAAAAATCATTAAGTTGTAATTGCATTAGTATTTGATTATCAAGTTTTACACTTGCATTAATAAAGAAGAAAGGACAGTATGCATAGCACTGTCCTTTCTTCTTTTAATGTGAAAAATATTGTTAACTTGCAAATAATAACGCAAACAATATTTTTTATTTCACAAACACCTTCTGATTTACTGTTTGTTCTTTACTGATCAACGATACCACATAAGCCCCTGCAGGCAGGTTTAAATCTGTTTTCTGCATGGTGTCCTGTGCCAATTCCCTTCTCTC
>Ga0172368_10003102_pt1 | contig 20476 bp, 17 predicted proteins | sample Lak11m_FD_114540 | JGI IMG/M metagenome (GOLD analysis project Ga0172368, IMG submission 114540) | Freshwater microbial communities from Kabuno Bay, South-Kivu, Congo - kab_022012_11m | ecosystem: Environmental > Aquatic > Freshwater > Lake | place: Democratic Republic of the Congo: South-Kivu...
ATCTGCTCGCATTTTTCCCTGGGTATGGCCGTCGCCAGGATCACCTCGATATCCGGCCGCTCGACGCCGTCTTCATAGCGGCCCGTCCCGCGGACATGGGTCGAATGGGCCAGAACGCCCCTCGGTACATCCCGCAAGTCCTCCCTCCGGGCGAGAAAATAATCCCGGACGTGGTAGCCGATCCTTTCGATCTTCTCCGCCCACGTGCGGGAGATCTCGCGGATGTGCGGCGCATAGAGGATGAGTTTCCCGCCCGGCTCGACCACCTGTTCGAGCTTGTATACCACCTTCCCGGCGGTCCAGATCTCGTCGTACATCGCCGGCGCCCGGCCCAGGACGATCCGGAAGGATCTTTCCTTCGTCACGATGTGAATATTCGCCGCCTGATCGGCCGCGGCCGACCAGGCCTCCCGCACCCCGCCGGCGTACAGCCCGCACAGCCGCCCCTCCGGATCGACGACCATGGCGAGGCAGTGCACGGGCCGGTCGATCTTTTCCAGCGCCCGGTCGATCACCCGGCGGACCGGCGTGTCCTTTCTGCCGATGATCTCCCGGCAGGTGATGAGCGCCCCCAGCCAGTGAAAAAAATGGAGGAATTCACCGCCGGAGATCCCCGGGAACAGGTATTTGGCGCCGCCGGAGAACCCGACCACCTCGTGGGGGAAGACCGGCCCCGCGATGAGAATCAGATCGTAGTCGAAGACCTTCCGGTTGATGTCGATCGGGACCCTTTCCCGCAACAGCCCGCCGGAAACGGCCTCCACCTCTTCCTCGGAAAGCTCTCCGATCCGCTGAAAGGTCTCCGTCCGGTCCCAGCGGTGGCAGAAGAACGCTGAGTCTCCGAAGCGCGCCCCCCTCTCCTCGGATCCGATCCCGTACAGTGCCAGGATTTCCTCTTCCCGCATGATCGGATGGGTCCCCAGGGCGACCATGAAATCGAGCCTCGCCGCCTTCGCCCCGATTATATCCTGGACAACGCGGACAATCATCGGCAGCGGGCAGGTCCTGGTTCCGTCGGGTGTCAATACAAGAACGCGCCTGTTCTCATAGAGGCGCTCGGGTGTGCCGGTCTCGACGATCTCTCTGACCCTGTCTTCCGTAAGCGTCACGGCTGTTCACCTTTCAAAACTACGCTATTATGATCTGGTCATTTCGGCAGCCAGCCCAGCCCTTTGGCGTGGAGGCTCTGGATGTAGAGCTTCTCCGCAGTCTCGGTCACGCCCGTCGTCTCCGGGTAAGCGCCGCTTGGGTCCTGCATGTCGGCCACTACCTTGCCGTCTTCCGTAAACGCCATCACGTGGCCGTAGGTCTTCGGGACGGGCCACAGCGCGCGCGGCAGGCGCAGGGTGAGCTTGCGCAGGAAAGGCTTGGCGGCCATCTTGTCGATCGTTGGGTTGCGCGGCTTGGCGAAGCCCAGCCAGATCTTCCCTTCCAAGCCTCGCATCAGATTGTCCGGATAGCCGGGCAGGTTGTCGAACAGGAGCACGGCTTGCCCGCCGGGAGCCGCGATGTCCAGGTCCTTTGCGCTCACCGGGATCTTCCACACCCGGTATTTCCCTGTCTCATTGACGAACAGGGTCTGCTCGTCCCGGCTGAGGGCCACGCCGTTGGCAAAACTGAAACCCTTTGCCACGACGCGTGTCGTCTTCGCGGCCGGGTCGTACTCCAGGATGCGGCCCGTCGACGCCTGCTCCAGGATATCCAGGATGCTGGCCTCGAACGTCCCGCCCCACTCTTTGGGAGCAAAGCGGCAGGACGCGTCGCTCAAATAGATCTTGCCGGATGCAGCCACGGCCACCGCGTCGGCGTAGCGGATCGGGTCCCCGTTTACCTTGTCGGCAAGCACCGTGATCTTCCGGTCGGGGCCGATTGAAAGCAGGCCCCTGTTGACATCGGCGGCGATCAGGTTTCCGGCGGCATCGAAGTCGAAACCCAGGACCCGTCCGCCCGGGTTCGCGAACACCTCCTGCGCGCCGCCGTCCTGGTTCATCCGCAGGATGTTGCCGCTGGCGACCGCGGCGTAGAGCTTGCCGTCCTTGCCGACGGCGATGTGTTCCGGCCCCTCCTCCGCGCCGAGGGAGATCATCTTGAGATTGGCAAGCCTCGCGTTGACCGCGTGCGGTCCGGCATAGCCGGGCGGCATAGGCGCGTTCCAGCTCACGGGATCAATCGGCACCGGCCACAGGGTCAGATAAGCAACCGCGAGCAACACAATAGCGCCAATCGCCAGAACCAGTCTTTTCATGGGACCTCCTTGATGAATTGGTTTTCAGTCCGCGTCCGTTGTCGTTCTATCGCCTATGTGTCCACGTCCTTGTGGAATAACAAAACATGAGCATTGCGATTGCGCCCCCTTAGACCCGCCTAATCTTTACCCCTGCCTCCTTTACCCTTGTCTTTCCTGTCTCTTTACTTCTTACCTTTGGGTTCTTTACCCTTCTTTTTGTCCGTGCCCCTATCCCTGCCCTGCTTACGATCGTCGAGATCATGGCCCTTTTTCAAGGCGTGAAATTCCTTGGATCCGGGTTTTATGCCCAAACTCTTGGCAAGGACGCCCCACCCTTTCCCCTTTTTAGAGCGATACTCCTCCAGCACTCTTTCCGGCGGATGATGCGAAAGTTCTCCGAGCCGAAGCACCATATAAGCGTCGGCAGGTTCGCGAACATTGCCGATGACGGTACTGATTTTCGCATCACCGATCTGAAAACGGGTTGCCAGCCTTGCCCTGAATCCCGAAGGATCGGCCTGCGCCGTGATGTTGAAATCCTTTGTCCAGTCGAAGTCCCCGGCGACGGCCAGAGACGAACAGAGCAAAAGCGCCAGTGCGATCCCAATCACCATTTTACATGCTTTCATAATCTCCTCCTCATCTGATCACTCTTTGAACCGATTGAAAAAATTACAGCTACTCGACCCCCGTTCCCTGCGGCGCCCCCTTTACTTCTCGACAAGCGTGGAGGTGCAGTGCGGGCAACGGTTGGCTTTGACAGGAATGTCAGTGAAGCAGAAAGGACACTCGCGGGTCGCGGGGGCAGCGGCGGGCGCCTGGCGTTTCAGGCGGTTGACCTGCCGCACGAGGATGAAGATGGCGAATCCGACAATCAGAAAGTCGATCGTCGTGTTGAGAAATAACCCGTAGTTGAGTGTTGCGGCGCCTGCTTTTTTGGCGTCGGCCAGCGACTCGAACGATTTGCCCGACATGTTGATGAAAAGATTGCTGAAATCCACCTTACCGAGCAACAGACCGATGGGAGGCATCAGCACGTCGTTTACGAACGAGGTAACCACCTTGCCGAACGCCGCGCCGATGATGATGCCGACCGCCATGTCCAGCACGTTGCCTTTCACAACGAATTCCTTGAATTCCTTGATCATACCCTGCCTCCTTCTCTTGAGTTCATCGGGAAATCGTTTTACCCTTCGGCAATCCTATAACAAACCTGGTCTTTCCCGTTCTTCTTCGCCTGGTACATGAGCTGGTCAACCTGGTTAACGAAGGCCTTCATGTCGGCCTGCGGCCTGTACTGTGCAATACCGATGCTCACCGTCACGCAGATGTCCTGATCCGGCAGCGGGGAGAAATGCTCCGCTTTAAACTCCTTCCGGATTCTTTCCGCGATAACGATGCCGGCCTCGCTTGCGGTCATGGGCAGCAGGATAGTAAACTCCTCGCCGCCGTAACGATAGGCGGAATCCATGTGGCGCAGGCATCGTTTGACCATCTGGCCGAATCGCATCAAGACCTGATCTCCCTCGACATGACCGAAAGCGTCATTGAACCGTTTGAAATCGTCGATGTCGAGAAGCAGCAAGGTCAAAGGCAGCCTGTAGCGATCCGTCCGATCGATCTCTATCTTCAGTTGGTGATAAAAATACCTGGAATTGTAAAGCTGGGTAAGCTCATCGACAATGCTGAGCTCGCGGTATCTTTCCTCTCTTTTCTGCAGTTCGGCTATATAGGCGGCGGCAAGACGGTCATATTTTTGCTGCCTCCGCTGGTATAAATACAGGCCGGGAACCACCGCCAGGACCAGCGCCCCGAACAGCCCGCCTTGCATGATGGCCTCTCTGCGCCAGGGGGCGAAGATGCCTTCCATATCACGATTGACCGAGATCATCAGGGGCTTATCAATGAGCAGGGAGGCCGGCCGAACCGTCCGCCAGGCGCTCATTCGTTCATCGCCTGTCGTGTAGGCCCTGCCGGCGGTGAAGAGATTCTCCGTCCGGCCGCTTTTTACGTGCAGGGTGTAGCGGCTGCCGGGCTTGGCCAGGTCCACGCCGGCCAGGTCCCTCCTGCTGGGCGCCTCCACGAAAATCTTGCCGTCGCCGTGAATCAGAGAAGCCCTCATCCCCGGCGCGTAAAGCACGGAATTCAACAGAACGCTGATAAACTCCGGGTCCAGGGTCGCCGAGACGATGCCGGTAAACCTGCCTTTTACGTCGAGCAATACCTTCACCGCGTTCATGGCGTAAATCCCAAGAACGGTTTCAAAGGGCGGCGCGACATAGAGTATGGCCGGATCCCGGCCCTCGCGGGCGGCCCTGAAATATTCCCGCTCGCGGAAGTTCAATCCGATGAGCTGCGCCCGGTTGCTGGCATACACCGTTCCCTTCGCATCGGTGATGAGCATGGTGCGAATCCCCGGCATGGCCTCACACATGGCCCGCAGACGACGATTTGCCATCTCCCTTCCCTGTCTGTGCGCCCTCCAATACGGCAGTTCGTCTCGAATCGCTATCAGCGCCAAGTCTAACGCAACCAACTGGCGCTCCAGGTTTTTATCCACGACCTTGGCCTGGGTCGTCAGACGCTCACGCTCCAAGACATCGACGTGGTTATAATCATGAACGATCGAATAGCCGATTGTCCCGCCCAAAACCAGCAGCGACAAACCGAGAATCAGCCACTGAATGGCAACCCGGTGGGCGCCTGTGAAAATCTGTTTTGTTGCTGGCATATCCTTCATAAAGGTCACCAATACCCGGCACAGCCGGCGATGGGCTATGGGTCAGTAGCTGCTCCTCCTTACGCCGGGGCCGGGCGGCCTTTGGCGCCTCAATCCTTCAGGGCGCCCATCGTCAGACCCTGGACGATGGATTTCCGGACGAAGAAGGCGAACACGGAAACCGGCAGGACGATCAGGGTGGCGGCGGCGCCGATCCCCGCCCAGTCGATCTTTCCGTAGGAGATGAAGTTGTAAACCGCCACCGGCACCGTCTTGGTCCTGGGGCCGGAGAGGATCAGCGAGAAGAGAAACTGGTTCCAGGAGAAGATGAAGGACATGATCGCGGCGGTGGCGATCCCGTTGCGCACCAGCGGCAGGACGATCCGGATGAAGCTCTGCGAGCGGGAGCAGCCGTCGATCATCGCCGCATCCTCCAATTCCACCGGCATGCTCTCAAAAAACGACACCATCAGCCAGATCACCATCGGCATCGTGATGATCAAATGGGTGAGCGTCAGCGCCGTGAAGGTGTCGACGAGCCTGAGGTAGCGGAAGATGATGTACCAGGGCAGCAGGTAGCTCACGAACGGCGTCATCCGGGCGATCAGGATCAGGATGCCGATCTTGTTCTGCCGGTATTTGGCGATGGAATAGGCCGCCGGCAGCCCCACCGCCAGGGAGATCGCCGTTGCCAGCGTGGCGATGACCAGGCTGTTCATCAGATAGCGGAAGAAGTTGTGCTGCTGGAAGACGGCCCGGAAATTCTCCAGGGTGGGCGGAAAGATGAACTCCGGGGGATAGGAGATATTCTGGATCCCGGTCTTCATCCCGGTCAGGATCATCCAGATGAACACAAAAAGCGGCGGCAGGCACAGGGCGACGGCGCCCGCATAAAAGAAGGTCGTTTTCAGCGCCTTTATCATACCTTTTCCCGTCATTTTCTCACCGCGGTCAGAGGGCCGGCGTCTCGCGGCGCAGGCGGTTCATCACCACGTTGAACACCAGCACGATCATAAACACCACCACCATCAGGGCCGAGCCGTAGCCGGCCTTGAAGAAGCTGAACCCTACGTTGTAGGAGTACAGATACAGCGTCTCGGAGGCTATCCCCGGCCCGCCCTGGGTGATCGTGTAGATCATGTCGAACTCCTTGAGGTTGTCCAGGGAGCGGAGCATCAGGGCCGCAATGAGCACCGGCCGGATCAACGGCAGGGTGATGTACCGGAAGATCTGCAGGGCGTTCGCCCCGTCGATCCGCGCCGCCTCGTAGGGATCGTGGGGCAGCGATTTGAGGCCCGCCAGGACGATGAGGGTGATCATCGGCGTCCACTTCCAGACGTCCACCATCACCAGGGCCGGGATCACCATGCGCTCGCTGCTCACCCAGAGGCTCGGGGGCAGCCCGATGCTGGTGAGCAGGTAGTTGATCACCCCGATCTCGGGATTGAGCATGATCCGCCAGATCAGGGCGACGGCGACCGGCGTCGCGGCGAAAGGGATAATGTAGATCGCCTGGACAAGCTCGCTCCCCTTGAAATTCCGGTTGAAATAGAGGGCAATCGCAAGACCCAGCGCCAGCTCCAGCGCGAGGCTCGCGCCGCTGAAATAGACCATCACCTTCACGCCGTTCCAGACCCGCTCGTCCCCGATAAGCTCGATGAAATTGTCGAGGCCGATGAAGCGCGGCTGTCCCAGCCCGATCGTCCACCTGGTAAAGGTCAGATAGAGATTGAAGGCGATCGGGAGGATGACGATTAGAAACAGCAATGCCACCGCCGGCCCCGGAAACACAAGGGACTGGTTGCGATCGACGAAGCGGGAGACCGAGTTCAGAATGTTTTTCATAGGTCAAAACACTTCACTCCCGCGGAGGCGGGAGCCCAGAATGCGTTTAAACACGGTATTCCCGCCCCTCGTAAAAACAGGGAGCAGAAATCCATGGGGGAGAACCGGGTCCGTCCGCGTTTACAAGAAAGCGGACGGACCCGATCCAAAAAAGAGCTACTTCTCCATCTTCTTGTCCATCAGCTCGGCCGCCTTCTTGGCCGAGGCGGCCACGTCCTTGCCCTCGATGGCGTCCACGATCACCTGGCCGGTGATGTCGCGGATCTCGGGGACGTTGATGACCGGCGGGTTCCACTGGCCCTGGCCGATATCAAAGGACTTCATCGAGGCGGCGGTCCAGTCGGGCTGCTTGTCGCCCTTCTTGTACGCGTCGGACTTCCAGGACGAGGCCCGGCCGGACGGCACCCCGGCCAGCATGGCGCCCAGGCAGTTCTCCTTGTTGGTCGCCCACTGGACGAAGAGCCAGGCCGCCTTCTGCCGTTCGGGCGTGCTGGTCTTGCTGATCGAGAGGCTCCAGTTGGAGACGTGGGGGAGTCTCTTGCCCCCCGGACCGGCCGGGATAACGGCGTAGCCGACCTTGCCGGCCACCTTGGATTCCTTGGGATTCTCGTAGAGCGCCTTGAAGACGTTCGCGTCATAGATCATCGCCGCCTTGCCTTCCATGAACATCGAGGTGCTCTCCGCCCAGTGGAGCATGGTTCCTCCCTGGGGGCCATATTTCCGGAGCAGGTCGCCGTAGAACTTGAAGGACGCGATGTTCTCTTTCGAGGCGAAGTTCGACTGGCCCTTGGCGTTGGTCCAGGAACCGCCGAAGGTGTAGAGGAAATCCACCCACTGGGAGGTCGCTGCCGCCCCTTTCCCGCGCAGGGTGATGCCGACGAGCTTCTTGCCGTCCGCCTCCTTGCCGTGGAAGAACTTGGCGACCTGCTCGAGTTCCTTCATGGTCGTGGGGACCTTCTGCTTGAACTTCGTGAAGAGGTCCTTGCGGTAGGCCAGCAGCGACGTTTCGGCGTTGATCACGATGCCGATCTGCTTGCCTTCCACCGAGGAGGCCTGCGCGAAGCTGGCGAAGAAGTCCTTCGGGTCCCAGGACGGATCGGTCAGCTTGGGATCGGCGATATAGCCGTCCAGCGGCTGGAGCCACCCCGCCTTCCAGTAATGGAGGTCGTCCTGGCCCGGCATGATCATGTAGCCGTCCACCTTGCCGCCGGCGTTGAGCTCGATCGTCCGCTTGTTCCGGTACTGGTCCTCCGGAAAGGCCTCGATGACGACCTTGATCCCGGTGAGTTTTTCAAATTCGGGGATCTTGGGTTCGATGAAGGTCGTAAACGGATGTTTGTTCATCAGAAAACGGATCTCCGTGCCCTGGGACTGCTTCCAGTCAATGGCGGCGGAAGCAGTCGCCGACAACATCATCACGGATAAAAACGCCGCCAACGCCGCAAACAACATGCCCCTTCTCATATGATGCTTCCTCCTTTGAAGTTGTGGAAAAAGGGGGACAGCTCCCCTGTCTTTCCGGAAAACCGGGAGAGCTGTCCCCCCTGTTCGCCGATTCCGCTCGACCGGCTCTCCGGTCGTCCATCCCTTGTTTCGAGACATTCATGCAAATTGGAAATCGTGTCCCGGAAGCGCGCATTGTAGATTTTTCGGAACGAAAAATGTACAGCGCGCGGAGGGAGCATGATTTCCAAAAATCTCCTTTAACTCGCTGCGGCTCGCCCGTCATGATACTCATATAATCGTCCGGGACGTTTCCTTATCGAAGATGTGGGTTTGCGCCATCTTCAGCGACACCTCCAGCATCTGCCCTACTGTCAGCGGGCGGTCGGGAACCTCCATGCGGGCGACTATCGCATGGGGACCGCAGGTCAGGTAGACGAAGAGTTCGAATCCCAGGGTTTCCACCACCTCCGCCCGCGCCGTGAGGGTGTTGCCGTCGCCGCCGCCCGCCGCGTGATCATGCGCCTCCACGTCCTCGGGCCGGACCCCGAACAGGATCGCCCGGCCCGCATAAGGCTCGACCTGCGCGGAAAACTCCTCCGGCAGCCTCACCCTGAAACCGCAGGCGTCGATGAAATAGGCGCCCTCTTCTCTGATCAGCTCGGCCTCGATAAAGTTCATGGCCGGCGAACCGATGAACCCGGCGACGAACCGGTTGGCCGGCTGCTTATAGACGTCCAGGGGCCGGCCGGATTGCTGCAGCGCCCCGTTGTGCATGATGAAGATCCTGTCGGCCATGGTCATGGCCTCCACCTGATCGTGGGTGACGTAGATGATGGTGGCCCCCAGCCGCCGGTGGAGCTTGCTGATCTCGGCCCGCATGGCCACCCGGAGCTTGGCGTCGAGGTTGGAGAGCGGCTCGTCGAACAGGAACACCGCCGGTTTGCGCACGATGGCCCTGCCTACCGCCACCCGCTGTCTCTGGCCTCCCGAGAGCTCCCTTGGCTTCCTCGCCAGCAGTTCCTGGATGCCGAGGATGTCGGCCGCCTCCTCCACCCGCCGGTCGATCTCCGCCTGGGAAAACTTGCGCATCTTCAGCCCGAAGCCCATGTTGTCCCGGACGTTCATGTGCGGGTAGAGGGCGTAATTCTGAAAGACCATGGCGATGTCCCGTTCCTTGGGGGCCATGTCGTTCACGAGCTTGTCGCCGATGAAGATCTCGCCGGAGGTGACCGTCTCCAGGCCTGCTATCATCCTGAGCGCCGTGGTCTTGCCGCATCCGGAAGGTCCCACCAGGACCGCGAACTCCCGGTCCATAATCTCGATGGAGAGGTTGTCGACCGCCGTCACGGCATTGAATCGTTTCACCAGATTTTTCAGGATTACATTGGCCATGCCTTGTTCCCTATATCGAGTAAGAAGAGAATCCTCCGTCGATGGGCACCACCACGCCGGTCACGAAACTTGAAGCATCCGAAAGCAGATAGACGAGGGCGCCGATCAGATCGTCCGGCTCTCCGTAGCGGCCCATCGGCGTGTGGCCGATCACCTGGCGGGCGCGGGGCAGGAGTTCGCTCGTCTGGGGATCGATATGGAGGAAACGCAACTGCTCGGTCATGAAGAAGCCGGGGGCCAGGGCGTTGACGCGGACGCCGGTCCGGGCGAAATGGACGGCCAGCCACCGCGTGAAGTTGCTCACTGCCGCCTTGGCGGCCGAATAGGCGGCCACCTTGGTGAGCGGGACGAAGGCGCTCATGGAGGATATGTTGACTATGGATCCCCTGCCCCCGGCGACCATCCCCCGGGCAAATACCTGCGTTGTTAGAAACGTCCCCATGAAATTGAGATCGAACACGTCCCGGAAGCCGGCGGGATCCAGGGAGAAGAACGATCCGGCAGCCGGCTCGCCGGCCGCGGCGAATTCGACCGTAGTGCTGCCGCGGGGATCGTTCCCGCCCGCGCCGTTGATAAGAAAATCGGGCGGCCCCCACAGGCTGGAGACGGCCTCATAACACTCCTTGAGCCGGGCCGGATTGAGGACGTCGCAGGAAAAGGCCCGCGCCGTTCCCCCGGCCTGAACGACGGCCTGCGCCCGGGCCCCGGCCTTTTCCGGGCTGATGTCCAGAACGGCCACCTTCACGCCCATGGCCCCCAGGGCGTCCGCCATCGCCCCGCACAGCTCGCCGCCGCCGCCGGTGATGACGGCCGTCCTTCCGCTCAGATCGAAACGCCGTATTATTACGTCATTCATAAGACATCACAACCCGCCCCGCTCGTCCGCGAAGGCCATGACCTCATCCCGGAAGGGCATGGAGACCGAGCAGCCGTGGCGGGTCACCACCATCGCGCCGCAGGCGTTCCCCAGCCTGGCGGCCTTCCGGAGGTCCCATCCCTTCACGTACCCGTAGAGGAACCCCGCCCCGAAGGCGTCTCCGGCGCCGAGGATGTTCTGGACCTGCACCGGAAACCCCGGCACGTCCTCCGCCGCGCCGCCCTTCCGGTGGATGCGGCAGCCCTCCTCCCCGCGCTTCTCCACGACCACTTCCGGTCCCCGTTCCAAGAGGGCGCGGGCGTGGGCGGCGGCATTGCCGCTCACCCGCGCGTCGCTCATCTGGGAGTGGGCAAGCCGGACGGATCGCCGATCGGTCAGCATGGCGGCGTTGATCTCGTCCTCGGTGCCCAGCACCACGTCCGCATACGGGAGCGCGGAGCGCGCGGCGGCGCCGTAGGCGCGGGGATCATGCCACTGGTCCGGCCGGAAGTCCAGATCGAAGACGACTCGCACGCCGGCCTTCCGGGCGGCCTCCGCCGCGTACAGGGTGGCGCTCCGGCTCGGCTCCCGGCTGAGGTTCGTGCCCGCGAACTGAAAGGCGCGGCTCCGGGCGATGGGGGCGGCCAGCACGTCGTCGATCGAAAGGGCGATATCGGCGCAGTTGTCCCGGTAGAAGACCAGAGGGAATTTATCGGGCGGCTCGATCCCCAGGATGACGACGCTCGTGCGCCGGCCCGGCTTCCGGGGGCTGAAGCGGATGTCCACGCCTTCTCCGGCCAGGAAATGGACGACGAAGTCGCCGACCGGGTCCTCTCCGAAGGCGGTCAGGAGCGCCGATTTCAGGCCCAGCCGGCGGCACCCGACGCTCATGTTGGCAGGGGAACCGCCCACGTAGGCGGCAAAACTCTTGATATCGACAAAGGCCGCCCCCACGTCGTTGCTGTAGAGGTCCATGCAGGAGCGGCCCATGTGAAAGGTGTCGTAAAGGCGCCGAACCGGGCGGGGGGATTGGGGTGCCATTCAGTAATTTCCATCAATTCCGGAGTGTTTGCCCTTGAAGCCGAAACAGCCGCGAAAGCGGCTATTTTTATATAAACCAAACCGCCGCCGATTACAAGCCGCAAGTGCGGCAGGCAAATCCCGGCGACGGGACTTTTAAGGCCGACTGTGGTAATGATGGCAAAAATGCGGCGGGGGAACGCAACCCGCCGGGACGTATCAACAAGGTCGGATGGCGATATGAAGGCGCTGTTGATTTCAGCCAATACCGAAAGGATCAACCTCGTTCCCCTCCCCCTGGGCCTGGCCTGCGTGGCCGCGGCGGCGCGAAACGCCGGCCACGACGTCCGGGTTCTTGACCTGATGGCGGAGGGCGATACGGAGACGCTCGTCCGGGAGGCAATCGCCTCCTTCGGCCCCGGCGTGATCGGGATCTCCATCCGGAACATCGACGACCAGGTAAAGGACGGCCGTTTCCTTCTCGACGGGGTGAGGAATATCGTCCGGATCTGCCGCAGTCTCTCCGACGCCCCCATCGTCCTGGGGGGAGCGGGCTACAGCATCTTTCCGGAGCAGGTCCTGGACTATCTGAAAGCGGACATGGGGATTCGCGGGGAGGGGGAGGTCGCCTTTCCGATCCTCCTCGACAGGCTGGCGCAAAAGGCCGACCTCTCGGCAACACCCGGCCTGTACCGCCGGGGGCGCGGCCCTCAGGGCGCGAGGGTCTTTGTGAAGGCGCTCGATTCGCTGCCCCTGTTTGCCGCGCAAGAATTCCTGGCGCCCCCCGGCCCGGACGTGCTGCTGCCGTTCCAGACCCGGCGGGGCTGCCCGCTCGATTGCAGCTACTGTTCAACGGCGGCTATCGAAGGTCGCACGGTCCGGCGCCGATCTCCGGAAGCGGCCGCCGCGGAGCTGGCCCGTTTCACGGCGGCCGGGTACGGGCGGATCTATTTTGTGGACAACACCTTCAACCTCCCCCCCGGCTATGCAATAGAGCTCTGCCGGCGCATTATCGCCCTCGGTCTCGATTTCTCATGGCAGTGCATAATCTACCCCGGACACATCGACGCGGAACTTGTCGAACTCATGGCCGGAGCGGGATGCAGGGAGGTCAGCGTCGGATTCGAGAGCGGCTGCGCGCGGATCCTGCGCGCCATGAACAAGCGCTTCGGCGCCGAGGAAATCCGGCGGACGGTGGAGCTATTCAAGCGCTGCGGCATCAGGCAACTTGGGTTTCTTCTGCTGGGCGGCCCCGGCGAAACGCGGGAGTCGGCGCTGGAGAGCCTGGCCTTCGCCGCTTCGCTCCCCCTGGATCAGTTGAAGGTCTCGGTGGGCGTCCGCATCTATCCGGACACGGCGCTTGCACGGCAGGCCCTCGCCGAGGGTGTGATTACGCCGGACGACAACCTTCTCCTCCCGACATTCTATCTCGCCGCCGGCCTCGAGCAGTGGCTGCCGGAGACCGTGCGGGTCTGGATGGCGGACCGGCCTCATTGGATCACCTGAACAATTTGCCAAGGCCGGCGAAATGAGATATGGGAACGTAAATTTCAAGATGCCGAAATAAAAAACCATAGGAGGTTCACCATGAGAGATGTTGTCATCGCCGGATATCTGCGGACGGCCCAATCGCGTTCCCGTCCCAACGACCCTGCCCGCGACTGGTTTCACAAACTCAGGGCGGACGATCTCCTCGCCAGGCTGCTCCCCGAGACGATTAAACGGACGGGGATCGAGGCGGAGGAGATCGACGATTTCATCGTGGGCTCGGCGATCGGCGTGAACGAGCAGTGGACCTACGGCGGCCGCTTCCCGATCTTCCTCGCCAATCTCCCCGAGACCATCGCCGCCAAGTTCGTGGACCAGCAGTGCGGCTCGGCGATGGCGGGCATCCAGATCGGCTTCATGGAGATCGCCATGGGGTTCGCCGACACGGTCATGATCGGCGGCATGGAACACATGACCAGGGTGTCGATGGGCGCCGTCGTCGGGGAGAAGGGCCCCATTTCCCCCAACATGCGCCTCTTCACCGACCCGTCGTACAAACACTGGGACATGGCCACCACGATGAACATGGGCTTCACCGCGGAGAAGCTCTTTGCCCAAAGCGGCTGCGCCAGGGAGGAGATGGACCGCTGGGCCGTCCGCTCCCATCAGCTTGCCGCCAGGGCCGAACGGGAGGGTTTCTTCAAGGACGAGATCCTGCCCGTCGAGGCCGAACAGGGCGACGGGAAAATGATGGTCGTCATGCGGGACCAGGCGGTCCGGGGCGACACGACCCTCGAACAGATCCGGGACCTCAAGCCCGCCTTCAGGCCCGACGGCGTCATCACGGCGGCCGTCTCCTCTCCCCTGAACGCCGCGGCCACCTCCCTGATCCTGATGTCCGCCGAGAAGGCCTGCGAAAAAGGGCTCAAGCCCCTGGCCAGGATCAGGTCGCTCGGGTTTGCCGGCGTCGATCCCACCATCATGGGCGCCGGGCCGGTACCCGCAAGCCGCAAGGCCCTGGCCGCGGCCGGCCTGGAGGCGAAGGACATCGACTTCTGGGAGATCAACGAGGCCTTCGCGATTGTCGTTCTCAACTGCATCAAGGAACTGGGCATCGATCCGGAGCGGGTCAACGTGATGGGCGGCGGCCTGGCGATCGGCCATCCCCTGGGGGCGACCGGGGCAAGGCTCGTCGGCACCCTTGCCCGGATACTGCAGGCAAAAGGCGGCCGCTACGGCCTGGCGAACGCCTGCGTGGGCGGCGGCCAAGGGGTGGCGGTGCTCATCGAACGCGAATCCTGACGGCTTAGAAAAGCGATGAAAACAGGGAGCTGTCCCTGGTTTCCGATATTTTGCCCTCTCCCTTTTCACCCCCACCCTGACCCTCCCCCGTCGAGGGGGAGGGATACGGGAAAATAGGTGGCTGTCCCTGATTTTTATGCGTTAGCGGGTGATCATCTTGTTCGGCAGCCAGAGGGTAAGCTCCGGCCAGATCGAGCAGATGACGATCCCCAAAAGCAGGATCAGGACGAAAGGCGCGGAGCCGACAAGCACCCGGCTTAAAGGCACATCGGGGGCGATCCCCTGGACGATATAGAGATTCAGCCCCACCGGCGGGGTGATCAAGCCCACCTCCATGTTGATCGTCATGATCACCCCGAACCAGATGGGATCGAATCCGTATTTGACCAGGACAGGATACAGGATGGGCGCCAGAATCAGGATGATCGCCACGGGGGGCATGAAGCACCCCAGGATCAGCAGGAAGATGTTGACCATGATCATCAGCGACCACTTGGAGAGACCCGCGCCGACAATGGCGTTGATTATCGACTGGGTGATGTAGAGCTTGGTCATGACGGCCCCGAAGAGGAAAGAGGCGGCGATGATCATCAGGATCATGGTGCTTTCCTTGATGGTCATACGGAGTATCCTGCCGTAATTCTTGAACCCGATTTTGTAGATGGCCATGACCAGAAAGAGGGCCGCCACCGAACCCACGCCGGCCGCCTCGCTCGGGGTCGCCCAGCCGCCGTAAAGGGCGCCCATGATGATGACAATCAGGAAGATGAACGGGGCAACCCGGCTGAGGGACGACACCCTTTCCTTCCAGGAATAGGAGACGGATTCGAAGAACTCGGCGCCTATGCTCCCGGCGGCGCCCGGATTCGTTCCGTTGCGGATCATCTCCCGCTTGACCCACTGGGAATACAAAACCACCCAGATGCACATCATGATCGTGATCACGATCCCCGGGACGACCCCGGCCAGGAAAAGCTTGCCGATGGAGGTCTGGGTGGCGATGCCGTAGATGATCATGGTGACGCTGGGCGGGATGAGAATTCCCAGGGTCCCGCCGGCCACGATGCAGCCGGTGGCAAGGGAATCGGGGTAGCCCCGTTTGCGCATCTCCGGGATGCCCATCGTGCCGATGGCGGCGGCCGTGGCCGGGCTCGAGCCGCACAGGGCCGAAAAGATGGCGCAGGACACGATGTTGCTTATGGCCAGCCCGCCGGGAAGCCGGTGGAGCCAGCGGTGCAGGCCTTCGTAGAGATCCTCCCCCGACTTGGTCGAGGCTATGATGGACCCCATGAGGATGAACAGGGGGATGGCCAGAAGGCCGAAATCGTTGAGCCCGTCGAACATCGTGTGGGCGACAAGGTCGAACTGGTAGCTGTCCATGAACAGCAGGATGAAAAGCACGGAGGGAGCGCCCAGGGCAAAGGCGATGGGCATCCCGCTCAGCAGGAAAACGAGGGAAACCAGGCCGACGATTATTCCCAGGGTGTTAGGATCCATGGCTCTTCGCTCCTCTCCCCTCGATCAGTCCGAAGATCAAGACGACATACTGGATGGATAGAAGGCTTACGCCCAGGGGAAGAAAAAAATAGGGGATCGTAAGAGGCGGACCCCATAAGGATTCCGAACGCCATCCCTTGGCGGTGGCCTCCCACCACATCACCCAGCCTTTCCAGGCCAGAATAACGCAAAAAGCAAGGGAGAGCAGCGAAGTGGCCACAGAGAGCTTTTCGGTAAATTTCTTGGGTAGAAGCCGGGTTATCAGGTCGATATTGATGTGGGCGCCGTCTTTGAGACCGTACGCCGCTCCCAGGTAGGTGGCCATGACGGTCAGATAAACGGAGGTTTCGATCTCCCAAATGGTGGGTATTCTCAGGATGTACCGGACGATTACCTCGTAGGTGAGGATGAAGGCGGACAGCACTATGGCCACGCTGCTTGCATAATACAGCATGCGGTTGAGGTCTTCGATCTTCTGCATCAACTCCCGGAGAATTTTCATCGTCATAACGACTCCTTTATAAACCGGCAAGGGGAGCTTCCCGGCTCCCCCTGCCAATCGGATTATGGATCAGGATCGTCTGCCGTTATCATTTCACCTCAAGCGCCTTTTGGAGAAGTTCCTTCCCGCCTTTGACCTTTTCGCTGTATTCCTTCCAGGCGGTGTTCCTGGCCGCTTCCGCCCAGACCTTGAACTCGTCCGGGGTCATGTCGTGGACGTTTACGCCTTTGGTCTTGAAGAGGTTCGTGACCTCGGTATCGTCCCTGATGGCCTCCTCCAGGGTGAATTTCTCGAGTTCCCTGCCGACTTCCGCTATGATCTTCTGCTGTTCGGGAGATAGTTTCTTCCAGGTGACCATGCTCATCACCAGCGGTTCCAGCATATACCAGGTGGTGGTGATGCGCGGGGAGGTGTAATACTTCACCTGCTCGTAGAGGCGGTAGGATTCAAAGGAAGAGGAAGAGGTCATGCAGGCGTCCAGGACCCCGGTCTGCAGGGCGAAATAGATGTCTCCGGAAGGCATGCTGGAGATGCCGGCCCCGGAGGCATGGAGCATCTGCTCGAACATCTTCCCCGCGGCGCGGATCTTCACCCCCTTCATATCCTCCGGTTTGACAAGGGGCTTGGCCTTGCCGGCCATGCCGCCGCCGCACCAGGCCCACGTAATGATCTTCATCCCGTTGTCTTCGCAGAGCTTCTCGATCTCCTTTCCGATGGGGGCATCCTTCCAGCGCATGGCGTGATTATGATCCTTGACGATGCAGGGCATGAGGGTGATGGAGAGCTGGGGAATCTTTCCGGCGGCGTAATCGAGAGGATAAACGGACATGTCGAGCGCGCCCTTGAGCATGGCGTCATACTGCGGCCCCGGCTTGAAAAGGGCGGAAGCCGGGTAGATCTCGAATTTCAGGGCGCCCCCGCTCTTCTCCTCGGCCTTTTTCGCAAAAAGGCGGCAGAGCCTGTCCCGGAAGTCGCCCTTGTCGATGGTCCCCCCCGGCCACTGGTGGGAGATCTTGATGGTCGTCAGTGGACCGACGGGCTTGACCTGGGCATGGACCTGCGACCAGGCGAAGAAAAGACACAGGAAAAAAACCGTGACAACCAATCTTGTTTTTCGATCGTTCATTTTCTTTCCCCCCTTTTTGTGAATTTTTTCGGTTTTCTTTTCTGGACGACCTCCTGAAATGCGTGAAATTGTCGGGACATTTATCCCGGATACACTGGGTTGACGGATTTTGGAACTTTATCTACGGGATTATCGAATGCGAGCATATTTATATATTAACCGTTCACGCTGTACTGTCAAGGATATTCTTTTATCTTTTTAAGATCAACGATTTCAGCATGGTGGATGCCGCCACTGACTGCCGCGACCGATCAGCTTACCAATTTTTTTGCGTGAGGAAGTGATGACGAACTGGTAAAAAAGGGGGTGATTAACCCTCGTCTGCCTGAGGGAACGAATGATATCTCCCCCTCAACAGGGCAAACAATCTCCCCTCCCCCTTTGGGGGGGAGGGTCAGGGCGGGGGTGAAAAGCCCCTTCCCCTAAAGGGATGGGAAGGAACTTTTTTTTCGAGACCGTCAGCTTTTCCGGCTGGTCTTGGTTGTAAAGAGGGAGATGCTCTGCTTGACCTTTTTGCTCTTGCACTTCGGACAGGCAACACTCGTCTTGCCATGCTCGGAGATGCTCAAGATCAGGGTAAATTTCTTATTGCAATCCCGGCATTCATACTCGTAGGTTGGCATATTCTTCCTCCTTTCCTCGTCATTAAAATTCCCGCTGAAAAACGATAAAGGCTTTGTGTTATCTTAATAAATCGGGATATATTGTCAAGGGAGGATTTTAGTATTATACTGCGCACCCGCATAAAATAATTACAAGGAGTGCCCTATGCCCGAAGCGGACGTCTCAAAGGTTGAAAAATGCTATCATGCCGATGTCCCCCAGAAAAGCGAGGCCTTCTTCCTGAAGGGATCCAACTCCTACGACTGGGGGATGAAGAACCGCCTCGCCCGCATCTTTAACCCGGCCTCCGGCAGGACCGTGATGCTGGCCTTCGACCACGGCTATTTCCAGGGACCCACGACCGGCCTGGAGCGGCCGGACATCACGATCCTGCCGCTGGCGCCCTACGCCGACGCGCTGATGCTGACGCGCGGGATCCTGCGGTCGGTGATCCCCCCCTCTCTCACCCGGGCTACGGTGCTGCGCGCGAGCGGCGGCCCGAGCGTCCTGAAGGAGCTGTCCAACGAGCGCATCGCCCTGGCCATGGACGACGCCGTTCGCCTCAACGCCTGCGCCGTGGCGACGCAGGTGTTTATCGGCGGCGAATTCGAGACCCAGTCGGTCATCAACCTGACGGAGCTGGTGGACAGGGGCAACCGGGCCGGCATCCCCGTCCTGGGCGTGACGGCGGTCGGAAAGGAGATGGTCCGCGACGCCAAGTACATCGGGCTTGCCGTGCGGATCTGCGCCGAGCTCGGCGCCGCCTTCGTCAAGACCTATTTCGTGCCCGGCTTCGAGACGGTCACCGCCGCCTGCCCCGTCCCCATCGTCATCGCCGGCGGCAAGAAGCTGCCCGAAGCGGAGGCGCTGCAAATGGCCTATGAGGCGGTCGATCAGGGTGCGGCGGGCGTGGACATGGGGCGGAACATCTTCCAGTCCGAGGCGCCGCTCGCCATGATCCGGGCCGTCCGCGCGGTCGTCCATGAAAACATGAAACCCGATCAGGCGTACGAACTGTTCCTCGACCTGAAGAACCAGAAACCGCGGCCATGAAAAGCGACTGGAGCAAGGCGGAAGCAAACGATTTTGTAAGAACCCACGGCGATCAGTGGGGCCGCGGTCTTGCACTTCTTGCGTACGCGACGCGCCTCGCGGGACGCCGGCCGGAGCTGGCCCTGCACGGCGGCGGCAACACATCGCTCAAAGGAACAATCAGGACTCTCGCCGGCGACGACTGCGACGCCCTCTTCGTCAAGGCCTCCGGCACGGACATGGCGGCGCTCGCGCCTGCGGATTTCGTCTGTCTCGACCTCGCTTATCTCAGAAAGCTGCGTTCCGTCCCGTCCCTCTCCGATGATGTCATGGCCCGCGAGTTCCGGACGCGCCTGCTGAAGCCCTCCGCCGCCCTGCCTTCCATCGAAACGCTGCTGCACGCCTTCCTCGCCGCCCCCGCCGTCATCCACACGCACCCGGAGGCGATCCTGGCGCTGACCAACCGGGCGGGCGGCAAACAGGCCGTCGTGGAGGCGCTGGGCGGCGGTGTCGGGATATTGCCCTACGTCGATCCCGGCCTGGCCCTCGGCCGCGCGGCGGCCGAGGAGATTGAGCAGAAAAAGGACCTCCGGGCGCTCGTCGTCCTCCGGCACGGCCTGATCGCCTGGGGGGCGACCCCGCAAGAGGCTTACGAAGTCACGATCGAAACGGCCGGCAGGGCCGAAGAATTTCTCGCCAATACCCGGCGGGCGGTCTTCCCCGCGGTAACGGCTATGGCCGTGGAAACTGCGCGCAAGCGCTACGCGAAGATCGCGCCCCTCCTGCGGGGCCTGCTTTCGCCTCCCTCCGGCGATCCGGACGACCCGTACGGGAAAATCCTCCTCGCCCCCCTCGTCTCCGCGGAGACGCTCGCGCTTCTCGAGGCGCCCGAGGCCGCGGAGATCGCCTGCACCGCCCCGCTGACGCCGGATTACCTGGTTCGGACGAAGGCGTATCCGCTGTTCGTGGAAAAACCGGATTACGACGACATGGAATCGCTCCGCCGGCGGCTTGCCGATGAGATCGCATCGTTCTGCAACCGATATGCTGCCTACATCCAGAGACACGCGCCGCAGCTCCCCGGACATGATACCGCCGGCGCCGACCTGCTGCCGAGGGTCGTCCTGCTGCCGGGTCTGGGCGCCGTTTGTGCGGGACCGGACCTGCGAGCAGCAAGGATCGCCCGCGACATAACGGAACAGGCGCTGCGGGTAAAAAAGACGATTTGGGAGACGGGCGGGACTTATCTCGGTCCGGCGGAGGAACACCTGTTCGACATGGAATTCCGGGCGCTGCAGCGGGCGAAGGCCGCAGGCGGCGCCCTGCCGCTTAAGGGAAGGGCGGCATTGGTCACGGGGGCGGCCGGCGCGATCGGCTCGGCGATCTGCGAGGAGCTGCTCCGGGAGGGCTGCGCCGTCGCC
>Ga0172368_10003105_pt1 | contig 20462 bp, 16 predicted proteins | sample Lak11m_FD_114540 | JGI IMG/M metagenome (GOLD analysis project Ga0172368, IMG submission 114540) | Freshwater microbial communities from Kabuno Bay, South-Kivu, Congo - kab_022012_11m | ecosystem: Environmental > Aquatic > Freshwater > Lake | place: Democratic Republic of the Congo: South-Kivu...
TCATTGAAGTGATATAAAGGCTATACTTCAGAGTATTGCGAGTATAGTTATTACTACTATGAGTTCTACGAGGGTGAAGGCTTGGTTCTTATTATTTGTTAATTTTTTCATAAGGAAGTTTTTAAAAAGTAAATTTTTAAAGAATAATCTTTGATTTTAAGGAACAAAAAAGACAGGTATCTTATTATGAATTTTCATTCACGATAAAATATCTGTCTTTTTCAAAAAAATTTAATTCATTTACAATGTTGCTTGTTGGTCCTTGTTGGTCCTTGTTGGTCCTTGTTGGTCCTTGTTGGTCCTTGTTGGTCCATAAAATACGAATAAAAATAATAAATAATAATAGAATTATCTTTTTTTATATTCTTTTGTCAAAAAAATATAAAAAAATTATTTTAATTTTAAGGAAAAAGTAAAAATTATTCTTTTTTCAACTATAGCTTCTTCACGGGAGCAATACGAATATTCATCTTTTTTAATCCTCAATTATTAAAAGCTATTTCTGCTAATTCTCCATTGAGGTCTGTAATAATTCAAATTCAAAATTTTGGATGGCTTACTCTTTCTCATACGGAAAAATTTGTAATATCATTGTCTATTTTTGGAGTTTTTATAACTTTTTGGAAAGTTTCTGAAGAAGGAGAAGAAGAAAGATTTCATCAAAAATGTAAATCTCAAAAAAAATTCACTTCACTTGTAAATCATATTTCTTGTATATGTACAAGTGGTATTTCATCTATAAATCTTGATTTTGGATTTCTTACATATTCTCCAAATTGAAATCTTTCAGAGGCTCTTGAAATATAGAGTTTTTCCTTTGCTCTCGTCATTGCTACATACATCAATCTTCTTTCTTCTTCCAACTCAAGTTGATTTCCTATCGTTCTGATATGTGGAAGGATACCATCTTCCACTCCTGCAATAAATACATTTTCTCTTTCAAGTCCTTTTGAAGTATGAATTGTCATCAAAGTAACAAAATCATTTTCTTCACTCAGTTGGTCCATATCAGTAAGAAGAGAAACTTCGTCAATAAACTGCCCAAGAGCAGGAATTGTCTCTATTCATTCGTATGCACTCAGTACATTGATAAGCTCATTAATATTTTCTATTTTTGCATCATACTCAGCTTCGCTATATTCTCATTTTAAATAATCTTTGTATCAAATTTTTTGTATCATATATTCAGCAAATTCTCTCAGTGATGACAATAAATTAAGTTTTTCTCTTAATTCTCTATAAAGTGTATAAAAATTTGCAAGGCTTATTTTTGCTACTCATTTTAAGTCTTCTACATCTTCTATATTTTCAAGAATTTGTAAATAACTTAAATCATAATTATTTTTATATTCATCAAGAACCTCCAAACTTCTTGCTCCTATTTTTCTTGCTGGCACATTGATAATTCTTTTCATATTGATGCTATCTTGAGAATTATAGAGAATTTTTAAATAAGCAAGTAAATCTTTTATCTCCATACGATCATAAAATTTAAGTCCTCCAACTACTTTGTACGGAATACCTGCTCCGATTAAGTATTCTTCTATTTGTCTTGATTGTCCGTTGGTACGATATAAAATCAAATTTTTTCAATATGGTCTTCCCTGCTCCACAATAATTTCTGCGATTTTTTTTGCCTCATTTCTATCATCTGGAGCTTCTATGAGAGAAATACATTCTCCCGTCACATTTTGAGTCCAGAGAGTTTTTTTGAGAGCATTTTGATTATTTTTTATCACTTCATTTGCAGCATTGATAATATGCTTGGTAGAACGATAATTTTGTTCAAGCTTTATTACAAGTGATTCTGGATAATCTTTTTGAAAGTTAAGAATATTTCTCATATCCGCTCACCTCCAGCTATAAATAGATTGCCAATCATCTCCAACAACTACCAAGTTTCTATACTTACTTGCAAGCATTTTTATGATTTCATACTGAGTAATATTGGTATCTTGATATTCATCAACCATAATATATTTGTATTTTTCTTGATAACTCGCAAGCACTTCTGCATTTTGAAAAATACTATGTGTTTTTATCAAAATATCATCAAAATCAAGAGCATTATTTTCTTGGAGTTTTTTTTGATATTTGTGATACACATCTCTCACAATTTCTTTGAAACTTGAATCCACATATTGCTCATACTGAGTCGGAGTCAAAAGACTATTTTTTGCTGTTGAAATATAGGAATGTATCTTTTTTGGAGGAAATTCTTTTTCTTCGATACTCATTTCTCTCACAATTTGTTTTACGAGAGAAACACTATCGGCAGTATCATAAATAATAAAATCCTTTTTGTAGCCGAGTATTTCTATATATTCTTTGAGAACCGAAACTCAAAAACTATGAAAAGTCCCAATAAATGGCAAACGATAATCTTTAAAAACCCTTATATTTTCTACCTGTATTCAGAGATTTTTTGCTATTCTTTCCTTCATCTCTTTTGCTGCCTTGTTGGTAAAAGTCACACACAAGATATTTTGTGGAGAAATCCCATGATTTTTTATCATATTTTCTACTCTTGCTGTCAAAGTTGCCGTTTTTCAACTTCCCGCTCCTGCAATAATCAGTAAAGGTCCTTCGATCAATTTTACTGCTTCTTGTTGTCTTTCATTTAAATCCATCACATTTTTTTATTTGTTAAAATATTTTTTATAAGAGTAATAAAAAATATTTTTTATACAAATTTTATAGAGATTTTCTTGGAAAATATCAGAAAATAAAAACCCATTACTCAAATTGAGAAACTAGGGGTGGAATAGGCTAAAAAAATTTTTTCTTAACTCGACTCTCTTTTTTTTCCATTTTTTATTTAATTTTTTGTAGCAAATCCAAAAAAAATTATTCCTTCCCCTGACCTTTTACTTCTTCCTGAAACATATTTCCTTTTTCTTCATAATTTTTCCAGAGAGAAAAACTCGGTGATGCACATGAAAGCAAAGCGGTTTTTCACTCTTTTGTATGTTTATAGGCAAAAGAAACTCACTTTTTCATACTTCTTGTTTTTATTATTTTTGCTTTATAATCCCCTATTTCTATAGTATGAGATTTTTCTTCTTCGAGATCTTTTGTATATTCTCAAAATATTTTGTATCCTGTATCCGGAAACAAAACAAGATTTTTTATATCCAACTCAATTATTTTTTTCTCCAGTTCATCAAAATGATTTTCGCTATCCTGCCTATCTTGTCCTCATAAAAAAAGTGTTCCTATTTCCGAAGAAAAAGTTTTCATCGCTTCTATTGTGCTTTCCGGTGCCACTGCTATCGCATCATCAATAAAAGTAATTCACTTGTATGTTCCTATATTTTCTATACGATGAGGTAATCAAGAAAATCTCTTTAAGACAGCAGAAAGTACTTTTTTAATTTTTTTCTTATCTTTGAGAATAATATCCAAAACTCCTAAAACCGCAGTAATATTTTTTCTATTGTGTTCTCCTTTGAGCAAAATATCTTTATCTTTGAGAATACAATTTTTTCCCTTGCAAAATTCTCCATTTTTATAAATATAATCGCCTTTACTTCCATAATGAAATACGATATTTTTATCAATTTTTTTCACATCTTCCATATCTTTGAAATCATAATTTATCAAACTATATTTTGCAGAAGACAAAATATTTGCTTTTGCTTTTTTATAGCTTTCGAAACTTCCATGCCGATCAATATGGCATTCATAAATATTATTGAGAATACTGATATAATTTTTTGGACTGTGGTCTTCCAGCATATAACTCGACATTTCATAGACAACAAAATCATATTTTGTTTTTTCAAGAATATTTATTTGGTCTAGCACTGGTCTACCAATATTTCCGACTAATTTTACATGAAATCAAGCTTCTTTAAGACATTCATAAATAAGAGTTGAAATTGTTGACTTCCCTTTTGTTCCCGTAATCCCTATGACTTTTCCTTTATAATTATCTTTAAAGATGGAAGTTTGAGAAATAAATTTTTCTCTGAATTTTGCATATTTATCGTTGTAAGGACTGATTCAAGGAGTTTTTATAATTGCATCAAAATCGGTAAAAAGATCAAAATCACAGTTTCAAAAATAAATTTTTATACTTACTTTTTTATTTTTGTAGAAAAGTTTTACTTTTCCTTCATATCAAAAATCTCATTTTTTTACTTCAAAATCAATAGTACTTTCTAAATCAACAAGAAATTTTATAAAATCAAACAAAGCATCTTCATTTTCATCAAAAAGATTCAATTTCTTTTTTCCCAAATTAAGAAGAAATAAAAGAGTGCTTTTTCCTTCTCTTCAAAGTCAAAATACTGCAATATCTGAATTTTTAATTTCTTTTATTTTCATAATTTTTTTTGGTAAAAATTAATATTTTTGCGAAGATTTCTAAAAAATATATTTTTTATCATCTCGAGTTTATCGAGAGATCTTTTATTTAAGAAAGATTCCTCCATTACAGTCGGAATGACACTTATATTTCAGTCTTTCTTTAAGAATAAAATTTCTTAAAAATTTCCAAAAACCAAGGAGTATAATTATTTTTATTTTTCTGTATATCATTTTTTAGTTCTTCTAAATTTATCCATTTATAATCCATTGCTTCTTCGGTATTTAGGTTTACTTCGCCATTATAAGTTCAAATAAATATAGTATCATACTCATATTCTCTCAAATTTCACTCCAAAAATCACACATCATAAATAATAATTCAAAGTTTTTCTAAAGGACAACTAAATCCCATTTCTTCTTGCAATCTTCTTTGCACCGCATCTTCATAACTTTCTCATTTTCTCGGGTGAGAACAAACAGTATTTGTCCAAAGTCCACCTGCATGATATTTATGCTTTGCTCTTTGTTGAAGCAAAAACTCTCATTTTTCATTGAAAACAAAGATGGAAATTGCTCTATGAAGTATTCATTTCTCATGAGCTTCTAGCTTTTCCATCGTTCCTATTTCATTATTATTTTCATCCACGAGAACAACAAATTCTTTCATATTTGAAAAAATTATAATTAAACTTTTTCTGGATTTTTATTTTTCAAAAAATAAATACCTCCAACTATAATACAAAATAGTATAACTCAAATAGTTATTTCTTTACTGTATTCTTCTATAAGAGCTTTATTTTCTCCTGCAACATATCCTAATGCCAATAAAACAATATTCCATAGTCCTGATCACAAAGTTGTATAAAAAAGAAATTTTGGGATATTCATCTTAAAAATTCCTGCAGGAATACTGATAAGATGCCTCAGCCCAGGAATAAGTCTTCAAATAAATGTTGTTATACTTCCATGTTTTTGAAAATATTTTTCTGAGACTTTAAAATGTTCTTCTGATAAAAAAATATATTTTCCATATTTATGTATCAGCGATTTTATAATTGGTTCTCAAAGATAATATCCCATGGCATAATTAATACTTGCTCACGATACAGCTCATAATGTCCCAAAAAAGAAAGCTAAAACTAAATTCATCTCTCAAGTACTTGCTAAATATCCGGCTGGAATCATCGCTAATTCGCTTGGAAAAGGCACAAAAGTAGATTCTATAAGCATCATAACAAAAATCCCAAGATAGCCAAGATTTCCTACCCAGTGAACAACACTATCAACAAATTGAGCCATCATAGTTTTTTAATAAAATTTAAGTTTCATAAATTTTATTAAAAAATTCAAAAAAATCTAATGTATTTTATTTTTTTACTTTTCACTATATCTAAGTGGTTTAGAATATTTTTGATTTGATATTCGGTCTACAATTTTTTTCAAATTAGAAAAATGAGATTCTCAAACAATATAAGAATCATGAACTGGAAGTACTGAAATTGAATCTGACATAAGTTCATCAGCAACAGCATAAAGAAATTGTGCTTCTTCATGATTTATTGCTCTATAAAGAGGCATTTTTCAATCTAATTTACCTGTCAATTCATCAACTTTTGTTATAATTTCTCACATATTAGAAAGTATGGAATGAGTTACACTTCATCTTTTTCAAAGGTAATATTTTATACTTTTTTCTCTTTTTTCCTTATCATTATATAAAATTCTCAATATTAAATCTTTTACTTCATCTCTTATAAAGGAAATTTCACTACACTCTCAAGAATCTAATATATTTATTCATTGAAGATATTCTTTATTTATAAAATCATAAGGATCATTTTCTTCAATTCCCTTTAAAAAAGAATTATCTAAAGAAATTCAATATTTTTGGCATAATACTACAAAAAATTGTAATATAGAACTTTTTATATCCAATTCTTTCACTCACTCTCAATTTAGAGATATTTTTCTTCTATGTATTCAGTTTAAACTTTGATATGAAGATCATTTTACAGCTCAAAATCATTGTGCATATAATCTTCATCAAGACTTAAAAGAAACTTTAAAAAAAGGATTTGAATAAAAGTTATAAAAATATTGAACTAAGAATTGTGGACTTAAACCATTACTCAAATTAGGTGCCGTTATCCTTGTACTTTTTTGAGTAAAATCATTAAATTTTTTCACAAAATCTAATATAGAACGAACTTCTTCATTTGTAAAGCCAAGATAATTCACTCATCATATCTCTTTAAAATCAAGTACACGATACTTTTCACCTCAAAAATTATCTTTATCACTATATAATTTCCAAATTCTAGAAAAATTTACTTCAAGTAGTTCTCGAGAAATATCTTGAAAAAAATCAAGTAATTTTTCTCATGAAGAAATTTTTAAATGTCGTTGTTCCTTTTTTATTTCAAAAAAACTTTCAATATCAGAAGGAATTTTTGAATTTTCTTTAAGTAAGAAACCTCAAAATTGAAAACAATAAAGCAAATATATATATCATTCTTCTGAGATATTTAGTCCTCTAAATGCTTCTCTATAAGAGTTTGGAATTACATATTTTTTCTCTCTAAATTCTTGAGTTTTATAAAGGGTTCATTGATTTGAAAAATTTCTAGACATAAAAATAAAAAAATAACTACAATAAAAAATATTGTAGTTATTTTATAAAAATAGTCAATTCTTCTATATAATATTAAGAAGCAAAATACTTTTCAAACTCTTCCCTGCTGATTTCTTCTTTTTCAAGTAAATCATTTGATATTTTTATATGTAAATCTTTATGTTTTAGGATAATTTCACGAGCTTTTTCATAAGCATTATTAAGAATTTCTTTTACTTTTATATCTATAATATCTTGAGTTTTATCAGAAATACTTGGTTTTTGTCCATCTATTCAAAGATAATTTCCATCAATCATATCTCCAGCAAAATTTTCTTTTCCGATTTCATCAAACATTCCGTATTTTGTCACCATTGCTCTTGCTATTTTTGTCGCTCTTTCTATATCATTTGAAGCTCATGTCGTCACAAAATCTTTTCAGAAAAATATTTCTTCTGATGCTCTTCCTCCGTAAAGAGTCGAAAGCTCATCTAAGAATTTTGCTTTTGAAGTCAAAATCTCATCTTTTTCTGGCATAAACCAAGTGACACCGAGAGCTCATCCTCTTGGAGTAATACTGATTTTATGCACTGGATCAGTATGAACCAACATTTTTCCGACAAGGGCATGCCCAACTTCGTGGTAAGCCGTTGTCTTTTTTTCTTGTTCATTCATTACAAGCGATTTTTTTCTGAGTCCCATCACAATTCTTTCAAATGCTTCTTGAATTCTTGGTCCAGAAATAATTTTTTCATTGTATCTTGCTGAAATAATTGCTGCTTCATTCATAATATTTCCTAAATCTGCACCACTAAAACCAACCGTTGATGAAGCAAGAGCTTTGAAATCAACATCTTTATCCATTTTCTTTTCTCTCGCATGGATTTTGAGTATTTCTTCTCTGTCGGCTTGATTTGGAAGATTTACAGTAATTTTTCTATCAAATCTTCCTGGTCTCAAAAGTGCTTTATCAAGAACATCTGCCCTATTTGTTGCTCCGACAACAATCACATTGGTATCATTATCAAATCCATCCATTTCTGTCAAAATCTGATTGAGAGTTTGTTCTCTTTCATCATGTCCTCCACCAAGTCATGGTCATCTTTTTTTCCCGATTGCATCGATTTCATCAATAAAAATAATTGCTGGAGCTATCTTTTTTGCATTCGTAAAAAGATCTCTTACTCTGCTCGCTCCAACTCATACAAACATTTCTACAAATTCTGATCCACTGATAGAAAGAAATGGAACATTACTTTCTCCAGCAATCGCTCTTGCAAGCATCGTTTTCCCTGTCCCTGGAGGACCAACAAGCAAAGTTCCTCTTGGAATTTTTGCTCCAATATCTTTATATTTTTTAGGATTTTTGAGAAAATCTACTATTTCTTGAAGTTCTTCTTTTTCTTCGTCAGCTCAGGCTACATCTTTAAAGAGAATTTTATCTTTATCTTTATCAAAAAGTTTTGCTCTACTTTTTCAAAAAGTCATTGCATTATTTGCCATTCCACCCATACGACTAATAAGAAAAAGAGAAACAACAACAAATAAAATAAATGCGATTATTGTTGGAAGCATTTCATTCCAAAATTGTTCAGAAGTTTTATCTTTTACGGATATTTCTGTCTTTATTTTTGGATTTTTTAGTCAAAGATCTTTGAGTGAATCGGTTGTCGGTAAAATAGCTATATTCCTTTCAATTTTTTTTACTCCATTTTCTTCTACTGTTTTTCCGCTCAAAGTTGCTACCGCTTTATTTCCATCTATAAGAATTTCCTTATAAATTCAAGCATTGAAATTTTTTTCTAAGTTTGTAATCGATATATCTTTATCAACAAATGTTTGTCATTCTTGAATATAAGGGAGAATACTCGCAACAATGAAGGAAAGAATAAGAACAATTATTATTGGTTTGAAGTTATTTTTTTGTGCTTTCTTAGGGAAGTTTGGTAGTTTTATTTTTTTTTCACTTTTCATACAATCTTTATTTTTCTTTATAAAATAATATTTTAGAGCCATAAGATTTTATGGGAAATATGATATTTTGCAAAATAAAATAGCTTGGTTTGCTTTTATAAGTTTGACGAAATAATAATATTAAATATAATAATATTATTATTTCTGTGATAATAATAATTTAAGTATGTGATTTTTAAGGAAAGAAGAAGAAGAAGAAGTTTATAATATAAAAAAACCTCTTTCTCAAGTAAAGGGAAATGAAGATGAAGAAGTAAGAGATGGATTAATAGAAAGTATTTTTGATGGTTCCATAGAAATCATATTTTGAAAAAATGTGGGGAAAACAATAAAACAAGAAGAAAAAGATGAATTATATAATGGTCTAAAAGATTATTTAATGACTCTTCATCAAGAATATTCGAGAAATATAGAATTTTCTCTTGATAATATACAATATATTTTACAATTTTTTATTTTTAACATACAAAAGAATATTGATAATTGACGAAAAGAAGATATTTACAATCTATTTGAAGGTTTAAACATAAATTATCGTGATTTAACAACTGCCCAACAAAAAATAAGTGAAATACTTGCAAATTATATGTTTAATATTGATAAAGATATAAAAGAATTTTTTCTAATAATACAACAATATCATATTTATTTTGAGCATTTTCCAAATGATATAATAAAAAATGAAGAAGCTCTCCCATTAAATTTATATGATATAGGAATCAAAAATTTGGACGAAGGTGGTAATTTCCTATGATTTATAGACAAAACTAATTCACAAAGATTACTGAAAATATTTTTTATAAGACACTGTATTATAGCATTTTTTGAGTCGGAAAAAGATGATTTTTCTCTTATTTGAAAAATTCTTTTAATTTCTCTAAAAAAAGAATTAAAAATACTAAAAACAAATTGAAGTCTAAGTAATACTGAAAATAAAATTATAAAATATATAATATGAAAAGATATATGAAACAAGCTTTTGGCTGAATATAAAAATTCTTTTTTTCATGATACAAGAGAAAATAATTTAGATATAAAAAAAAGAAAAAATATATTATTAATTTGTTTTACATCATCAAATTATTTTCTAGACAAAAATAAGATTCCCTATGATAATCTTTTTAATTATATTATAAAACAAAATGAAGAGAAATTGGAGAAAATAGAAAAATTTCTTGAAAAATATAACAAAATACATTCTAGTGAAGAAAATTTACTTTTTATATTTCAAAATAATTTAGAAGATTTTGAATTTAAAAAAGATGATTTAAATGAAGATATTATTTTTGTAGAAAAACTTATTATTGATTATAAACTTAAGAGTGATTATATTTGTTCACTTGATAGAAAAACTTTTGATATATTAAAAGAGAGTGGAAATATAATTAGTTTTATTTTGGAAAATAAAGAAAATTGAATTAAAAAATTTTTAAAATATAAAAGCGAAAAAGAATGATTAAAAGAGGATAAAAAATATATTCATTCATCTTCTCTATTTTTTCAGAAAATAAATGATTTAATAGAACAAGCCGACATAGAAAATTTTTTTGAAAAATATGATACACTCTATAATGATGAAAATTTTACAGCAACTTTGAATTTCAATAAAAAGGTATTAAAAACAAATCCAAAAGATAAAATAGGTTTACTTAATAGTTTTTATGAATTATTTGAAAAAATAGAAGATGATATCAAAAAAGCTCTTATAGAAGAAATATTTTCACAATCTTGAGAAAATATCAGTTTCATATATGAAATTTTGATTTCTAGTAAATGAATACTTGATAATTCAAGTTTCAACTATACTTCTCTTACCTGAAATATACATAAAATTATACAACAAAAATCTTTATTTGAGAGTGTAAAATCCCCACAAGAAATATTTGATTGAATAAAACTTTGTATAGAAGATTGAGAAAATACTCAAGAAAAAAAAGATGATAAAAATTCGCAAATTCATAAATATTTTATAGAGCTTTACTGAGAAAAATGAGATAATTTTTTAAAGCAAAAAAAATTATCTCCTCAAGAAATTGAACAACTTAATCATATTTGAGAAATAATTAAAGAAATCTATAAACCAATTTTACTTCAGCATATTCAAGAAAATAAACAAATAAATCTTAGATGACTCTATTCACTTCTTTCTTTTTTTAGTAATTTTTGAATTATACATTTTAATAATTTTGAAAAAATAATTGATTTTACAAATGAAAATAAGATTCAAGAAAATATAAATCACCTTTATAAAAATTTTTCAAAATATAATATTGTCAATGGTGGAAGAGAAGAATTTAAATGAGTAGTTTTAAAATACATAAAAAATAATAATCAAAAAATTATAAATGATTATCTAGAAAAAGAAAAACCACAAGAGATAGAAATAAAAAATAATTATGATGCACAATTATTAGAAATTCTTAAAAAATGAAATGAAAAAGAAATAAATGAATTATGACAAAAAATAGAAAAGATGATAAATTCTTTAATTTCTCTTTTTAATCCTCGTAGAACTTCCTCTATGAAAAATAATAAAACAGGAAGATGAAGTTGAACTTTTACAGAAATAATTGATAATTATTTTATCCGCCGATTAAAAAAAGAAGAAAATGAATCATATCTAGATTATATTGAAAGAATTTATATCTTTTCTTGGCTTAATATTAATAACTTTTATAATAAAACTGATTTAGATAGAGAAAAACAACTTGTCGTAGAAAGTATAGAAAAAAAATCCCTTTGAAAACAATATTTATTCCAAAATTTGGAAAATTTAGGATGAATTATACATAATATAAGCAATAGACAAATTAATTTAAGTGAATTAGAAAAAATATATATAGGTATTCTTAATGGTGAACTTTCAAGTTTTAAAAAAGATTTTTGAGATTTTGAACAATGAGAATTTTATCCTCAGAAAAAAACTCGTAAATAATTTTTTTTTTCTTATACTATGAAAAATTAGTATCTTAAGAAAATCTTGTGAAACATCTGCAAATACATATTGATAAATATGAAGTCCAAAGTAAAGAAATTTTAAAAAATATTCATTTTACTCTCAATCATACTGACAAAATTGCTATCGTATGACAAAATTGAGCGGGAAAAACGACTCTTATGAAAATACTTACTTGAGAAATAACTGATTTTCAAGGAAGTATAGATAATATAGGAAATTTGAGTTTTTGATATCTTGCTCAAATTTATTCTGATAATGAAGAAAAAACTGTTTTTGAAGAATTAAAAGATGCTTTTTTACAAGTTTTGGAAATGGAAGAAAATTTGAAAAATTATGAAGAAAAAATGGCTTCTTGAAATATGGAAATATTGGATGAATATAGTTCTCTTCTTGAACAATTTAATAATATCGGCGGATATGATTATGAAAAAGAAATTCATGCAGTTGCAAATGGAATAGGAATTTTGGACTTACTTCCAAAAAAACTTGTAGAAGTCAGTGGAGGACAAAGAACAAAAATTGCTCTTGCAAAAGTTTTGTTAGTAAAGCCTGATATTTTGCTCCTTGATGAGCCCACAAATTTTATTGATCTTTCTTCCGTGGAGTGGCTCGAAAATTATCTCAACACAAAATGGTTTTGAGGCTTTGTCATTATTTCCCATGATAGAGAATTTCTTGATAAAACCTGTGATAAAACTTATGAATTACAAATTACACGACCTATAAATTTTTATCATGTTCCTTATAGTCAATATGTCATAGAAAGAGAAAAAAAAGAAAAAAAACTACTTGAAGATTATGAGAGACAACAAGAATGGATAAAAGATCAAACGGGATTGGTAAATCGTTTTCGTGCATGAAGTAGAGCCGGATGGGCAAAATCAAGAGAGAAAATGATAGAAAGACTGGATAAAATAGAAACTCCCTATATTCCTCAAAAACCAAAATTCCAATTTTTATACTGAGAAGATTCTTGAGACAAAATTCTTAACTTTAAATGAGTTTTTATTGGGAGAAAAGAAGCTTTATTTTTTATCAACGAATTGACTTTGTATAAATGACAAAAAGTCGGAATAGTCGGAGAAAATGGAGTTTGAAAATCAACTTTTCTCAAAAGTATTATTGGTGATATAGAAATCCTTGATGGATATTTTAGACCAGGTCCTTGATTACAAATAGGATATTATAGCCAAATGCACGAAGAGCTGGATAAAAAAAAGACCATTAAAGAAAATTTTGAAAAGCACTGATTTTTTTATGCAGATCAGCATCTTTCTGCTATCCTTAGTCATTATCTTTTTACTTATGATGATATTCATAAAAAAGTAGGAGAACTTTCTGGCGGACAAATTACTTGTCTTCATTTTGCTATTCTTGGGCAAAAAGAAACAAATTTTCTTATTCTTGATGAGCCGACAAATCATCTTGATTATGACTCAAGAGAAGCCCTTGAATCTTCACTAAAAAAATATACTGGAACAATTCTTTTTATCAGCCATGATAGATATTTTGTCAATAAAATGGCAAGTCATATATGGTTTATCCGAGATAATGAGCTTTCTCTTAGTTATTGAAATTATGAAGATTATAAATTTAAGCTAGAAAATGGTATCGATATGGATATGAGTCTTTTTGATGAGGAGGCTCAGCTTAATCTCGTTCTCGAAGAAAAACTCTGAGAAAAAAATTTTAAGAGACTTCAAGAAAGATTTTGAGGAAAAAGAAAGAAAAAATAAAAATATCTGTACAATACAATAATACAGAACTTCCTGTAAATCCAAATGATGAAACTATCTTTCTTACTATTTTTATCTTCACGGAAGTGATGGAGTTATCCACTATGCAGTAGATAATGCCTGACACGAAGCGAATAAAGTGAAATATTTGAAGTAATTAATAAAAATAATATGAACAAAGAAATATTAAAAAATGTAATAAAAAAAATTGACTTCAAAATAAAAAAGAATACAGTACTCTTACTTAATTAGTCTTCATGAATGAAAATTCATGAATCGACACGAACCCTTTTAATAGAAATATTAAAAGGGATTTTTTATTTCACTCATAATATTTGCTTTATCTTTCTATCTATTTCATCATATAAATAAATTTTTGATTCTAAACTTAAAGTATTTTGAAGTTTTCAAATTCTACTTCATATTCTTTTTTTTGAAATGGATTTTATAAGTCTAAGTTTTAAAATAGATTCTTTTTTGGGTTTATTATTTTCATCATTTTTTATAATTATATCAAAATCATCCAAGACCTTTTTACTTCAATCTTCATTATAAAGAGAAGTCATAGGAATAACTATTGTATCAGATCATTTACTATATCTTGATGATTTAAAAACTAAAGAGGGTCTTATTCATTTATTTCATTCCCTATATTTATACCATATTTAACATAATAAATATCATATTTATCAAATGATTTTGTATTTTCAGCCTGTTGATTAATCATTATTTTTTCTTTAAAATGATTTATATGATTTTCTAAGTTTTGAGCTTTTTCTTTATTTAAAAAAAATCTTCCCTTATAAATAAGGAAAAATTCTTTACTATTAATTTACTTTTATCAAGAAAATTTTTTACAATTATATCTAAATCTATATTTATATTTTTCATAAATTTATGCAAAATGTACTTTTATTTTCCCACATTTTTTCCTACTTCACTATATCTTTGGTCTTCCCTCTTCCTCTAAATTCTATAATCATCGGAGTTCCAAAAAATCAAAAAGTGTCTCTGATACGATTTTCTAGGTATCTTTTGTAGGTAAAATGGAAATGTTCAGGATTATTTACACTAAAAATAAATTTTGGTGGATTAGAACCAACCTGACTTCCATAGTAAATTTTTGGTTTATGTGATTTTTTCGTTCCTGTTGGCGGATGTTTATAAACAACTTCTTCTATAAAATTATTAAATACTCCTGTTTTTACTCTTTTTTGTCTTTCTTTATTGATTTCTATACTTGCTTCCAATATTTCTGAAAGCCTTTTTTTCTCTGTCACAGAAGTAAAAATAGTAGAAACCCATGGCAAAAAATCTACTTCAGTTTTGAGATAATTAAGATACCTATTCATCATAGTATCCTTATCAACTCATGGTTTTGCTAATACTTTATCCCATTTATTAACAACAATTATAAGTCATTTTTTTTCTTCTAAAACTCTTGAAATTATAGATAAATCTTGCTGACTAATCCCATCAAATCCATCAATAATAACTGCAACAATATCGGCTCTCGTAATTGATCTTTCGGTTCTCATTACTGACCAGTTTTCTATATTTCTTGTTCCAACTTTTGAAAGTCTTCTCAGTCAAGCCGTATCTATAAGAATAAATTTTTCTCCGTTAAATTCGAGCTTTGTATCTACACTATCTCTTGTCGTTCCACTCATATCTTTTACCATCACTCTTTCTTTTCCAACAAGAGCATTGACAATACTTGATTTTCCAACATTTGGTTTTCCGATGATTGCGAGCTTTATCCCTTCTACATTTTCTTCACTATCTTCTTGAAATCACTTTTTTTTGAGAAAATCTGCAACTGCTTTTCTTACTTCTAGTATCCCATTATTATGTGAAACAGAAACAGGAAAAAATTCTTTAAATCATCCTATTCAAGCCTGAGAATAAGATTCCATTACTTTTTCTTCATTATCAGCCTTATTTGCTATGATAAATACATTTTCTCTTCATTTTTGTTTAAGGATTTCTAATATTTTTTCATCAAGATAAGTCGTTCTATCATACTCAATTATCCACAAAAGAAGATCACTTTCTTCTATAGCATTTTTTGTCTTTTCTATAATATCTTTTGCAATTTCATCATCATCAGAAGAAAAATCAAGTCCTCCTGAATCAGAAAAAATATAGGAAATGTTATTTTCTCTATCAGAATAATCAAACTCTGAAACATCTCTTGTTGTTCCTGGTTCATCTGCTACAATAGCTATCTTATGCCCTGTATACATATTAAAAAAACTTGATTTTCCGACATTTGGTCTTCCAATAACCGTTACTTTTGGATACATAATTGATTCTTTTTTAAAAATTAGCTTCCTAATTATATGAAAATAAAAAATAACTCAAGGGAATTTACATTTTCCCCATTTTCTTTAAAATAAAATGCATAATTGCCATACTAACAACACTAAGAAGCAATACTAAATAAACAAACCGAGAATCATCTTGAAATGGAAGTTTTATATTCATTCCATAAAAACTCGTTATCAGAGTCAATGGAAGAATAAAAGCAGAAAAAATAGTAAGAATAGAAATAACATAACTTGTTTTTATATTAATTATTGTGGAAAAGGCATCTTCTATCGCATTTATTTGCTCTTCCATAATAATAATATCGTTTACAACATATCTGAGTTTATCTTCCAAATCTTCAAAATAGAGTTCCATGCTTCATTGAAAAAGCTGATTTACACTATTTTCCAAAGAATTCATAACAAGAACTTGTGGTTTGAACATATTTTTTAGTACAAAAATATTTCTCTTCTTTATCATAATATCTTTTACAAGAGGAGAAGAAATATTATCAAAAACCTGTTTTTCAAGATGCCTAAAATCTAATCGTATATTTTCTACAACTTTAAACATTTTTTCGAGCATAGACTGAATGATTTCATACAAAATAAATCCGGAACTTACTTTTACAGAAAGATCTTCCTCTCAGACAAGTTCAGAATATTTTTTAAAAATAACATTAACATGAGTTCAATGATAATTTCTCAAGGTAATTAAAAAATCTTTTCATACAAAAATATTAAATTCATTCAGCTCATAAGCTTTTGTTTTTTGGTTATATTTTGGAAAATGAAGAATAACAAAAAAGTAATTATCATAGGAATCTATTCTTGCCCTCTGATTTTCTTCCATCGCTGCCTCCAAATCAAGCTCATGGAAATCATAATTTTTGAGTATTTTGTAGACATCATCTCTCCCAAGATCAACTCCATCTATCCATTTTATACCATTGATATTTATTTCTCTTTTCATAGGCTTTTTATAAAAAAACAAAATCTTTTTTTTAAGTGTATTCAAAAAAAATATTTGTAAAGAAAAATATAAAAGTTGACATATATTATATAAAATCTATCATATATGATATTTTAGTTAAATTAAAATAAATATGTCTTTAGAAAGTTCAAATTCTTGAAAAGAGTATTGATTTCCCCTTTATGAAATATGTAAAGGATTTTTATCATCATTAAATCAAATACTTATTGGAGTAATCTGAATAAATAATGTAATTCAAGAAATTATTACCCAAATAGACAAAATAATAAAAAATTTTTCGGTGGAAATCCCTACAGAAATAGAAGAATTAAAAAAAATGCTGAGCGGTAATATTGAAAATTTTTTAGATAAAGAAAAATCTAAAACTTATCAATTTTATGACACAGAAGCATCATGATTAGAATTATATAGAGATACCCTAAAAAATTTTAAAGAAAAATACAAAAATGAAGAAGAATTACTAAATCTTTTAATTTCTATTGAAGAAAAATTTAATAATATTTTGAAGGCAATATTTTTCAATAATTTGGAAGTAAAAATTACACATATGCAAAATAGTAATAAACTAAAAATTTTACTAAAAGAACTAAAAGAACAAAGAGAACTAGAAAATATATGAGAAGAACAAGATAGTCAGAAAAGATTTAAAACAAGATCTGCAATAAAAGATTTTATTATATTAATTGAAAAATATAAAGATCTCTTCCCTGAAGATGAAAAATATCAAGCAAAAATAGAACAATTTGAAGAACAATTTAAAAAAAATTATAAAAAATTATGAGAGGAAATTCAATGAAAAACCAAAAATTCTTATCAAATAAAATTAGAACAATTAGAGCTTTTTGAAAATAAATAAATAAAGTTTTATTTATTAAAAAAGATTTGACAAATAATTTTAATATCCTACAATGATTTTACTTTATTATTAATTTTTTAAGTATGCAAAATTTTGAAAATGGGATAGAAGGAGGAGCTGTTAATCCTCAAAAAAAATTGAAGCAATGATAGCTTTATTAGCTGATGAAACATCTAATGAAGCAATGCAAAAATTATAATATTCAAAATTCTTTCATTATAATCTTTCAAAAAAATCTTACTCAATTGAGTAAGATTTTTTTTATTTCTCTCCGTGTTTTTCTTGATGCTCTTGCTGAAGCTCTTCTTTTTGTTTCCTTTTGATTTCATACCAAGCATCTTCTGTATTTTTTCCATAAACAGCCTTTAGTCTTTCCCCATATTTTTTATGAATTCTTTCAAAAACTTTTTCGGCAATTGAGATATAATTTCTCTTTTCTAAAACATTGATAAATGAAAGATAATCCCACAAAATATCCCCAAGCTCATCTTCGAGATGAACACAATTATTTTCTTTGAGTTCTTCTTCCATCTCATCTATTTCTTCTCTCATTCACTTCAAAAAAGTTTCATAGCCGTTGTACCAATCTTTCCCATCATTTTCTAAATCTTCTATTCTTTTTTGAGAAAGAGCAAAAATTTTTTTGAAAGTATCAAACATAATTTTTATAAATCAAAAGGTTTTATATCTATAAAAAGTTCATCAAGTTGTTCTTTGTCAACGAGACTTGGTGCCCCCATCATCATATCTTGTGCACGACCTGATTTTGGGAAAGCATACACTTCCCTGATATTTTCTTCATCTTTAAGAATCATCATCCATCTGTCCATTCCTATAGCAAAACCTCCATGTGGTGGCACTCCATATTGAAAAGCTTCATACATTGCTCAAAATTTTGTTTTTACTTCTTCTGCACTTCTTCCGACAACTTCAAATGCTTTTACAAGCGATGCAACATCATAGTTTCGTATAGACCCCGAAAGTATTTCAAAACCATTGCACGATAAATCATATTGATTTGCTTTTATTGTAAGATAATCTTCTCTCTCAAATGCTTCAAGTCATCCTCTTGGCATAGAAAAAGGATTATGAGAAAAATCTATTTTCCCTGTTGCTGGATCTTGTTCAAACATCGGAAAATCTATAATCCAACAAAAAGCAAGTTTTTTCTGGTCAGCAAGACCAAACTTATCTCTGAGAGCCAGTCTCACAACACTGAGAATAGAAACAGCTTTTTCAAATTCATTCGCAGAAAAGAAAATAATATCTCCTGTTTTTGGATTGAGTCTTGCTTCCATTTCTTTTGTTTCAGCTTCTGAGAAAAATTTTAAAATTGGTGATTTTGGTCCTTCTTCTTTATCATAAATAATATAAGCCAATCCTTTTGCCCCTGCTTTTATTGCAACTTGAGTCAATTCATCTATATCTTTTCTACTCATTGTTTGATTTTCTAGTTTTATTGCTTTTATAACTCCTCCTGTATCATACACTGATTTAAAAACAGAAAAAGCTGACTCAGCAAAAATATCAGTCAAATCAACAAATTTCATTCCAAATCTGAGATCAGGCTTATCACTTCCATAATTTTCTCTTGCTTCCTCATGGCTCATTCTAAAAAATGTATTTTCATATATTTTTTTATCTGAAAGCTCAGCAACCGTATCTCTCATATATTTTTCAACCACTCCAAAAACATCTTCTTCATCAATAAAACTCATTTCACAATCTATTTGGTAGAACTCACAAGCATGTCTATCCGCTCTCGGATCTTCATCTCTAAAACATGGAGCAATTTGAAAATATTTATCAATTCCTCCTACCATAAGCAATTGTTTGTATTGTTGAGGAGCTTGAGGAAGAGCATAAAATTTTCCTGGATTGACTCTTGAAGGAATGAGAAAATCTCTTGCCCCCTCAGGACTTGATACCGTAAAAAGCGGAGTCTGTACTTCTAGAAAATCATTTCAAGCAAACCAATTTCTTGTAAAATTAAGAAATTTTGAACGATACATTACATTGTCAAGTACTGCTTTTCTTCTCAAATCTATATATCTGTGTTTGTATCTTATTTCTTCATTTGCAACTTCTGCATATTCATCAAGCTCAAAAGGAGGAGTTTTTGAACGAGAGAGAATAATAAGATTTTTGATAATAATTTCTATTTCTCAAGATTTGAGATTTTTATTTTCCTGTCATTCTGGTCTTGCTCTTACAATTCAAGTTGCTTGTATTACAAATTCACTTCTGAGAGTATTTGCTTCTTCCCAAGCAGTTTTATCATCTTCTGGATCAAAAACAATTTGAGTCAGCCCATACCTATCTCTCAAATCTATAAAAATAATTCCTCCGTGATCTCTTCTATTTGAAACCCATCAAGCAAGTGTAATTTGTTGTCCTATTTGTGTTTTTGTCAATTCATTACAAGTATGTGTCCTTAGCATAAAAATATTTAAAACAAATAAAAAATTTGATTTTTTTAATCAATCTACAAGGGATTATATAAAAATAGTATTGAAAAGCAAAGGAAAAAATAGAAAAAATATTTTTATTTTAAAATTTATTTGACATAATAATAAATATAATTATAAGTAATAAAAAGTAATTGCCTTCTACCTCCCCGAGGCAGAGCCGTCGGGGTATTTAGAATAATCTTAATTTTATATCCTCTTTCTTCTTTCATTGTTTTTGTATATACTTCTCTATAACCTTAAA
>Ga0172368_10003106_pt1 | contig 20460 bp, 18 predicted proteins | sample Lak11m_FD_114540 | JGI IMG/M metagenome (GOLD analysis project Ga0172368, IMG submission 114540) | Freshwater microbial communities from Kabuno Bay, South-Kivu, Congo - kab_022012_11m | ecosystem: Environmental > Aquatic > Freshwater > Lake | place: Democratic Republic of the Congo: South-Kivu...
GAAGATCGGCTACGTCGACGTGGTCGTTGTTTCGCTCGAAGAGGCGATGACCCTGGCCGAGGAGGCCAAACAGCGCCAGGAGCCGCGCTCGATCGGCTTGATCGGCAACGCGGCCGAGATTTACCCCGAGATGGTCCTGCGCGGGGCGATCCCCGACGCGGTGACTGACCAGACCTCGGCCCACGACGTGCTCAGCTATGTCCCGGCCGGGCTGAACGTGGAGCAGGCCGCCGCGCTGCGCGAAAGCGACCCGGCCGAGTATGCGCGCCGCTCGCTGCACTCGATGGCGCGCCACGTCGAGGCGATGCTGGCCTTCCAGAAGCTCGGCTCCGAGGTCTTTGACTACGGCAACAACCTGCGCCAGCGCGCCTATGACACCGGCGTCAAGGATGCCTTCAATTTCCCCGGCTTTGTCCCGGCCTATATCCGCCCGCTGTTCTGCGAGGGCAAAGGCCCCTTCCGCTGGGTGGCGCTGTCCGGCGACCCCGAGGACATTTACAAAACCGACCGGGCCGTGCTGGAGCTGTTCCCCGAGGACGAGCACCTGCGTCACTGGCTGCAGATGGCGCGCGAGAAGGTGCCCTTCCAGGGCCTGCCCTCGCGCATCTGCTGGCTGGGCTACGGCGAGCGCGCCCGCGCCGGGCTGAAGTTCAACCAGATGGTCGCCAGCGGCGAGCTGAAGGCCCCGCTGGTGATCGGGCGCGATCACCTCGACGCCGGTTCGGTGGCCTCGCCCAACCGCGAGACCGAGGCCATGCGCGACGGAACCGACGCGGTCAGCGACTGGCCGATCCTCAACGCGCTGATCAACACCGCCGGGGGGGCCACCTGGGTTTCCTTCCACCACGGCGGCGGGGTGGGCATTGGCTACAGCCAGCACGCCGGGATGGTGATCGTGGCCGATGGCACGCCGGCCGCGGCGCGCCGCCTGGAGCGCGTCCTGACCAGCGACCCGGGCATGGGCGTGGTGCGCCACGTGGATGCCGGTTACCCCGAAGCAATCGCCGCCGCCAAACGCAGCGGGATTCAGATTCCGATGCTCAAGTAAGATGCGCGCGCGCCGTTTCTTTTTCTTCCTGCTGATGATCGTGTTTGGCGCCGGGCTGGGCGTGGCCTACGGCTGGTGGTTCAGCCCGCCGCCCTACGCTGACCTCAAACCCGAGACGCTCAGCTACGATTACAAAGCCGACTACGTGCTGATGATCGCCGAGATCTACCGCAAGGACGGCAACCTGGCCGCCGCGCTCGGCCGCCTGGCTCTGCTCGAAAATCTGCCGGCCGAACAGGTGGTGGCGCAGGCCCTGCTGACCGCCAGCCGCCTGCAGTACGCCCAGGCTGACCTGGAGACGCTGGCTTTCCTGGCCAGCGCGCTGCCCAAGGCCGCCCCGCGTGTCTCGCCGACGGCTCCCGCGGAGAACGCGCCATGAACGACGAACCGCGCGGGCACTGGTATCTGCTGACCGGGCTGATCATCGGAATCGTGGCCGGGTTGGTCCTCTCGCTGCTTGTCTACCCGGTGCGCTATGCCGACAGCGACCCCTCGGCCCTGAGCGAGGAGTATCGCAACGAATACCGCCGCCTGATCGCCGACGCCTACAGCGCCAACGCCAACCTGGCGCGCGCCAAACAGCGCCTGGCCCTGCTCAAGGACAGCGACCCGGCCGGCGCGCTCTCGGCCCAGGCCCAGCGCCTGCTGGCCAGCGGCGGCGGGCCGGAAGACGCGCGCGCCCTGGCCCTGCTGGCGGCCGTCTTGAGCGGCGCGGCGCCCGAGATCACCCCGCCGGCTGCCATCACCCTGACCCCCAGCGCCGGTACCGCCGCCGCGGCGCAGCAGACTCCCGGCGCGGCGCGCACGGTTTCACCATCCCCCGCCTCGACCAGCACGGCCACCCCGCGCCCCAGCGCAACCCTGGCGCCGGGCGAGGCTGTGCGCACCCCCACGCCCGAAACCCCCACCCTGACCCCCAGCGCCACGACCACTCCGCTGCCGACCTTCACCCCGCGCCCCACCGCCACCCCGCCCCAGGTGGCTGCCGCGCCGTTCGCGCTGGTGCGCAAGAGCGAGGTGTGCGACAGCAGCCTGCCGGCCGGCCTGATCGTGGTTGAGGTACGCAGCCGGGCGGGCGCGCCGCTGCCTGGCGTGCGCATCCAGGTGGCCTGGGACGGCGGGCAGGACACCTTCTTCACCGGCCTGTCGCCTGAGATCAGCCCCGGGTACGCCGATTTCTGCATGACCGCCGGGCTGAGCTACACCCTGCGCGTGGGTGATGCGGGCGCGCCCGTGCCCGGCCTGAGCCTGCCCGCCTGCGGCGGCTCCTGGAAGATCGAGTTTCAGGAAGGCCCGCGCTAGAAAACCAGGGGGTCTGGCCGGCGCCGGCCAGACCCAAAATTCCCGATGATCCCGCTAGAGTTGATCCAATCCTACCTATCCGCCCGGCTGGGCGGCGCGCCGTTTGCCCTTGAGCCGATCAGCGGGCTGGGCGACGTGAACCAGGTTTACAGCGTGGAGACGGGGCGGGATGGGTATGTCCTGCGCGTCAACCAGGCCGGGGAGCTGCCCACCTACTTGAAAGAAACCTGGTGCTGCCGCCAGGCCGCGCGCCTGGGCATCCCGGTCCCCGACGTGCTGGACACCGCCGCGGGTGGCGGGGCCAGCTTCATGCTGCTGGCGCGCGTTCCAGGGCAAAACTGCGCGTTGATTGCGGATGAGAGTTTTCAACTGGACCTGTACCGCGCGCTGGGCGAATATGCGCGCGCGCTGTCGGGCGTCGTCGCGGCCGCAGATGTCGGCAACCTGTACTCAGGGGAGAATGCCCGGCGCTGGTTTGAGCAGGATTACCTGGCCTACGAGATCCGCCAGACCAGCGACCCCGGCGACTACCTCGCGCTTTCGGAGCCGCAGCGCGCCTTTGTGCTGGGCGTGCTGGACGGCCTGGCGCGCGAGCGTTTCGATTTCGCCCTGTGCCACGGCGACCTCTCGCCCTACAACTGCCTGTGGGATGCCGCTGAAAAGCGCCTCTGGCTGATCGACTTTGGCAGCGCTGAAACCCACGTCAAAGACGTGTTTGAGGCCGCCTTGAAATGGCTGGAAGTGCATTACGAGCACAGCCTTTCGCAGTCCGCCTTCCTGGCTTTTTTGGACGGGATGACCGGTGCCGGGCAGACCTGGCTGGACGCGCAGATCGGGCGGGTGGAATCGCTGGCCCTGCTTTACACCCTCGATAAATATCGCTGGGCGCATGACCGCAACCCCGGCGTGGTCGAAACGGAATACCTGCGGCGCTTCTATGGCGTGCTGGAGCTGCTGCAAACGGGTGCGGGAAAACGTTGTTAGACGTTTTTCCGCACCCGTGGTTATTCGCTGCCTCGCAGTAAACGGTCGATTGCGATTTGCCGAGCTTGTGTTATACTGAATGCAATAAATGTATAACATAACGAGGATGCTATGTCTATCCGTCTTTCCCAAAAAGGCTGGGTTGTCATCCCGGCCGCGCTGCGCGAAAAACATGGCTTGAAACCGGGCAGTGAGGTGCGCGTGGTCGATTACGGCGGCGTGCTGGCGATCGTGCCCGTGCCCGCCGATCCGATTGCTGCCGGGTTGGGGCTGCTGCAAGGCGAAGACTCGCTGACCGCCGCCATCACCGCTGAGCACCAGGACGAGCGTGAACGCGAATAACCCGGCTGTTGTTCTGGACAGCTCCGCCGTGTTGGCTTATCTCAACAACGAAGCGGGGGCTGAGCGCGTGGTCGTGCTGCTGCGCGCGGCAAAGGCCGGCGAGGCACGCCTGCTGCTGTGCGAGATCAACCTGGGTGAAATTCTCTACACGGTCGAGCGCCGCCGCGGGCTGGCGGCCGCGCAGCAGGTGCTGGCGCTGCTGGAAAGTCTGCCGTTTCAGCAGGTCGAGGCGAATCGCGCGCTGGTGCTGGACGCCGCGCACATCAAGGCCACCCATCCCATCTCTTACGCTGACGCGTTTGTCTGCGCCCTGGCCATGCGCGAAAACGCTGTGATCTTGACCAGCGACCCGGAATTCAACGCTGTGCAGGGGCTAGTTCGGCTGGAATGGCTGCCCGCCCGCGCGTGAATTTCCTAAATCTAATCTGAATCCCTGTTGACAGACTCGCCGGGAGTCTGTATAATTCAGTCCGCTTTGCCCCCGGCGCGTTGCGGGGCATGATGTTCTATCCCCAACTTCCCCTTGGCCCGGCGGCGACCCGCGGGGACCCAGGCGAAGTGAAGATTGGAGAGGCTAAATGAAGTACGCGATTGTTGAAAGCGGCGGCAAGCAGTTCAAAGCCGTCGAAGGGTCCACCATCGAGGTGGATCTGCTGTCCGCGGAAGTCGGGCAGTCGGTTGTCCTGGACTCGGTCCTCCTGCTGGTGGACGGCGAGCAGGTTGCGGTGGGAACCCCGGTGGTCTCGGGCGCCAAGGTCAACGCCACGGTTGCGGGCGTGATCAAGGGACCCAAGATCTACGTCTTCCACTATGGCCAGAAGAAGCGCATCCGCACTCGTGTGGGCCATCGCCAGCACTACACGCGCTTAACAGTTGACTCGATCGTAACGGAGTAAGGTGTTATGGCTCACAAGAAAGGTGGCGGCTCAGTCCGCAACGGACGCGATAGCAATTCCCAGCGGCTCGGCGTCAAGCGTTATGCTGGGGAAACAGTTCTTTCCGGCAACATCCTGGTGCGCCAGCGCGGCACGCACATCAAGCCCGGTCTGAACGTTGGCATTGGCACCGACGACACCCTGTTCGCCAAAGTGAACGGGATCGTTGTGTTCGAAACGCTGCCGAATGGCCGCAAGATCGTTTCGATTCAGCCCGCGGCCGAACCGGTCGAGGCTGTCGCGGCGGAATAGTCTCGCTTCAGATCCTGCCCCGTCGTCCGTAGAGACCGACGGATTGCAGGTCGAAAGGATATTGGCATGAAAAAGGGTATCCATCCCACGTTTTACATCGACGCGCAGGTTGTTTGCGCGTGCGGCAACACCTGGAAAACCGGCTCGACCCGCAAGATGATCCGCACCGAGGTTTGCTCGCGCTGCCACCCCTTCTACACCGGTGAGCAGGCCCGCATCGTCGACACCGAAGGCCAGGTGGACCGCTTCTACCGCAAGCTGCAGGCGCGCCAGAGCTATGTTGACCAGAAGAAGACCCGCGAGGAATCACGCACCAGCCTGGAACGCCCGCTGGCTGAGCTCAACCTGGGTTCGCGCCCGACCGAGGCTTTGTCCAAGGCTGGCCTGACCACCGTCGGCAACGTCATCGCGCTGCTTGAGCAGGGCGAGGGCGGTCTGCTGGCCGTGGAAGGTTTTGGCCGCAAGTCGCTGATCGATCTCAAGAAGAATCTGCGCTCGCTCGGCTACACCCTCCCCGCCGCCGCGGACGAGATTCAAGCCTAAGCAATAGAAACCAACCAAAAATCCCCGCCCAAGCGCGGGGATTTTTGGTTGGCAAATGGGGCACAGTCTATCCCCGCTGGCCCCTCCCGGCGGGAGGGGAAGAAGAACTGATTGCGGTTATGGCGACGCATAGCGTCGCCATAACCGCAAAAAATAGTTTTACCTACGCCGAGGGACGACGGTTGCTTTGTGGTATGCTTTGGGGAAAGTTGGCTGCCAGGACCGCCTGGCGGGCGCTGAATCTGCCGATTGGAGTCCCGTATGCCCGAAGCTGGCGCGCACGAAGAACCCGTCAATTATGATGAATCCCAGGTTGGGGAATACAGCCTGCCCGATCCACTCGTCTTTAACGACGGGCGGGCGGTGCGTTCGGCGGCGGAGTGGCCCGCGCGCCGGGCTGAGATCCTGCGCCTGTTCGAAGAGCACGTCTACGGTGCTGTCCCGCCCGGCGCGGTGGAGACGCGCTTTGCGCTGATCGAAGAGGACGGGCGGGCCCTGGACGGGCTGGCCCTGCGCCGCCAGGTGCGTGCCACGTTCAGCGCCAATGGCCTGACCTGCGCCATGGATCTGCTGCTCTACCTGCCCGCGCGCGCCGCTGGCCGCGTACCGCTCTTCCTGGGCCTGAACTTTGGCGGCAACCAGAGCGTGCACAGCGACCCGGCCATTCTGCTGCCGGCCGGCGCGCCGGAAAGCTCGCGCGGGGCGGGCGCTTCGCGCTGGCCGGTCGAGCAGATCCTTGCGCGCGGTTTTGGCCTGGCTACCGCTTGCTACAACGACATCGACCCGGATGTGGACGACGGGTTTCAAAACGGTCTGCACCCGCTCTTCTACCGCCCCGGGCAAACCCGCCCGCTGGCGGGCGAGTGGGGCTCGATCGGGGCCTGGGCCTGGGGCCTGAGCCGCGCCCTGGATTACCTGCAGTCCGTCCCGGCTGTCGACGCGGCCCGCGTGGCCGTGATCGGCCATTCGCGCCTCGGCAAAACCGCCCTGTGGGCTGGGGCGCGCGACGAGCGCTTTGCACTGGTCATCTCCAATAATTCCGGCTGCGGCGGCGCGGCCCTCTCGCGGCGGCGCTTCGGCGAGACGGTCCCCAGCATGAACCAGCGTTTCCCACACTGGCCCTGCGCGAATTTCCAGCAGTACAGCCAGCGCGTGCACGCGCTGCCAGTCGACCAGCACGAGCTGATCGCGCTGGTCGCGCCGCGCCCGGTTTACGTGGCCAGCGCGGCCGAAGATCTGTGGGCCGACCCGCGCGGCGAGTACCTGGGCGCCTATCACGCCGGGCCGGTTTACCGCCTCCTAGGCAGGCCCGCCCTGCAAAGTGCCGAGATGCCCGGCCTCGAACAGCCGCAAATCACAGCCGTCGGTTATCACATCCGGCCCGGCAAACACGATATCACCGCCTACGACTGGCAGCGCTACATGGATTTCTTTGAACGCTGGCTGGCATGAAGGCGCCCGTTTAATGATCAAAGCCCTGAAAACAATTGGAATCGTGTTGCTGTTTGCCGCCCTGGGCCTGTCTGGGTCTGGGACGGGCGTGCCGGCGGTGAACGCGGCGGCCGCCTCGCTGCTCTTCCTGCCGGCGGTGTCCAACCAATCCGCGGGCGTGGAGCGTCTGGGGCCCTTCCTGGGTACGGTCATGTCGCTGGCGGTCGATCCGACCCAGCCGGGCGTGCTCTACGCGGGCACCTGGGGCAGCGGCGTCTACAAAAGCAGCGACCGCGGCCGCACCTGGGCGCCGGTTAACCTGGGTCTGGATAACCTGCTGGTCCAGGCCCTGGCGGTGGATTACCAGTCCCCCGCCTATGTCTACGCCGGGACGTACTACAACCCGGGCGTCGCCAGCGGCGTCTATGTTTCCCCCGACGGCGGCTTGACCTGGCAGCCCGGCGGGCCAATGATCAATATCTACGGTGGCCAGCCAGTCGACCGGCCGGTCGTCTACGCCCTGGCCGCCGACCCGAATAACGCGGGGGTGGTCTACGCCGGCACGCGCATGAAAAACCTGGTTCCCGGCCAGGAAATCTACGGCGGGGGCGGGGTGTTCAAAACCCTCGACCACGCTGCCACCTGGCAGACGGCCAACGACGGCCTGCCCGCTGACGACCTGTATGTCTATGACATTGATGTGGACCCCGGCGACCCTCTCCGCGTCTACGCGGCCCTGCACCAATCGGGCGCGTATGGATCCGATTCGGGCGGGGCGGGCTGGACCAACCTGGGTGCGCCGGATGGCTCGGGGCGGGCAATCGCCGTCGACCCGCTCGACCCGCGCACCCTGTTTTTTGGCGTGTGGCACGGCATGGGCCTGCTGCGCGGCGCGGACCTGGGCGCATCGTGGTCGCTGTCCGGTCTGACCGAACTGCGCGTGGGCGGCCTGGCCTTCGACCCGCGCGACTCGAATTTCGCCTACGCGACCACCGCCGGGATGACCTACGGTCCAACCCCGGGCCTGTTCAAATCCAGCGACCACGCCAGGAGCTGGACGCCAGCTAGCCTGGACTATTCGTTCTCTCAGGTGGCGGTCGACCCGTTTGACGGCGCGTATGTCTACGCCGGGACGATTTTCCACGGTTTGCTGCGCAGTACGAATCGCGGGGCGAGCTGGAGCCTATCCAACTGGGGCTTGAGTGGCTTTGCTGTGTCCGGCCTGGCCGCCGACCCGAACAGCCCGGCCACGCTCTATGCCGCGCTCAGCCAGTGGGGGGTGATGAAATCGACCGACCGCGGGGCGAACTGGAGCCTGGCCAGCGCCGGGCTGCCCGAAAACGCTAATCTGTCCGCGCTGGCGATGGACCCGGCCGACCCGCAAGTGCTCTACGCCGCCACTTCGGACGCGGGTATTTGTGTGACCCGCGACGGGGCGGCCACTTGGGCCGCGCTTGCGGATGGCTACCCGGCGTTGGCAAGCGCGGCGGCGAGCGCCCCGCCGTCCCCTGCCGATGACCCGCTGCGCGAGCGCTCGATTGTCCCGCTGGCCCAGCGCGATGCGGACCAGGCGGACGAACGCGCGGCGCTGGAAAGCGCGGTGCTGTCCCCGGCGGCCGGGCTGAGCCTGGCGGTTTCGCCCGCTTCGCGGGCTGTGCTGGCCGGCACGCAGGGCAGCGGCATCCGCCGCCTGGCCGGCGCCGCCTGGAGCGCCACCAGCCAGGCCAGCGGCAGTGCCTACACTTTCCTTTTCGCTTCAACCGGCAAGGTCTTTGCCGGGATGGACGCGGCCAGCGGCAGTCTGCTGGTCTCGAGCGATGATGGCCAGACCTGGCAGCCATCCGCGGTCGGGCTGAACGGCCGGGTGGTGTACGCGCTCAGCCAGAGCGCGGCGCAGGCCGGGCTGTACTACGCCGGGACCGACGCCGGGCTTTTCCGCTCGCTGGACGGCGGCGCGACCTGGACTCAGGCCGGCCTGGCCGGCCAGGCGGTGACCGCCGTGTTTGCCAGCCCGGACCAGGCCGCTGTGGTGACGGCTGGCGGACCTGAAGCGCTCTACCTCAGCCGCGACCAGGGCGTGGAATGGGCTGAAAGCCCCGAGGCGCTGCGCGGTTACGGCATTCGCGCCATCCTGGCCGACCCGGCCGACCCGCACACCCTCTACCTGGCCACCCGCTTTGGCGGGGTGGTGTGCCTGCGGCGTTGAATCTAAAAGTACTGCTATAATCCGGGGATGAGCAGTGCGCTTTCATTCACCATCCGGCCCGCTGTAAACGCGGATTGTCAAACCATCGCGCGCATTCAGGTCGACAGCTACCGCTCGGCTTACGCGCCGATCCTGCCCGCCGCCTACCTGGCCCAGTTCAGCTATGCCGAGCAGGCCCAGGATTGGCGCGATCTGCTGGCCGCGCCGGGGGACCAGGTGCTGCTGGTGGCGCAGGTTGAGCGCGCGGGCGGCCCGCTGCTGGTCGGCTATGCGCTGGGGCGGCCGCGGGCCGAAGGGCTGCCGGGCTGCGACGGCGAGCTGGTCGCGCTGCACGTGGCCGCGGCCTGGAAGCGGCGCGGCGCCGGGCGGGCGCTGACGCGCGCCATGGCCCAACACCTGCGCGGTCTGGGCTGCCGCGGGCTGGGGCTGTGGGTCCTGGCCGATAACCTGCCCGCCCGCGCGTTTTACCAGCACCTGGGCGGACAGCAGGCTGGCGAGCAGTCCTTCTCGCTCAGTGATGATGAGCATTTCCGCGAGGTAGGCTACACCTGGCCGGAGATTCAAACACTCTGCGATCTGTGAGGATCGCGGTTCGACAGGCCGGTTCCTACACCTGGACCGTGCCATGATTGCCCTCACCTAACCTGCTCAGGCGGGCGAGGGCCTGGAGAAAAAGGAGAAGGATATGCGCGCAGTGCAATTGGTTGAAGTTGGCAAGCCGCTGCAAAACCGCGAGGTTCCCATGCCCACGGTGGGCGAACAGGATGTGCTGGTGCGGGTCAAAGCCGCCGGGATCTGCCATTCCGATGTCCATTACCGGGCTGGCAAGTCGCGGGTTGAGCCGCTGCCGATGACCCTCGGACACGAGGTGGCCGGGCAGGTCGAACGGGTCGGCGCGGCGGTGACGCGCGTCCAGCCCGGCGAGCGGGTCTGCCTGCATTACATGGTCACCTGCGGCAGCTGCCAGGCCTGCGCCAGCGGCAGCGAGCAGTTCTGCGAAACGGGCAAGATGATCGGGCACTACACGGCCGGCGGCTACGCCGACTATATCGCCGTGCCCGAGCGCGGCGTGCTGCGCCTGCCCGATGAAATCCCCTACGAACAGGGCGCGACCCTGATGTGCGCCTCGGCCACCTCGCTGCACGCGCTGCGCAAAGGCCGCCTGAAGGGCGGCGAGACGGCGGCCGTGTTTGGCGCGGGCGGGCTGGGCATGTCGGCCATCCAGCTGGCGCGCGCGCTCGGCGCGCGCGAGGTGTATGCCGTCGATATCCATCCGGCCAAACTGGCCCTGGCCCAATCGCTCGGCGCGCGCGCGGTGGACGCGGCGGCGCTCGACCCGGTGGCCGAGATCCGCCGCCTGACCGGCGGGCGCGGGGTGGACGTGGCCCTCGAGCTGATCGGCCTGCCGCTGACCATGCAGCAGGCCCTGCGTTCGCTGGCCATCCTGGGCCGTGCCGTGGTGGTGGGCATCACCGACCGCCCGCTGGCGGTCGACACCTATCATGACCTGCTTGGCCCCGAGACCGAGCTGATCGGTTCCAACGACCACCTGCTGCAAGAGCTGCCTCTGCTGCTCGAACTGGCGCGCACGGGCGCGCTGGATCTCTCGCAGATTGTCTCGCGCACCGTCCCGCTCGAGGCGGGCGCGATCAACGCCGTCCTCGACGACCTGGAGCATTTCAGCGGCGAAGTGCGCAGCGTGATCGTGCCCTAAAAGACCGGCTGGTTGAGAAATTCGCGGCGCAGCCGCGAATTTCTCAACCAACTGCCTTCATTTTGGGCAGGATGCTGGCGCTTATCCCAACTCGACCCGGTTGCGCCCGGCGTGCTTGGCCTGATACAGGGCCTGGTCGGCGCGCTTGAACCAGCCGTCCAAATCCTCATCCGGCGACAGTTCCGCCACGCCAAAACTGGCGCTGATTTTGCCAACGGCGGCGAAAGGCTGCGAAGCTATCAGCGCGCGCAGTTTTTCGGCCAGGGCCAATCCATCGGCCGCGCCGCATTGCGGGGCCAGCACCATGAATTCTTCGCCGCCCCAGCGCGCCAGCCGGTCGGCGGCGCGCAGGTTGTGCTGCAAGCGCTGCGCCAGCTCGATCAGCACCTGGTCGCCGGCCTTATGCCCGAGATCGTCGTTGACCGTCTTGAAGTTGTCGATGTCAAACAGGATCATCGAAAGCGGCTGCTGGTAGCGCTGCGCCTCGGCCATCTCCGCGCGCAGGGTTTCCTCGATGAGGCGGCGGTTCCATAAGCCAGTCAGCGCGTCGGTGGTGGCGATCCGGCTCAGCTCGGCGTTGACCAGCTGCAGCTCCTGGTTGGCGGCCGCCAGCGCGTCATGCGCGGCACGCAGTTCCTGCTCATAGCGCTTGCGGCCGCTGATGTCACGCGCCACTCCCAGGATTTCGACGAATTTGCCATCCGGGGTGTAGATGCCGGTCAGGGTCAGCTCGATCCAGATCAGCCCGCTGCCGGCGCGCCGCGCTTGCAGTTCTTTGGAGCGGATATCCAGCGGGGTGTCGGCCTGGATGTGCTGTTCGACCGTTTCCAGGCAAGCGCGGAACAGCGCCGACGATTCGGGGGTGAACAGCTCTTCAAACGGCATCTGGGTGAAGGCATCGGGCGCGTAGCCGAAAAGCGGCTCGACCGATGGGCTGACGTAGGTCAGTTTGCGCTCCAGCGACATGGTAAAAACCAAGTCGATCGAGTTGTCCGCCAGCAGGCGGTGACGCTCCTCGCTGATCTGCAGCTGGTGTTCGGTTTCCTTGCGCCGCTCGATGTTGCGGCTCACCCCCACCAATTCCAGCTCGCCCGCGGCGTTGAAGCGGTACTTGCCCGAAATTTCGACCCAGACATTCTGACCGTTTTTGCAGGGCTGGCGGATTTCGACCACATGATACTGCGCCCGGGTGGGGTCGGCCAGGAAGTTGGGCACGCTTTTGGCCAGGCGCTCCATGATGGGGCCGCGTGATTCGGGCGACAGGGACTCTTCGATGCTCTGCGCCAGCGCTTCTTCGGGCGTAAACCCGCGCAGCTGCTCAACCGACGGGCTGATGTACGTCCAACGGCGGTGGGTGATGTTCAAGACCCAGATCACGTCGGTGATGTTTTCGGCCAGCAGGCGGTAGCGCGCCTCGCTTTCGCGCATTTCTTCTTCGGCGCGCCGGCGCACGGCAATCTCCGCCTGGGCTTTCTTAAAGAGCAGGCGGGTGGTGATGCAATTTTTGACGCGCGCCAGCACTTCCATCTCCTGGAACGGCTTGGAGACATAGTCAACCCCGCCCGCCTCGAAGGCCTGCAGCTTGCTGGCGGTGTCGTCCAGCGCGCTGATGAAAATGATCGGGATATCGGCGGTGCGCGGTTCGGCCTTCAGGCGCGCCGCCACCTCAAAGCCGTTCAAATCCGGCAGCATGATGTCCAGCAAAATCAGGTCGGGGTGGGCGCTGAGCGCCGCGTTCAGCCCGCTGGTGGCGTTGGGTGAAAGGCGCACGCGGTATTCCTGGCTCAAGATCTGGTTGAGCAGGCGCAGGTTGTCCGGCGTGTCATCGATGACCAGGATGTCCGCCCGTGAAGTGGACGCCATATCCTTCAGTAAATACACTGCATCACCACCTATTCAAAAAGATTTGGGAATCTTCTCAGAAAAAAGGGAAAGTTGTGTGTGAATTTGGCGCCAAGCGCCAAATTCACACACAACATACCTGCTTTTTGAGATGATACAGATTGGGGGGTGCGGGCGCACAACCGCCCGCACCCCCCCCTTTTTTTCAAAGATGATCTGATTAATTATAGCTTCATTTCCCGCGCAGGTATTCCTTGCGCAGGCGGCCGTCGCGGATGCGCCACAGCGCGCTGGCGTAGCGCTCGATGAAGGCGCGGTCGTGCAGCGAGATCAGCACCGCGCCGGGAAAGCCCTCCAGGGCCGTCTCAAACTGCTGGCGCGAGGGGATGTCCAGGTGGTTGACCGGCTCGTCCAGCAGCAGGCAGTTGGCCCCGCTGACCACCAGGCGCGCCAGCAGCAGGCGCGCCCGTTCGCCGTAGCTCAGATTGGCGGTCGGCAGGCGCACTTTGTCGTCAAAGATCAGAAAGTAGTGCAGGAAGTTGAAAATCTCGCTCTCGTTCATCGCTGCCAGGCGCTGGATCGTCTCCAGCGCGCTCTCGCGCGGGTCGAGGATCTCCTGCTGCTGGGGCATGTAGCCGATGCGCACGCTCGGCCCCAGCGCGATGACCCCGCTGCTGGGCTGGGCCTCGCCCATGATCATGCGCAGCAGGGTCGTCTTGCCGCAGCCGTTCGGCCCCACCAGGGCGATCCGTTCGCCGTACTGCAGGGTCTCTTCCACATCGCGGAAAAGCCAGCTGCCGCCGAATTCTTTGCCCACGTCTTTGAGGGTCAGCACGGTCTGGCCGCTGCGCAGGCTGGGGGCAAACTGCAGGCGCATCTGTTCGGGCGCATCGGGGCGCTCGGCGCGTTCGTCGCTGTCCATGTAGCGCTGCAGGCGCTTTTCCTTGGCCTTGGCGCGCTGGGCCACCTTCTTGGCCAGGCGGCGCAGGTGGTCGTTGTTGGTGGCGCGCTCGGTCGACATGGCGTGTTCCTTGGTCTGGCGGATATCCTGCTCCATGCGCCGGATTTCGCTTTGCTGGTCCTTCCACGCGCCCCACTGCCGCTCGATTTCGCGGCTTTTGGTTTCTTCATAGTCACTGTAGCCGCCGCTGTACTCGCGGAAGGTGTGCTTCTCGCCGTCCAGCTCGAGGATGCGCCGCACGGTGCGGTCGAGGAAGCGCCGGTCGTGCGAAACGACCAGCACCGCGCCGCGGTAGGCGCTCAAAAAGCCCTCCAGCCATTCCAGCGCTTCGATATCGAGGTGGTTGGTTGGCTCGTCCAGCAGCAGCAAGGCGGGTTTGGACACCAGCAGGCGCGCCAGGCCGACGCGCGTGCGCTGTCCGCCGGAGAGGGTGTTCATCGGCTGCTCCTGGGCCAGCTCTCCCAGCCCCAGCCCGCCCAGCACCGTGCCGATCTCACTCTCAACCGTGTAGCCGTCCAGCAGCTCATACTGGTGCAGGGCCTGGCCGTAAGCGTCCAGCGCTTCGCGCGACGGGTCGCGCGCGATCTGCGCGGTCAGCCGCTCCAGGCAGGCGTGGGCTTCGGCCAGACCGGGCACCCCGGCGCGGATGTACTCGCCCACCGGCGCCGCGAGGGCCAGGTCCAGGCCCTGAGGCAGGTAGCCCAGGTTGGCCGAGCCCTGCAGGAAAACGCTGCCGGAGTCGGGTTCTTCCTCGCGTGTGAGGATGCGCAGCAGGGTCGATTTGCCGCTGCCGTTGGGACCCACCAGGCCAACCCGGTCGTTGGGCTGGATCGAAAAGGTGATCTGGTCCAGGATCGTCTGGACGCCGTAAGATTTGGAAATTTGATGCGCTTGCAGCATAGACACCCGCCGTTAAAACAAAAACCGCCGGTCCCAATGGGAACCCGCGGTCGCAAAAGAAAGACAAAAGAATCCAGGCCCGTGCTTGGGAGCATGGACGCCGCGCCGCGCAGAATATGCGCCGCCGTGCGTCCGCTTGATTTATGCCTGGATTTCGTTCATGCCTGTCTCCTTGATCTGCCTGTAGCTTATCACGCTCCCCAGAGCGTGTCAAGCGGGCCAGTGTATTTGCGGTCACCCCCACCCCTATTGAAGGGCAATCACCCATCCCCCCGGCCCCCTTCCCGGAGGGAAGGGGGAGCAGAATTTAATGCGGTTTTGCCCCCGCCCTGGCGCTTCGACACCCTGGAGAGGGTGGGCGGGGGTTGGGGGTGGGGTGATCTTTGTCGCCGCCCGCGGGCGGCAAAAATGGATTCGGGTTATAATCTATTGTCATTCCCGAACGCAACCCAAGGAACCGCCCGTATGTCTGATCCCAAGCCCATCCGTGTCATGATTGTCGACGACCACGCTGTTGTGCGCAGCGGGTTGAGCGCCTTTTTGATGGTCTACCCGGATATGGAGCTGGCCGGCGAGGCCGAATCGGGCGAGGACGCGCTGGCGCGCGTCGGGCTGCTGCGCCCGGACGTGATCCTGATGGACCTGATGATGCCGGGCATGGGTGGGGTGGCCGCCACGCGCGCCATCCGCCAGAAATACCCGGCCGTGCAGGTGGTTGCGCTGACCAGCTTTAAAGAAGAGAATATGGTTCAGGGCGCGCTGCAGGCCGGGGCGATGGGCTACCTGCTCAAGAACGTCTCGGCGGCCGAGCTGAGCAGCGCGATCCGCTCGGCCCACGCCCGGCGCATGACCCTCTCCTCCGAAGCGGCCGAGGTGCTGGTGCAGGCCTCGACCCAGAGCGTGCCCGCCGCCGAAGACCTGACCGAGCGCGAGCGCGAAGTGCTGGCCCTGCTGGTGGAGGGGCTGAACAACGGTGAGATCGCCGAGCGCCTGGTGGTCAGCCAGTCGACGGTCAAATTTCACATTGGCAACATCTTCAGCAAGCTGGGGGTGGACAACCGTGTCGGCGCGGTCACCCTGGCCCTGCAGCGCAAATTAGTTTAAATTTTTGTAGTTTGCCCGCGCTTAAGGCGCGAGCAAACCACAAATGCAATAACTTCAACCCCACCCCCGGCCCCGCCCCTGCAAGGGGCGGGGAGTGGAGGTTTTGGAGGTGAAATGCGGCACTTTGTGCCGCATTTCACCTCCAAGCCTCTTTTGCCCTCTTCCCGCTGCGGGAAGGGGGCAGGGGGGATGGGCTTTCTCGCCAGGGGTGATCGGATACTTACTATTGATGTGAGAGCTGGCTCAGCCGGTCAATTTCGGCCTGAGACAGCTTGAAGTGCATGGCCGCGGCCGCGTCGCGCGCCTGCGAGACCTTGGTCGCGCCGGGGATAGTCACCACGCTGCTGCCATGCACGTGGATCACCCAGTTCAGCGCCACCTGGGCGCAGTTTGCGCCCGGGTAGCGCGCCGCGATCTCCTCCATCGCCTGGATCAGGGGCCGCGAGGAGGCGATATTGCGCTGGATCATGGCGCGGTAGAAGCCGTTTTTGCTGTTGATCAGCTCCGGGTTCTGGTGATACTTGCCGCTCAGCAGCCCGGAGGCCAGCGGGGTGTAGGCGATGATCGTCACGCCCAGCTCTTTGGCCGTGTCCAGCACCCCGTTGCGCTCGATCTCGCGGCTGAGCAGGCTGAAGCGCACCTGGTTGACCGCCAGCGGGATGCCGTGTTTCTGCAGGGCGGCGTGCGCGCGGCGCATGCGCTCGGGCGAGAAGTTGCTCACCCCCACCGAACGGATCTTGCCGGCTTGATACAGGACGGCCATCGCGTCCATCTCGGCCTCGGGCGAGGAAAAGCTCCAGGGCTGGTGGATCATGTAGAGACCGATCGAAAAGCCGTCCAAAAAGCGCAGGCGCGTGTCGATCGTGCGCGGGATGCTGCGCGCCGTGCGCAGCAGTGGGAACCACTTGGTCGCCACCAGCACATCCCCGTCGCTTTTGCCGTTGGCTTTGAGCGCCTGGGCCGTGCTGTATTCAGACACGCCCATGCCGTACATCTCGGCCGTGTCAAACCAGTTCATGCCGCCATCCAGGGCGGCCTTGACGATCGCGTTCTTGTCTTCCTGGCTGATCAGCGGGAAGGCTCTGCCCAGCAGCCCGCCGCCGCCCGAAAACTCCATCATGCCCAACCCGATCGGGCTGACCTTCAGCCCGGTTTTGCCCAGCTCGCGCAGTTCCAGCGTGGTTTGATCGCTCATTTTTTCTCCAACCTTCGTATTTGCTTTGGTAAAGTCACATTTTCACCCTCATCTAGAGGTTTGGAGGTTGGTTGTGGCACTTTGGCCACAACCAACCTCCAAAAAACTCATTTCCCCTCCCGCTTCGGGTTCAGGGACGGACAGGTAACATTTCCCCACCCCCAACCCTCGCCCCACCCTCTACAGGGTGGCGAAGCGCCAGGGCGGGGCAAAGCCATTTTTAGCGGTTTTGTGCCGCTCCGCGGCACAAAACCGCATTAATTTCTTGTTCCCCTCCCGAAGGGAGGGGTTAGGGGTGGGTCTTTAAATGTACGACTGTCAAAGCAGCTGCTATTTGCTACTTTTACGGGTCAAAGTATAAACCGTTTTCCTCGCCGCGCGCCAGGCGGAAGGCTTTGGGGACGCGCCAGGCGTGGCTGCGGTGCAGCTCGGGCAGCTCGTGCTCGCCAAAAAAGCCCACGTCAAGCGCCTCGGCCATCGAGGAGCGTTCGGACTGCCCTTCCGTGTGCAGGGCTGGCTGGCCGGGCGCGTCCATCAGGAACTGCGCGATGCACAGCTGCATGCGCGACCCCGAAGAAGGCCAGTGGCGCGAATCGTACAGCGCCAGCAGGCGCTCGGCCTGCCCGCGCAGCCCGGCCTCTTCCCACAGCTCGCGCGCGGCGCCCTCAGCTGGCGATTCGCCCACCTCCATCATGCCGCCCGGCAAGGCCCATTTGCCATCGTCGCTGCGCCGGATCAGAAGCATCTTACTCTCGCGCAGCACGACGGCCTCCACGCACATCAGCGGGGTCAGGTGGCCCAGGTTGTCACGGTACTGGCTGAGCACGGTCTCGAACGGGCTGTGCTCCAGCGCGGCGACAACGCGCGCGCTGACCCCCAGGATGCGCTCGCAGCGCTCGCGGTCATAACCGTTTTCGGCCCAGCGCAGGCCGGCGTTGGCGATCGCGCGCAGCTCGTCGGCCAGCAGGTACAGCTCATCCTGGACACCCATCAGGGTTCCACCACCGGCGGCATGGTCAGATGCCCGCCCAGGTCGCCCAGCTCGACGGCGGGCAGGCCCTGCTCGCCCAGCATCTGAGCCAGCTGCCCGCCGTGCTGGATGTCGTGGGTCAGGATGCGCCAGATCGTCCACTGGTAAGAAACCGCATAGACTTTGCCGTAGTAAGTGTGATGGTAGACGCGGAACAGGTCGCTGACCGTCCACTGCTGCAGCGTGTCCGCGATCACCGCCCAGGACAGGTGCAGCCACTCCACGATCACAGCCGGGTTGGCTGCCAGGCGCGGGTCGAGGTTGCCGCCCGGCGTCAGCAGCGGCGCGGCGCGCTCCAGCAGCGCGCGGCTGCCCGGCGCGTCCATGCGCGCGAACCATTCGACGCGCCCCAGGGCGATATGCCCGGCGGTTTCGCCCAGCGAGCGCAGGTCCGGCGCCGGGCGCCAGGCCAGCTGGGCCGGTGTCAGCGGCTCGACGGCGTGCAGGATGCTGGCCTGGTAGCCGTCCCAGCCGTCAAAGACCGATTTCAAGGATACGGATGTCTCGTTCATGTTCTTCCTTCGCCAGCGCCGGTGGGGCGCGGCCCGGCCCAGGAGGCCGTGATCTGCGTGCCCTGGCCGGGCTCCGAATAGACCGACAGGCGCGCGCCGGCCGCTTCGGCCCGCTCGCGCATGATCTTCAACCCGAAATGGTTGGGCGGGACGCTTTCGGGGTCGAACCCGCGCCCGTTGTCGACCACGCTCAGGCGGGCCGCTTCGGGGGTCAGGCGCAGGTTGATCGTGACCGCCTCAGCCTGCGAATATTTGACCGCATTGTTGAGCGCTTCCTGGGCGATGCGGTAGAGCGCCACGCGCACCGCGGCGGGCGGCTCGCCTGTCCCATCCACGCTGACCCGCACCGGCGTGCTGGTCCGCCCGTGCGAGGCCTCGGCCAGCTGGCGCAGCAGGTCCGGCAGCGGCACGTCGGTCAGGGCCGAAGGGCGCAGCTCCACCAGCAGGGTGCGCATCTCGGCCAGCGCGCCGCGCGTCAGCTGGCGCAGCTCGCCCAGGCGCTTTTCACCTTCACCCGGGTTGAGCTTGAACAGTTCGGGCAGCACGTCGGCCAGCAGGCTGGCCGAGAAGAGGGTCTGGGTGACCGCGTCGTGCAGGTCGCGCGCCAGGCGGTTGCGTTCGGCGGTCACGGCGTCTTCGGCGGCCTTGTGCGCCAGGGCCTGCTCGGCCTTCAGGCGCTGATCCATTTCGCTTTGCAGCTGTTCGTTGGCCCGGCGCAGCTCGAGCGTGCGCTCGTAAACGCGCGTTTCGAGCAGCTGGCGGTAGGTGGCTTCCTGCTGGCTGAGTTCATCCTGGGCGCGCTTCTGCTCGTCGATGTCGACCAGCATGCCCAGCAGGTAGAGCGGCGCGCCGTCTGGCCCGCGCACCGCTGAGAGGATCGACTGGATCCAGACATAGCGGCCGTTTTTGTGGCGGTAGCGCTTCTCGACCTGGTAGGAATGGCGCAGCCCGGCCAGCAGCTCGGTGTAGAGCGGGCCGTCCAGCTTGCGGTCGGTGGGGTGGACCAGTTCGTCGGCGCGCATCCCGCCCAACTCCAGCGGGGTGTAGCCGAATAGCTGGGTGACCGCGTCGTTGATCTCGATCACCTGGCCGTCCAGGGCCAGCAGGGCGATCCCGACCGCCGCGTTCTCAAACATGGCGCGGAAACGCGCCTCCGACTGGCGCAGTTCCTCGGCCGCTTTGAGCGCCAGGGCTGCTTCGGCCGCCTTGCGCTGCTCGACCTCTTCTTCCAGCTGCAGGTTGCTGTCGCGCAGGCTGACCGTGCGCTCCGAGACCAGCTTTTCCAGCTTGCGCGCCTGCTCGCGCACCGTCTCGATCCGCCAGCGCACCCCGGCCGCGGCAGCCGTGGCGGCGAACAGGATCACCCCGCCGATGAACCACCAGCTGGTCCAGACCGGCGGGATGACCTGCACCGGCAGGGCCAGCCCGCTCTCGTTCCAGACCCCGTCGTTGTTGGCGGCCTTGACGCGGAAGGTGTACTGGCCGCCTTTCAGGTTGGTGTAGCTGACGTAGCGGCGTGTACCGGCCTGGACCCAGTCTTTGTCAAACCCTTCGAGCATGTAGGCGTACTGGTTCTTGGCCGGGGCGTAAAAATCCAGCCCGGCAAACTCAAAGGAGATGAAATCCTGGCGGTACGACAGGCGCACGGCCGTCTTGCCAGCCTGGTCGACTGGGAAAGGCTCGTTGAAGATGCGGAAGGCGGTCAGCGCGACGGGCGGGGGGGTGCTGTTGGGGCGCAGGTCGGCCGGGTCGAAAGCGCTCAGCCCGCTGACCCCGCCAAAGAACAGCTCGCCGGAGCGGGCGCGCAGGCACGAACCTGAATCGAACTCGTTGCTCTGCAGCCCGTCGCTCTGCACGTAGCTGGTAAAGCGCTTGGTGCGCGGGTCGAAACGCGACAGGCCGTCGTTGGTGCTGATCCATAGCTGCCCGGCGGCGTCTTCCAGGACACACAGGGCGCTGTCGTTGGCCAGCCCGTCTTTTTCGCGGTAGCGCGCGAAGGAGCGCGCGCCCGGGTCGAGGCGGTTCAGCCCGCCCGAGGTGCCCAGCCAGAGCGCGCCCTGCCCATCCTGGTAGATCGACCAGACCGAGTTGTCGCTCAGGCTGGCGCTGTTTTGCGGGTCGTTGAGGTAGTGCTCGAGGACGCGCACCTGCCCGCCGCC
>Ga0172368_10003108_pt1 | contig 20458 bp, 11 predicted proteins | sample Lak11m_FD_114540 | JGI IMG/M metagenome (GOLD analysis project Ga0172368, IMG submission 114540) | Freshwater microbial communities from Kabuno Bay, South-Kivu, Congo - kab_022012_11m | ecosystem: Environmental > Aquatic > Freshwater > Lake | place: Democratic Republic of the Congo: South-Kivu...
AGCTTTTATTGAGATCGAAACGCGAGACAGGTATGACATTTTGGAAGACCCCGGTTCAGTGACTGTAGATATATTCGATACTGACGGGAACAAAGTATCTGCCGGGCCGGCCACCAGAGAGGGTACAGGCAATTATTTCTATACTTATACTATCCCGGCAAGCGCTGTCAGCGGAAGCACGTACACTACAAAAGCGACGGTAATTAACAGTTCGGACTTCGTAACGATCAAGAGAGCGCGCTTTAAAGTGAGATGAGAAGATGTATTCCACAGTTGATGAGATCAGGGAGATATTCGAAGAGAACGACATCGGTAATGAAGCTGTGATAACAGATGCTGAGATAATCAGGATCATAACAGACGTGGATGCGGAGATCGATGCTGCCTTATACAGAAGATACACAACACCTTTTACCGACAGGCCGCAGCTAATACAGAAGATCAGCAAGTTTAAGAGAACGGCACAGGCCATGCAGGATATACAGCGCGGTTCAAGCGGTGCCCTCATAAAACCTGAAGTGATGAACTACTACGAGAAGAAAGGGGAAGCGCTGCTGGAAGACCTGAGAACTGGTCGGCTTGAAATAGCAGGAAGCCGAAGGTTGCAGATGGCGGCGACGACACATTGAGATCATGTCCCTGGAATGCAAATACTTCGAACTCAATGGAATAAACCTTGTGCAGTTCACGCACAGGATCACTGATTCTTTGGAACCCGATACAGATACCATCCCCAGATTGGGGGATGAGAACAGGCAGTTTGCCAGGGACGACAGGGGCCTGAGGACTATTATCTGGGAAGGATACATCAGCAATGATGAGATATACCTGAATCTAAGAAAAGTGCTGTTCGATAACACAGAGAAGGCCCTGAAACTCCATCCTGAAAGGAAGATAATGCTGCTATCACTGGGCTTCAAAAAGATACTGGACATATTAAAACCAGAAGATAGCAAGATGATACTCACAATGCTGGCTGCGGACACAAGGGAATATAGTATAGCGCGGGATTCACTTTCAGTTGCAGTAACATCATCGCCAGCGGACATTCAGCTAACGTCAGAAGGCCGTGCGCCGACAACGCCAGAATGGACGCTTACTGCTAATGGGACTATCATAAATCCAGCCATAATCAATGGATCAGACAGGATGGAGTGGAACGGAACGCTTGATCATGGCGATGTCATGGTCATATTGAAGGATGGCACAGTGTCAATAAACGGCAGCAGAGCAGGCAACATAAGTGGCACTGTGCTGGAGGCGGATGCCGGGAAGAATACGTTTGCATACAGCGATGACCCGGGTTCGAGCCATAACTGTACAATCGAGGTAACGTGGAATGATGCTTATTACTGATGTTATTATCGGGCAAAAATCTTAACCTCAAATCTTGTCCCAAAATATTCTGCCACTAGGGATATTTCTCTGAAAGCGATGATATATTGTTGCATCTTCGCTTGTAAAATTGTTTATGGGAAAAGCTATAGGAAAAAGACGCTAACAAGCCTGTATCCTTCAGGGATTATAGTAAATTGTGGTTTTGTTTGTTCAATTTCATCCTTTAATATTAATTCACCAAAATAGTTAGGTTGGATACAATATCTTCAGACATTAAAGTAATGAATCTTCATATTCATCGATTTGTTTCGATATATAGCCATATAGTTCATCTTTTTTCCGCACTTCTTCACCACTTAATCCCTTTGTTATCTTTTCACGTAGTTTTTTCTTTTTTGATTCATACATAGCCAAGCATTTTTCCGCGACTCTGTCTATCGCAGGAAAACCATCATTGATCTTTTCAATGTCTGCTGCAATCAATTTACTACCTTTATTCGTTGTGATACAATAACGGTGAACATCATAACCCAATTCCGAAAAAAATATTTTGAAGTCATCATTATCCCATAAGACATAATTTCTTTCATCGAGATAATTATTCGGATCTAAAATCAATATCTTTCCATTTATCCGCAGTTTCATCGAAATATGATATATTGCCTCTATCAAATATTTGAGTTTGATCTCATGCAGTGTATGTATTAAGAAAATGCGATCAACCAGGATTTGTTTCTTATAGAATTCCTCAGGTTTTAGAAATTCAGGTTCGTTATTCAATGAAACATAATAACCGTTTTTCCTGGCAACAAATTCTGCCCTAAGAAGGTTCCCTCTGATTATATCAACACCTATATATTGAATATTTTTCTTGACGGATGGCTCAAGGGAATTCATGGTCATTAAAAATTTTCCCTGTCCACAGCCATAATCAACAAGTACAATATTTTTTTTCAAATCAATCAAATTCTGGATTCGAAGATGATTATACGGGTCAATTTTTCCTGTGTCCGGAGATTGAGCAGTATTTGTTTCCATATCAAATTCTGACGCATCAACCTTTCTTATGGCGTCAGGTTCTTTTTTGAATAATTCTGTTTTTGACAGTTCAGTTTGTTCAATTTCGGATAAGATTTTGTAAGCTTTATTGGCTTCAAATTCATTATCGGATTGTGAAAGCTTCGTCATAAGTTCTTTATGTTTTATAGTACAGATTCTACTCAACGCATCCACAGCATGATTGCGCATATCCTTGTCTTCATCGCTCAGCGCCTTTATCAATGCTATAACTGCATGATCTGGTTTTATTTCGTTCATCAAATCTGCAGCTTTCCTTCGCAAATGCTCATTTTCATCACTGAGCACCGCTATCAGCGCATTCACTGTCTTTTCGGATTTTATTTCACCTAGCGCACTCATAGCATACCCACGCACATCCAGCTTTTTATCATTGAGAGCCGCTATCAGCACATCCACTGCTTTTTCAGATTTGATTTTACCCAGCGCACTCACAGCATACCGACGCACATCCAGCTTTTTATCACTGAGCGCCGTAATCAGCGCATCCACTGCCTTTTCGGATTTGATTTCACCTAGTGCACCTACAGCATTCCAGCGCACAATCTTATTTTCATCACTAAGTGCCGCTATCAGCGCTTCTACTGCTTTTTCAGATTTGATTTCACCCAGCGCAACCGCAGCCTTTCTGCGCACATCCTTATTTTCATCTCTTAGAACTGTAATCAGCGCCCCCACTGCTTTCTCAGATTTGAATTCACCCAGCGCATCCGCGGCATGCATACGTACACCCTTATTTTCATCGCTTAGCGCCACTATCAGTGCATCCACTACTTTTTCAGATTTGATTTCACCCAGCGCACCTACAGCATTAATGCGCACATCATCGTTTTCATCACTTAGCGCCGCAATCAAAACCTCCACTGCTTTTTCTGATTTCAATTTACTTAGAGCCAACGCAGCTTTCCATCGCACATTCACCTTTTCATCACTTAGCGCTGCTATCAGCGCATCCATTGCTATTTCGGATTTAATTTTACCCAGCGCACCCGCGGCGTTCATGCGCACACCTTCCTTTTCATGACTGAGCGCCGCAATCAGCCCATCCACTGCTTTTTTAGATTTGATTTCAATCAGCGCACCCGCGGCATTCATGCGCACATCCTTATATTCATCACTGAGTGCCACAATCAGCGCCTCCACTGCTTTTTCCGATTTCATTTCACGCAACTCCCCCGCAGCCCTCCGTCGCACATTCTTCTTTTTATCACTTAATAACGCTATCAGTGTATCTACTGCTTTTTCAGATTTAATTTCACCCAGTAAATACGCAGCCTTCATGCGCACATCTATATATTCATGACTTAGAGCCGCTATCAGTGTCTCCACAGCTTTTTCGGTTTTAATTTTGCCCAGCACATCCACAGCCTTCATGCACACATCCTTATTTTCATCACTTAGCACATTAATAAGCGCCTGCACTGCTTTTTCGGATTTGATTTTACCCAGCGCACCTACAGCTTTCATGCGCACACCCTTATTTTCATCACTTAGCTCCGTAATCAGCGCCTGCACTGCTCTTTCGGATTTAATTTTGCCCAGCGCACCCGCAGCATTAGCGTGCACACCCTTATTTTCATCACTTAACGCCTTAATTAGCGCTTCTACTGATTTTTCAGATTTAATTTTACCCAGCACAGACACCGCTCTCATCCGTACATTCTTATCTTCATCACACAGCCCCGTGATGATCACAGTGATGGCAAGTTCTCCTAATCTGCCGAGGCTTTCAATAGCTTTAATTTTATCAACTTGAAATCTGCTGTCATATTTATCCGCAAGCCTTATACACAAAACTTCTTTAACATCATTGCTTGCATTTTGTGCGCATTTTGATGCAAGATCCAATTCACCACTATTTATTATTGATCTGATAAAATCATCAGGGCAATCGAACATTTCCGAAGTAAATAATACAACCTCTTCCCATTTTGGGTGATGAAAAGCCGGAAACACATCATAACACTTATCGTACCATTCTTTTAATCTCAAAGCTGAAAAGTATTCCTGGAACGACTGGTGTATGCCATAAGTTATGGAGGCGCCATCGTCTTTTAGGAGACCGAGATTTATGATATCCTTTAGAATACCTTCTGCTGATATATTCTCCCTCATAAATCGCTTATCCTCAGAATATTTCTTTGCGATCTCAAGTGCATATTTATTTTCTATGGAAACTTGATTGAGGCACTGAATTCTGAAAAAAATATCCGTTAGTGTGCCAGTTATCTGTTCTCTATTAGCCCGAATATACCCTCGCGCTTTTTTTACATGCCCGAAAAATCCCTCAATGAACTTCTTATATAATTCATACCGATTGGATGGAAGTACTTCATCCTCATTAGGATTTTCCAGTGCGACCTGTATTGCAAGATGGAGCACCATCGGATTACTTAATAATGATATTAATTTTTCATTTCTATCTTTGAAAATCTTTTCCTTAATGGCTTTAGATAAAGCATCTTTTTTTGTTTGTGAAAGTCCTTTTTCATTCTGTATATATTTATCAATAAATTGTTTGATCTCTTCTTCTTCCAGTCCTTCAAGTTTAGAGATCTTGAACTTTAACCCAAACTCATCAAACGAGCCGGATCTTCCGGAAATCACAAACCTGCAATCACAATTTTCTGAAATAAAATTTGATATTTCAACAAAAGGTACAAAACCTTCCTTTGGTGACAGCAGATCAAGCCCATCTAATAAAAATAAAATATTTTTATTTTGTAACAACAATTTATATTCTGATGCAGCAAGCCCCAGCTCATTTGCCTTTATTTCAATGTGTTTACTGAAATCACCTTTATTATAAAATCTTAAGTCAATATATACGGGAACACTGCAATTACCTTTTTTGAGGTATTTTTCAGCATATCTAAAATTAAGCCATTCGAGAGTTTTTGTTTTGCCTGAACCAGATGCGCCTGAGATGATCAGGTTCTTTTCTTTTTCTGCGAGGTCAAATACTTCAAAAACACCACCATCAAGTCTGAGGTTGGCCGGCGAAATTTCTTTGGCTGAAAGTTCGGTATATACTTTGCTTACTAGATTTGTTTCGTCCTCAGTTACTATTTTCTGCAAATAATTGTTTATCTGGATTGATAGATTTTCATCTGGTCTGGTCATTTCTCGCACTGTATATTAGACTATAAGGATATCATTATTAGTAGAATATCTTTTCCTTAATAGTAGTCTTAAATTTTTGACTCAACTCATTTTAAAATCATTTATATTAGCCAACATAACATCTTTGCATATAACAAAGCAGTACAGGAATAGCAGATATTTTTATTGTGCTAAATTTCGGGAACTTCAAAGATATGAATTTATAGTGCCAATAGGGAAGTTCAAAAAATAATATGTAAAAGATTTAAATGAGTAAACCAGTATTTATTTTTGGCTATAGTAACTATATATTATTATAACCTGAGTTCCCCTTGGTTAGGCACATAATACCTTGAATATTTCTTTTTGCTTCTTCGTAGGTTCGGTAACAATCTGGGAACCATCTGGTAATATCATTACTCTGTTCTTTTCAAGCTCTGTAACTAACGCCTCGACTGAATACTTACTCAATAAATCTGCTTCCCTCATCAATTTCATCAACCGCATCCTTAGAATCAATGACAGGAAGCTTATGAACAAATATCCCTTCAAAGTACTATCCTTTCTCACATTTGCCGGCATCACATCAAGTTCATTTTTCAGGATATCAAATCCTTTTTCAACAATATCCTTGCTTCTGTAAAGCGACAAGCATTCTTCCCACCCAAACTTCCCATTACATAGAAGAATAAATCTTCCCATCCTGTTTACTCTCTGTGAAACCGCATTTTTTTTATATTCCACTTCGAATCGATTATTATTTACTTTCCAATCAATATATTGAGCATTTTTCTTTGCTATTTCTTTGAAAACATCGAGAGGATTCATCCATGATCTGATTTCGATTTTTCTAAGAGTTTCAACCGTGCCATGTAATCTAATGAAAAATGATTGTCGCTCTTGTTGCTCACGTTTTTGATCATAATATGCATAACCTTGGACAGTTAACTCACCTATATCGATAGTTACTGGACTGACAAACAAAGGCTCGTTGTGATAAATCTTAAGATTGTTGGGATTTGAAATAGAAGAATGGATGATAGATATTGCCTCCTTAACTGTTTTCATTGTAGTTGATGGGGGCATTATAAAGGAAAGTCCACTGTTCATCATTTCTTCAATATTTGAAGTTGAGAAAAATCCCCTATCCATTATCAAGGTATAATCTTGAATTCCGCATGCCTGGATTTTCTTAATTGTATTCTTTAACGTAGATACATCTACAATGCTTCCTGGGTACAGGTCGTACATTATTGGTATTTCTCTTTCCTTATCAACAACTAATGACAGATTTATCTGGGGGAGATCAAGGACATCTCTGTTATACCCCCACTCTAGAAAATCAATTGTCTGTGAATAAGATGATACAGAAGTAATATCATAAACAAGAGTCTTGGAAGTGGATATTTTCCGAATCAGATTGTTTGAAAAATCGATGTGGGTGGAGCTAGTTCCGATCTGATCAAATAACTTTGAAATCGATTGAGAAGACAAAGGAAGATCAGGATGCATTTCCGATAGAATTGTACCTTCATACCAGCTTTGGATATGTGATGATGCTAGCGGTTTTAGGATATAGTTCAACGCAATAGACAAAGCAGTCCAGACATGTTCCCGGGGAACTACTTTGGAGAGTAGATCTTCAAGTTCGAGATCATTAATTATTTTGATAAGAGGAAGATGTTCACCATATGAAAGAATCTTTTTTGGAGTTGAGATTAAAGGTGCAGTCTGGGTTCTTACCTTGATGGGCTTACCAGTAACGTTTTTTCCAAGATATTTACTTCGTTGTTTTATTGTTTTTGTTTCAGGATCATAATATGGCGTAATCTCGTAGATATACTCTTTACCTTTGATTTTTTTGATGCGAGTAAATTTCTTCATATGCCTACCTATTAGGCACATTATAATAAATACTTTTCGATAGGTGAAGATAGAAAAATTGAGAAAAATAATTGATTGTGCCTAATTTAGTGGGAACTCAGGTTATAATATCTTATGACTGCATGTTAGTTCAGCGGATTGTTGAAACTTTTTTATCGTGTATGCTAATTTATATTCACAAATCTTTCAGGAAAAAAAACTTAAAAATAGTTCTATGATATATTTCTTTTCCTCCTTTTCTCCTTTGGCATCGGCGTCACTTGGGAGCATCTTTGGAGATGCTCCACTTCTAATTCGAAATCTATTGCATTACCCCCACAATACAATAGTAAGTTACTTTTTAAATACAATCCCCTCATCTCTTAAAAGAAAAGAGTGTACACTCTTTGAAAGGAGACTCCAAAATATGGTACAGGTAACTAAAGGCAAGAATGTCGTCATAGAGACCTTTGACGCTGAATTTAAAGAATTCACAGCAACGGCAGCGCAGACAGATTTCACAATGGTAAACAAAGCCGGGGAGACAGCTCCGGAATACACCAGGGTGTATGTAGATAACGTAGAGGTTGCAACAGCAGATATCACCGTATCGTCAGCAACTCCTGCCGTGGTAACCATTCCAGCATGCTCAGCAGGACAGATAGTGCAAATATATATGCCAAAGGCCAAAAACGGCGCATACAGCGTCCAGCAGGCGATCCAGATGAAGGTATCAACAAAGACCATAGAGATAGCAGAGCTGGGCACGGATGCTGTCACCGTTGATGTGATACAGAGAGTCGGCGCGCTGAATATTGCTTTTGCCCAGGCAACAAATCACGACCTGATGAAGAAGCTCAATGACAATGCACAGAATGATTCTTACATGGTAATCGCAAAAAAGTACACAAATACAAGCCCTACAAGCTACCGTATATACAAGGAAGCCAGGGTCAACGAGATGAACGACAGCGTAGAAGCGGGCGGGATCGCAATGGAGACCTTCACGCTGACATTCAAACATCCTGTATCATTCAAGACGACATAAGGCGATACAATGGAAGAAAATATTGGCACTGAGAACAGGCCGGATCCCCAAAATTTAACCGAAAAATCCCATGAGACCGGCGCAGAAGCGCCGGAATCTCCGCAGGAGCAATCAGGATTGGTTGTTGTGCTGGGGGGACAACTCATCCGGTTAGAAGCTCTGGATGTCCAGGATTTCCTGTTGATAGACATAATCACCGGCGGCACACCTGCAGGCGCTTTAGATCGGGCAAGGGCAAAACAAAGTCTTATAAGTTCGGTCATATCCAGGAGCAAACTCACACCTGAACAGGTCGAGATAATGAAAAGTGATCCGCTCAGGACATATAAGGCTGTCGGCACGGCAATAACACAGGAACTGTTCGGAACAGATAGTTAAGCTGAAGCAGTAATCGCTGATTCCAATGAGCTTTGCCGAAATCAAAAAGCTTAAGGAACTTCTCAAAACCCTCCAGGGATCCGGGGAGGCAACAACCAAGATCAGGATGGAAGTCGGCAGGGCAATAGAAAAGATACAAAAGGAGCGCTCTGCTACACGGATGATGGAAGGCGCCGACGTTAGCCAGCCGCTTGGACTTCTTGAATCTTCTTATAAAAAGTCATCTCTCCTGGGTGAGAGATGGAAACCTCCATGGGACCCGACGTGGAACCCTTTACTTGAGGAAGAATTTCTGAATGAACACAAAATTCTGAATCCGAGAGCATTTGATATAAATCTTCATCGTGGGGCGTCACATGCTCTAACTGAATTGGAATCACCCGGAGGAAGATATTTCGGACTCAATGAGAGAACAAAAAACATCCTGGCAAATAAGTTGAATTACCGGATGAAACTGGAAGAGTCTTACGCCGGAGCTATCCGGATAGGTGATTCCACCGGGGCAAAAGTTATCGGGAAAAAGATAGAAACCCTGGATGAGTCGATCTACAGGATGGGTGCGACAGAATGGGATGCAGCAAAGGATATTCCGGAAGAATGGAAGGATACTTTAAAAGCATACTCAAAGCGGGATTTGTTTGAAGAGATGTCCGGACCTTACTTCACCGGAGGCAATGTTCATGGAGATCTTGGCTCAAACCTGTTGTCTTTTAAGGATCCGAAAAATATCCTGAATAAAGCCGCCATATTCACACAGAAACAGTGGCAAGACAGGGCGGCAGCACAGCAGGAACTGCAATTCATCAATAATTATCTCTTAAATCCCCGGACAGCGCAGGAATATGCAAAGAATGCTCCGCTGTCTTTCCTCAAATACTGGTCAGAGAAGGGCGGCATGTCTGGATTGCAGGAACACATGCGGGCGCTCAAGGCTGTTGATCGTACTGAAGATGAAGAGCTTTTCAGGGCGAAGTGGGGCGCACTGACAACGGTAAAAGATGTAAAGACCAGGAACTTCGCTTTCGCATCGCTGCGCGGGAAGGTCACAGAGCTCTGGGATCCCACCAGCCCGAAGATCTCGCAGGTAGGACTCTTCCAGGATGCAACGGGTGAAAAGATCAAGTTCACTATATGGAATAACCAGCAGCAGAATGTACAAAAAGTGGAAGTGGGAAAGAACTACTACTTCGGGAATGTCGCAAGCCAGGAGTGGCAGGGCAGATGGAATCTCAACGTCAACCAGTACTCAGCTATAGATGAAATAAAACCGATGCCGTTCAATACCGCGCCGCCGCTTATAGTGCCCGGAAGCAAGGTGGAACTCCGTGATTTTTCAAAACCGTATTCAATAGACGCCAAAAAAGGCACTATAACCTACACCACAAAGTCAGGGAAGATAGTCGAGATGCCGATCCAGCAAGCGGGCACAAAAGAACTAAAGAATGTCCGCATTGGAGATGAACCTGGCGACCTGGCTGCATTCTTACCATTCGCGGGATTACCGTTCCTGATGGGCAATGTAACAGGAGGCACGGCACAGATAGATTCACAGCAATCGATGCGAATGAATACGCATCCGCTTATACAGGAATCGCTCGCAGGAGCATATAACGATCTGGAAGAACTCGGAAATATCTGGTATCAGAATTTCGCTGACGTTTATGCAGACGATCTGGCAAGAAGCGAAGATTTCAAAAAGAAGGCAAAGGATGGTACTTTATCGCCGTATAGAAGATACCTGCCATTAGATATTGCATGGACCGCCCTGCAGGCGGTTGGGGCGGCATTAACTCCATTATCCTTCATAGATCAGGCTGCCTGGGGAAGTTATGCAGGGATTGGTGCAATGGGAGGTATTCGTAATGAAATTCAACCATCGAGCATTTTTGGGATAGAAGATCCATTATCAGCCCTTCTGACAGATATCGTTGCACAACCGACCAATTTAATAGGAATAGGCGCCGTCACCAGGACGAAGAAGTTGGCCAGGGGAATAGAAGGGTTGGGATTTACAAAACCGGGTTTCAAGTCGTTCCTTGCAAATGACTTCGGCGAGCTTGGGAAAACATCATGGGAAAAAGCCGGAAAGACACGTTCAGCATATGTGAATGAACTACTCAGTGAAACACCAGATGAAGAAAGGACGATAGACCGGCTCATGGCAGAGTATGATGCCAGGCCAATGAGTGCAGCTACAAAATCAAGACTGGAAGAATTGTCCAGCAAGTCCTACAATCAATTATCGATGTCCGGGAGATCTGAACTGGATGAACTGATATTCCAGGATACATTCCTGGGTGACAACATGCCAAAAGCGCCCATATCCTCCGCACAGGTTGAAACCGATAGGATTTCAGAAACGACAGTAGAGGAAATTATAGCCCGTCGTGAATCTCGCGGGGAAATAACAACTCCGGAACAAATCGAACATATCCGTGAATTGCAGCGCAAGGGTATAAAAGAAACAGCGGACTATCAGGCACGAAACGCAGATAAAAAGAAATTTTCATGGGTTAATTTAGGATTTGGTGTCGGAGCAGGGATCGCAGCGACTTCATCATTTTATAGTCTGGCAGAAGAAGAACAGGAAGCAAATAAGGAACAGGTCAGGCAGGCGCTGATGCCATCGGAAGAACAGGGCATTCTCGGAACCGCTGTGGATATACTGAATATGGACAGCTACATAGAAGGGGCAGCGATTTTGAACGCACAGGCGATGCTCACCGGAGATTCCAAACGATATGACTGGAAAGACCGGATAACCCCATCCATGGCAATGGGCATCCAGAACAGGGATACGAGTCTTTTCTCGTTGCGCGGCGCAGCAGGAACATTTTTGGATATATCGATTGCCCCGACCACTTACCTCTCGCTGGGTTCTGGCGCGGCGGTCAAGATCGGGTCAGTGGGCGGGAAAGGCGCAAAGGCACTGAAGCTGAGCAAGACTGGTGTTACAGAACTTGCAACCTTCACAAAAAAGTATGGTGAAGAGATGGGGACCCTGGAGTTCGCACACCATATAGAACAAAACCCGGCGTTCCAGAAGAAAGTCCTTGCAGCGGGCGGTGTTAACCTTCGCGGCTGGGGGCAGGAAGTGAATCTGATCCCTGGAAGTGTATTTAACCCGATTGGGGATGCAGCAAGAAAAGGCACGATGCAGTTCTCTCTGGAACATCCAGCAGCATTCAAGAAAGTGGTAGGGATGCAGGAGTATCTGGAAAACAAATTCGTGGTGAGGGCAGCGGTAAAGCGTCTTCCAAGATCATCCAGACTCCTTCCAATGGAAGAGGATTATGCCGAGAAAGCAATGCTTCTACCAAAGAAGGTCAGGTTCGATATTGCTCAGGGTACGGAAAGAGACATTGAACTGGCAAAAGAAGCAAGGAAAGCCTTCGGAGAGAACTATGAAGAGATTGTTTCTAACCTGATAGAAGCGCCGGTGACCCGCGAATCTGCGAAGCTCACCAGAGAGCAGTTGGCGATTGTTGAAGAACTCGAAGGATACAATAAAGGATTCGCGGCGCAGGAGAAGGAGCTTGGGCTGCTGGAAACTGAGATGTCGGGATATCTGAGGCACACTTTGACTCCCGATGCGAAAAAGTACCTGGAAAAGGGAGGCAGGAAAGTTTCGACAGAATTGTACACGCCGCTCTCCGTGGAAAATAAGTTCGGCACAAAACGAACAATAAAGGGAACAGTAGCGCAGATAAATGAGCAGGCACGAAAGGAACTCGGAATAGATTTTGATTACTTCGAAGCGAACCCCTTCAAGGCGACTTCCATCAGGAGAGCAGAGAGCGTCAAGGCAGTTGAGCAGGCAAAACTCTTGAAGTGGACTGTAGAGAAATACGGCGTTCCAGAAGAAGTAGCCCTGGCACAGCCTGATAAATACGTGCAGAGTTCAGTAGCTTATATAAAAGGGGAATGGCTGCCAAAACCAATCGCAGAAGACATTGAGAAAGAGTTCATGCAGAAGAACACCGGCACCGCGTTACAGGTTTATGATAAAGCGCTGAATGCATGGAAATATGGTGCAACGGTAACTCATCCCGCATATCATGCATCGAATGTGGTGGGCGGTATTTTCAATAACTGGTTAGCTGAGGTTGATCCGATATCCTATTATCGCAGCTCCAGGCTTTTGCTGGGCGGAGACAAGGACAGGGTCTTCACCACAGCGTTGGGGGAAAAATATTCAGGGCAGGAAATGCTCAAAATGGCTGGTGAATCCGGAATTCTCAGCCAGCCTGGCATGATGGACATTCAGAAACTCTCCTACGAGATAGCGGATACACATAAGGAGAAAGCTATAGAATGGGCAAAGAAGGGAGCAAATACCCCGATAACTCTGGCTCAATATGAAGAGAATTTCATCCGTCTTTCATTGTTTAACGACAGGATAATGAAAGGAGATACGATACAGGGAGCCAGGGCATGGGTATCGGAGTTCCAGTTCCAGTATTCGAAGGAGTCATTCACCCCATTCGACCGCGATTATATGAAACGCATGGTGCCATTCTATGCATGGATGCGCGGAAATATTCCGCTGCAAACGAGGCAAATATTTTATAATCCCGGAAAGTATGCGCAGTTCGGGAAGCTTACAAATGCAGCAGTCGGCGGCCAGGAGCTACCTCAATATGCCGAAGGAGATCTTACATGGATGTATCCATGGGATGAGTCCAATGGCACGTTCAATTATATGCGCACGCCTGCAACAGATCTGGATATATTTAACGATCCGCTATGGTACGGTGTGGGCGCCATTACTCCATTCGCAAAGTACCCGGCGGAAGAGGTTCTGGGCTTTAATACATATACAGGCAAGGATTTCGACCCTGATATGCCATGGTATAATCCGCAGCACAACGCAGCATCAAACCTGATAGCTGGGCGCACCGGAAGGGATGCTGGGGCGCTTTCGGATGTTTACGAAGACAGGAATGCAGGGAAACAAATAGCGAAATATCTTACCGGCACGGGTCAGGCTGCAACAAAGACAAGGAAGAAGAGCGATACAGAGATCCGGGATGCGTATAGGAAATATACGGGAAGGCCCAATGATTTCACATACGAACAGCGGCTGCAGCTAATGCAGAGGGACAACTGGGCAAGCGCACAGTCAGGAATATCAGGTGAGTTTGAACAGCTTCAGGGCGGGCATTTCTATCCTGCAGAACTTGGCGGAGCAGCCCTGCCGTGGAACTATATCACACAGACGCGGGAAGAGAACTATGAATGGCGCAGCGCCCAGAATTATATCGAAAACCTTCCGGAACGCGAACTTCAGCGGGAGGAGGCGTGGGGCAGGTTTGAAGCGGAATATTCTGGAGGCGTGGAGGAGATCAATGCGCGAACATTGGATAATCGCGGTCGTCCTGAGAATGAAGCCCAGAAGGAAAAGAAAAGATATGATCTCAGGAAGGCGGCTAATATAAAGATGTATAACCGGCAGTTGAATACTGTAAGGGCTGCAATACGCAGTGCTGAGAAGGATCTCAGGGGGGAGAAGAAGAAGGTAGAGGATGCCAGGGCGAAAGGTTACAGCGATCCAGCGTCAGAAGCGCAGATAAAAGTCATCGAGGCTGTGCTGGATGAGTACAGGGCGCTGTACGAGAAGGTATCAGGGCTGCAGGATACTGAGCAGGGGAAAGAGTTCGAACTGCCGGTGCAGGGAACTGACCTGTCTAGGTTCCAGCCTATGGACATCGGCGGGTATGACAGGTATGCTGTTCGCTACGGCAGGGGTACTGAACCTGCAAAATCGGAAGATATCGAGAAGCTGGTCGACCTCAAGAAAATCACCGCGTATTATGCGGCGATGAAGAGCTATGGGCCGGTGGTGGGTTTCAGGCCAGGGACTCCAGAAGATGTCAAGAACCGCATATTGATCACAAGGGATGAAAGATATGAGGAGCTTGTGCAGATAGCCAATACGCTCATTACAAGCGCGGGATGGGAAGGGATATCAGGCAAGAACTATATCGGGCCGAGGAATATTACTGAATTACGGGAGGTTGTTGAAGGCTCTACGCCTGAACCTGCCCCTGTAATAGGCGCAGGAGAGCAGCCTGCAGAGTTTTCAGAGCAGTCATCCTCGCTAGAGCCAAGGCAGGCTATGGAGTTCGATTACAATGACCCGGAGTTCAGGGAGGCAGTCAGGGAGATTGTCAATGAGACGCTGAGCGAGGGGATAATGACGGATTGAGCAACCATGCTTAGAAGAAAGCATGAAAATTCCTATGCCTCGTAGCTATGACAGCATGAATATCATGGGGAATGTAAAGGGAGTATGTTCTTAGTCTTATTTTCCTTTGGATTTCTAACTTGGAAACGTCAAAAAATTCTATGAGTTTGCGTTCAGAGTTCGCTGTTCAGGTATACAAAGATGAACTCCGCGGCATAAGTTTATATAATAAGTAACAAATATTATTTGAGTGCATGAAGTGGGATGATATAACTATGCAAGGAAAAAATCGCTTAAGAAAAAGTGATTTTTTATGCAATAGAATTGGACAAAATACTTTGAGGTGATCGAATGGAAATAAATCTATCAGATATTTGGACGGTTGCTGGCTTTCTAATTGGGCTCCAGTTTGCGGCATTTACTTGGAGGGTATCTCGGGAGATTGCAGTAGCGGAAAGAGGCGATATTAACTGGCTTCCTCCAGCAGACATCATGAATCTCATTGCAATGGTTATTACGTTTTTAGGAGTCTTTGTGCTACCAATAGTCGGTATTGAGAATCCTAACATCCCACGATTAGCGTTAGTTCTCTCCATCGTCCTTTTTGCAGGTTATCCTTTTGCTTTAGCTGGTCACTATGATCTCTATACCAAAGGGCCTCGCTCATATGCTTATGCAACGAAACACGAAAAAATAGCAGTGTTAGTTACGATTGTAGTCGCCATAATGTTATTAGGTCTTTCACTTTGGCGAATAGGTGTTTAATTAACGATGTGATGCTACCGTATTTAGTTTGTTTTACACTCTACACAATTTTATTTGTACCAATAACGTGCGTCAATGGTTATTTGTACGTTGTTGTACGAGCTAAATTAACAGAGAATGAGGCGCTTGCTTTCAGCTACTGTTATAGGGTTGTTTCGCAAGTTTACGTGTATGAACTCTTTATGAAACGAGCATAACGGGCTATATACGAAGTCTAGAGCGAAGCGACGGATTTGGCCGGGACAGCAACTTACCGTGGAGCTTATCTATTTGAAAATCCTTATTACTTTGGGGAATAAAATATGGCTAACCTGATAAAGGTAAAGTTTGATGAGAAAGAGATATGGATAGAATCAGAGGGAGAAGCGGCTGGAGCAGTAGCCCCCGAAAAGGTAAGTGTAATAGGTAAAGCAGCAGAGAAAATTAAAATTATTCCCTTTGAGGAAGTTTCTGATACTATAAAGGCATATTGTACAGCGCTTGTTAAGACATTTAAGGGATTAGAACCTGAACATTCCCCTAACCGGATAAACGCAGAATTCGGTCTAAAGCTCAGTGGTGAGGGTAATATCTACGTAGTCAAATCAACTGCCGAATGCAGTCTGAAGATTATGGTTGAATGGCAGATAAAATGAATGTTGAAGTAAGAGATGTAGAGCAATATTTGCTCAAGATTCTCCAGCCGGATAAGGAAGATATAAATGGCACGGGATTCTTTTGCCATCCTGCGGGATATATTCTTACGTGTTATCATGTTATTGAACCACATTTAAATGCTCGTATAAACGAAGTTAATGTTATTTATGAGAGTGAAAAGCATCGGACTCAGATATACAAAGATTACTGCATTAAAGAGGCTGATATAGCAGTCCTCAAGCTTATTGAACCGCTACAATCACTGAAATATCTTCCACTAGATGTCCATAATCTTTGGGATATTGATGATAAAATCTATAGCCTTGGCTATCCCGTAGGATATTTCGAGAAGCCAGGCATACCTATCAATGGTTCAGTTGGTGGTCCCACCATAATTGAAGACATTAGTGTTATACAGATTAGCGGTCTTAATTTAAGTAATGTAGATCATGGTTATAGCGGAGCACCAGCCATAAACCTGAAGAATAAAAAGGTTATCGGTCTTATCTATGCACGATACCAACCTGCACAAGCCTTCTTTGTTCCTTTGACAGAGCTGTTAAAGCGATGGCGAGAACTAAGGGATTTTCATGATGTTTTAAAAAAAATCCGTTTGAAAATTGCTCAAAAAGCGCAAGAAGAATTAAATAAAAAATTGAGAGATAGCAAGTTCATTCCTCTTAACCTTGAATGCGGCACTATTCCAAGGGAACCAGAGGAGATGGAGCAAGCAAGGGGATGGGTTCATGGACGCAAATGGGAAGATTTTGAATTAGAAACACTTCTCTCCTCCCAGAAGTCTTTCATACTAAGTTCGTCAGTTGGAACAGGTAAGACCATCTTTTTCCATTGGTTGATTACACAACTAATTGATGCGGAAACTGTTCCCATCTTTATGCCATGTGCAGAATTTGAAAGGATAAATCCACGAAATTGGAATGAGTTCAAAGAACAATTAATCTCGGATTTTAACCAGGACTTCTTAAAGATTGATATAGAATATTTTTTAGATACCAGCTTCCGAAGTAAAAAAATCCTCTTCCTCTTTGATGGTTTAGACCAGATAAAAGGAGTTGATTATTCAAATTTAGCAAAAAATATCTTTAAGATTGCCTTTCTTAATCGGGTTATTATCAGTTCCAGATCCTCATCAGTTATCTCCTTAGAATCCGAACGTGATCTCCTCTTCCTGAGATTAAGACCCTTCTCCGCAGAAGATGAGACGCTGTATTTTGCCAATGATTACGAAAAAGCCAGAAGCATATCCATGTTTGCTCCCGATTTAATCCGAATTCCAATGCTTGCATACATGGTGAAAACGCTTATCAGAGAAGGCAAGGCTATCAATATTTTCAACAGGGCTGATATTTACACTCGCTTTCTGGACCATATCGTATACCACCATGATCCTAATATCCCTCTCTCATCCGAAAGGGTTCAACTAACGGAGAATATCAAAAACGCGCTTAAGCGTATTTCCTTTGATGCCCTAAACTTAGAAGAACCACAGATTCAGAAGATATCTATAAGCCTTTATTCGCAGAGGGACTTCGGAATACCTGTAGACGAGTTAGCAAGGTTTGGTCTTGTTAACCTCGTATTGGAAAGGGGCGATGTTATCCAGCACAGCCTTTTCTTTACTCACCAGTCATTTCAGGAGTTTCTCGCTGCTCAGTATATTAATGAGGATAAGGACTGGATTGAGGGAGTAATTAATGAGAAGTGGTCACCGAAATGGAAGGAGGTTATTAAATTCTTAGCTGGCATTAGAGGCCAGGAAATTGTTGAGAAGATTTATTCTAAAGATAAAAAAGATAATATCATTTATTCCCACCTTTTTCTGGCAGCCGAATGTCTGGCTGAAGTAAGAGATGTAAGAGGAGGGATAAAAGAAGAGATAAATCGAAAGGTAAGAGAATTAATTAAGATAGAACCATTCAGGTTTGATGCGATATCTGCATTACGATTTCTCGGGGAGATAACAAGCCTTAAATTACTACTAAGGGATTCGGATTCGAGTGTGCGTGAGGCTGCTGTGGAAGCATTGGCTACACTGAAGGACAGGGTAACTGATGAGGTGATAAAGGAGATTGCTGATCGGTTATGGGAATACGATTGGAATGTGCGTAAGGCTGCTGTGAAAGCACTGGCTGCATTGAAGGACAGGGTAACTGATGAGGTGGTAAAGGAGATTGCTGGTAGGTTACAACATGACAATTATTTGGTGCGTAGTGCCGTTGTGGAAGTACTGGCTACACTGAAGGAAAAGGTAACCGATGAGATGGTAAAGGAGATCGCTGGTAGGTTACGGGATGATGATTGGAAGGTGCGTAGGGCTGCTGCAGATGCCCTGACTGCGTTGAAAGAAAAGGTAACCGATGAGGTGGTAAAGGAGATTGCTGGTTGGTTACAGGATGACAATGAATCTGTGCGTGAGGCTGCTATGGAAGCACTGGCCGGGTTGGAGGACAGGGCAACTCATGAGGTGGTAGAGATGATGGAGATGGCGGGAACCTTCTTCGAGGATAGGGTAACTGATGAAGTGGTAAAGGAAATGGCTGGTAGGTTACGGGATGACGATGAAGAGGTGCGAAGGGATGCTGTGAATGCACTGGCTGGGTTGAAGGACAGGGTAACTGATGAGATGATAAAAGAAATCGCTGGTAGGTTAAGGGATGATAATTGGAAGGTGCGTAGGGCTGCTGTGGAAGCACTGGCTGGGTTGAAGGACAGGGTAATTGATGAGATGGTAAAAGAAATCGCTGGTAGGTTACAGGATGACGATGGGGGGGTGCGTTGGACTGCTGTGAGAGCACTGGCTAAGTTGAAGGACAGGGTAACTGATGAGATGGTAAAAGAAATCGCTGGTAGGTTACGGGATGAAGATGTAAATGTGCGTAGGGATGCTGTGAGAGCACTGGCTAAGTTGAAGGACAGGGTAACTGATGAGATGGTAAAGGAAATCGCTCATAGGTTACGGGATGACGATATACTTGTGCGTAGGACGTATGCTATTGAAGCATTGGCTGTGTTGAAGGACAGGGTGACTGATGAGGTAGTAAAGGAGATTGCTGGTTGGTTACAGGACGACAATGGATTTGTGCGTGAGGCTGCTGTGGAAGCACTGGCTGTGCTTAAGGAAAAGGTAACCGATGGGATGGTAAAAGAGATCGTCGGTAGGTTGCGAGATACCAAAGAATTTGTGCGTGGAGCCGCTATGAGAACACTAGCTGCGTTGAAGGACAGGGTAACTGATGAGGTGGTAAAGGAGATTGTTGATCGGTTACGAGATGATGATTTACTTGTGCGTAGGGCTGCTGCTGTGGAAGCATTGGCTGCGTTTATGGACAGGGTAACTGATGAGGCGGTAAAGGAGATTGCTGGTTGGTTACGGGATGATGATGTTGTGCGTAGGGCTGCTGCTGTAGAAGCACTGGCTGAGTTGAAGGACAGGGTAACTGATGAGGTGGTAGAGGAGATTGCCGGTAGGTTACGGGATGATAATGGGCATGTGCGTGCAGGCACATATAGAACTTTAAAAATCTTTTATGAATCAGGTATCCCATTGCCTCTCGAAAAGAATTTTGTAAATAATTCAAACCTTTGAAAAAAGATAATTCGAAATTTCAACCGAAATAGAGCGAAGAATCGAGATGCTGAGAGGAAGTTTTTGATAGGAAGATGTGTGGGCAACATTCTTACGATTTAGATTCATTCCAAGGTGATCGTAGGACTTGACTTCATTTTGAATTGTGAATTTTTATGATTTTCTTCAAAATCAGCATATACAGGAGGGAAGGAGACGCAGCTCATGGTTTTTCCTTTTCAAATCCTATGCTATCCATCCACAAAGCTGGATGATGCTTTGCATATGGTTCTTGTGACTCCATACTGGCTGTTTCATTGCGGTCTATGAGTGCAATGTTGTATACTTGATCTACCCATACCGTCATGATTCGCTTGGATTATATAAAAATTCAATTAAACAATTTCTGAACAACCTTCCAATTCCAAAATAGATTGAAGAGAGGATATCAAAACACTATCCAATTCATTATTCTCAA
>Ga0172368_10003111_pt1 | contig 20435 bp, 25 predicted proteins | sample Lak11m_FD_114540 | JGI IMG/M metagenome (GOLD analysis project Ga0172368, IMG submission 114540) | Freshwater microbial communities from Kabuno Bay, South-Kivu, Congo - kab_022012_11m | ecosystem: Environmental > Aquatic > Freshwater > Lake | place: Democratic Republic of the Congo: South-Kivu...
ATCATACAAAATATTCCAACAGGACACAATGCATAGCTTCCTAACTTTTGTATTGCTCGTTCTTTATACAGTAGCATACTTATTAATTGTGACTGTAATAACAACCATAATATCTTGGCTAATACTAGGCGCACAAGAAACATCGATGGCAGCGGAAGTAATAACTTCTCTTCTAACATTACCTCTCGGAGGAATAATCTTGCTTTACGTATTCAAAGCATTCAAACCAGAAGAGAAACTAGCTGAAATAAAAGCAGAAACATCATCGAACAAAACAACCAAGAAAACAGTCAAAAAAGCAGCTAAGAAAACTTCAAAGAAAAGAAAGTAAAAACATTTCTTTTTTATTATTTTATTTTACTCTTTTAATTTTTCATTCTAGTTTATTCTTTTCATTTCTTTATTTTCTTTAAGAAACCTATAATCGCAAACGCCTCTCTTTTTGTCGGAGTTGATTTACCAATGACTTTTTTCCAAACCAATTCTTGAGTCTTCTTCTCATCAGGAGTTCTAAATTTTGTGAACGCAATTATTCTATTAATTTGTGATAAAAGTTCATCTTTCTCCCTCTTTGAAGCTTGCTTATGAATCTTATCAATCTCAGGCTTGAAAGTTTCAGAAGCCAACGCATAAAGAACTATCCCCACTGATTGACTAAGATTAAGAATGCTGTATTTATCAGAAGTTGGAATTGTAACAACAAAATCCGCAAGTCTTAATTCATCATTAGAAAGACCAGAATCTTCTCTTCCAAAAATAAGCGCCACGGAACCTTTCAATGAATTAATTTTTGGAACAGCATCCTTTAAAACAATAGGACTCCTTACAACATTGTAATCAGTACATCTTATTCCGGTGGTTGCAACACAAACGTCATGAGACTCTAAAACTTCAGAAAAACTCATGTATTTTATTTTATCAAGTATTGTTTGAGCATGTTTGGCTCGGTTTCTAGCTTCTTCATCAATTTTGCATCTAGGATCAACAATTATCAATCTTGAAAAGCCAAAATTAGCCATAACTCTAGCAACAGCACCTACATTTCCTGAATTATTAGGACTTACTAAAACAACAGATACTCGTCTCATAATAAGATAAGAGTCAACAGTTATATTTATATATTCTCTTACACTAAGAAAAATAATGCCTTACAAAGAACTTTACACGCTGGAAGATATTGACCTTAAGAAACGAAAGGTATTTCTAAGGACAGACTATGACGTTCCAGTTAGCGATGAAGGAAAAATACTGGATGATTTTAGAATAAAAGAAAGTCTCCCAACAATAAAAAAAATATTTCAGAAAGGAGCATCACAAATAATAATAGGCGCACACTTAGGCAGGCCAGAGAATAACGAAAAAAAATATTTGATGGATGAAGTCGCGAAAAGACTATTCAAATTAAGCGGACGAAAAGTTGAAAAGATGCGAGACTGCATAGATCTAGATGATTACCTTCCTGATCCGAAAGAATGTTCCATAGTACTTTTGGAAAATCTAAGATTTCATAAAGAGGAAGAAGAAAACAACTATGAGTTTGCAGAGAAACTAGCAAAACTTGCAGATATTTATGTAAATGATGCCTTTGCAACATGCCACAGAGAACATGCATCCATGCATGCGATAACCAAATTCTTACCAGGAGGCATAGGTCTAAAAGTAGAACAAGAGCTCAAAGTCTTTGACTCAATAAACGACCCAGAAAGACCATTTGTTGCAATACTCGGAGGAGCAAAACTAGAAACAAAACTTCCCGTAATAATGAATCTAATAAACAAAGCAGACACAATTTTACTCGGAGGAGCAATGATCTTCACGTTCTACAAAGCAAAAGGATTGAGCGTAGGAAAAAGCATATACAGCAAGGAGTACGTTATGAACGCAAAAATACTCGGCAACAACGAAAAAATAATTCTTCCAAAAGACGTGGTTGTTGCGGATAGCTCAATTAATCCAGGACATGTACTCACTGTGACTCCTGACAAGATTCCGAGCTATCTGGCCGGATTAGACATAGGAGAAAAATCTTTACTTGAATTTAAACAAAAAATACTAGAAGCAAAATCAGTAGTGTGGAATGGTCCGCTTGGCTTCTACGAAAATAAATTATTCGCAAAAGCAACACAAGAATTGATTAAATTTTTAGCAGAGCACGGAGAAATAAAAACAATCATAGGAGGAGGAGATACTGCTAAGATCATAAATGATCTAAAGTTACAAAATAAATTTTATCACGTATCCACAGGAGGAGGCGCAGGCCTAATTCTGCTTGAAGGAAAAGAACTTATTGCTCTTGAAGAATTAAAAAAAAATACTGAAATTTTCAAAAAAGAAGGAAAATAAATGTTCAGAAAAAAGAGGTCGGAAAAAACAGGACTACCTCCTGGAAGTTTAGTATACATAGGAGAAAATGCTCCTGCAACTTCTTCAATTGACGTTATAGACTACAACAAAGAAGTCCACCACACATTTAATGTTAAAACAATAAAGGAACTTAAAAAATATAAGAAAAATAGAAATGTTAGCTGGATAAATATCTGTGGTCTTGCGAATACTCAGGAACTGGAAGCTATTGGAAAAGAGTACGACTTACATCCCCTATTAATGGAAGATATGCTCAATACAAATCAAAGAGCAAAGCTAGATGAATACGAGGATTATCTGTACCTTGTATTAAGAATGTTTTATTATTCTGAATCAATAAAAGAAATCCGCTCAGAACAAATAAGCATAGTTATAGGAAAAGGATATGCACTATCTTTTCAAGAAACTGAGGGAGATATATTTGACCCAATAAGAGATAGAATAAGAACAGGAAAAGGAAGAATAAGAAAGATGGGCGCAGATTATCTAGGATATTCTCTGCTTGACATGATAGTTGATCATTATTTCTTAATAATGGAATCTATCGGAGATGAGTTAGAAGACTTAGAAGATGAATTAGTAAAAAATCCTACTCAAGAAACTCTACAAAAACTTTACAGAATAAAACAAAACATGTTACTCCTTAGAAAATCAGTGTGGCCATTGAGAGAAGCCATAAGTAAATTTCAGAGATTGGAACACAAACTTATAAGCGAAACAACAAAACTCTATTTGAGAGATGTTTATGACCACACAATTCAAGTAATAGACAACATAGAAACATATAGAGATATGACCACAGGAATGATTGATATATACCTTTCAAGCGTAAGTCAAAAATTAAATGAAACTATGAAAGTTTTAACAATAATAGCAACAATATTCATCCCTTTGACATTTATAACAGGACTATATGGAATGAACTTTGAAGTTATGCCCGAATTAAAATGGGAATATGGATACTTTGCGGCGTTAGCAGTAATGGCAGGTGTCGCAATAACTATGATGGCTTACTTCAAAAGAAAAAAATGGATCTAAATAGTTTTCAACTTAGTTTCTGTTTCAATTACATATTTGTGAACATCTTTAATTATGCTTAAGTCTTCTGGATCTGTTTGTTTTAAATATTCTAGAAATACACACACGTTTTCGCTAAAGTATTGTTTAACAGAGATATTTTCTATTTTTGGTAAGATTAACGATCTTGCGAGCCATTCACTTTGATTAACAATTATTCCAATATTGTTAGAATCAACACAAGGACTAACCAAATAATCAAACTTTTTTCTTAAAAGTTCAATGTTCCACTGAAGACTATAGGGTTTATGTTCAGAGTTTATATTAAGCAAATCAAAGTCCATAAAGTTCACTCTACAAATTCTTTGAAACCCTCATAAAATGCTTTCAGTTGATTGCCTGAGTTATAACTTGCAAAAGTTAAGCCTTCTGAAATAAAATCTAGATCTCTGTGCTTAATTTCGCTTTTTTTACTTGAATCTAACATTTGCTTGAAATTCAATAAGTCCTGTTGAAGAGACTCGCTATCCTTATTCAAATTATTGCCCTCAATCATAAATGAAACGCCAGGCAAAGTACGCATATACTTGAAAACTTCTTCTTTGTTTAAATCAGGATGAGATTTTAAATTAATGGTGACTCCAAAATCTATTAATTTTGATTTCTTAACATCTTCAGGAATAATCAAATGAGATTTATGCCAAAAATCATCAGTTAATATTATATCATTATATACTAAATCATTTGAATGTAAAGCATATAACATTTCTCCAACTCGTTCTCCTAAATTATATGCAGTTTCTTGACTCATAGTTTTTGCAAATAAAGGAAACGGTGTTCCTTGAACAAATTCTTCCAGAATAAATCCATCTAGTGATTCATATTGTTTTGGACCAACTAACAAATCAGACGCAATTCTTGCTATCTCTGGTTCAGAGCTCATTTGCTCTCTTTTAAAAACTAATTGTTTATCACCAAGATCTAATAAAAGAGGCGCACCTCTAGCAACATGTCCATTTGAACCTAGGAATGAATACGCGACAGAGTTATTTTTGTTATAAATAGCATCACGGACTTCGGGAAGAAATCCTAAAATTGAATATTTTTCTACATCTGGATCTTTACTTATTTTATCAAACAAATCCTCATTTTTTACACTAATAAAGTGCAGAGGTTCCAACATAGCTGAAGGAGGATTAGATGTTCTTTTTCTAATTAACAAATCTTTTTCATCTTGTGTAAGATTTTTTCTAACACCAAATAATTTTCGTATTTCTTTTAACTCCTCTTCTGAATAATTAATCATACTATTAAAAAACCATTAAAACTATATAAATTTTTTGTTACTAAGCAGTAGTTATGGCGGATTTTCCAAAAAGCACTACAGAGTCACCAAAGAGTGAAATTGTCGTTTGCCGACGGCAGATAGCGGGTCAGAAAATGTCCTAAAAAATGCAACAGCATTTCTGGGACGCTGGAAATTAGCGAATTTCCATCGCGCTGTAGCTCTTACTTGGGCTACGCTTCCTATGGTGAAAACATAGGGTGTAGTACACAAAACACGCGAGGTAACAGTCTCGCTTTTTTTATTTTTTTAATCGAAACATTTATATAATACCTTAATTTAGGTATGATTATACTACAAAAAAGGTATTAAGATGTTAACACCAAAACAGATTAGGATATTTGAAGCATTTTTGAGAAAACCATACAAAGAGTTCACATATAAGGAGATAAAAGAATTTTCGAAAGAGAAATCAAACTCTATTATTCAAAAATCAATAGTGAAATTTGTTTCTGACGATCTCATTAAGAAGAAAGAAGTTGGAAATATAATCATCTATTCTATAAATTTAGACAATAGTTCTGTTTTTGCATACTTTGACATACTGATAAAAGAAAAAATCTCAAACCCTGTAAAAAGCAGTCTTAAAATAATAAGAGAAGAACTCATAAACATACAATTTATTTCGATTGTCATTTTTGGTTCATATGCAGAAGGAAAACAAAAAGAGAAATCTGACTTGGATATTGCAATCTTCGTAAATTCAATAGAAGATAAGAGAAATTGTGAACTCGCGATGAAATCTGCCGAACTCAAATCAATATTGTTGTTGGATATTCACATTATTACAAAAGATGAAATGCTTCAGATGTTAAAAGATAAACATGAAAATTTAGGGAAACAGATAGCCTATAAGCACATTGCTGTTCAAAATCCAATAATCTTTTATTCAATACTTCAGGAGGGGATAAATAATGGATTCAAAATTGTATATTCATAGAGCAGAAAACGAGATAAAGCTTGCAGGGATAATCTTTGCAATTAGTGAAGAGCCAAGCATACAAAAAGAGACTTTCAATGTTAATGATCCAGAAACATATTATAGCGCAGTCATTGCACACTGCTATTACAGTATCTTTTATGGGGCGAAGGCATATCTTGCAAAGAAAGGAATTGAAGTTTCTGCTCCAGAAGAACATAAAAAAGCATTTGCTGAATTCAGACAATTTGTTGAAAGTGGAGAACTGGATGTTGAACTCCTGAAGATTTATCAAGAAGCTTTGGTTCGAGCAGAGTATCTGTTAGGACTTTTCAAAGAAGAGAAGAAAAAACGAGGAGAATTCACATATAGAACAATGCCTCAAGCTAACAAAGAACCAGCAAAAGATAGCATAGAACACGCAAAGACATTCTTCAAGCACATGTTTGCAATTCTATAAGACGCGAGGTAACAGTCTCGCTTTTTTATTTTTTAGTCAACTTTATATAAAAGCGATACTTATCGTTTAATATGTGGGTCGCAAAGATAAAATTTAGTAGCAAAGGAACATTAATCGGAACAGAAGCAATAAAAAATAAGATCTCTTTATTCGGATTCCCTTTATCATATTCAAAAGAAGATAATTGGGTAATTGTACAAGTTGCAGGCACAATTTTTGGAAATGCAGAAAACAAAAAGAAATTTATTAAAGATTTAAAGAAGGATCACAGATTGGTTCACTTAGAACTCAATAATGATTTTCTCATAGGGACAATAAAAGAGCCAATTTATACTGAAAGCCTATACAATAAAGACATATTTCATATTGAACCTGCATTTATCTCAGAAAAAGGATATGAAACAATCACCATAGGATCGTTTGACAGAGAGAAACTAACAAAAATAATCAAGGTATTTGAAGAAAAATATAGTGGACTCCTTATCTCAATTCAAAATACAAAAATTAAGTCATTATCTGTAGTGAAGATTAAACCTGAACTGACAGATAAGCAAAGAAATGCGATGGAATTGGCGATAAAACATGGCTATTATTGTTCACCAAGAAAAATTGATCTTGTCAAATTATCTAAATTTGCAGGTCTGAGTTTTTCAACTTATCAAGTGCATTTAAGAAAAGCTGAAGAGAAAATAATGCCCGTAATATTTGAATAAACGATATATATCGCTATAAATTAAATAGGTAACTTAGTGTTACTCTTTTTTCAGAGTAACATGAAAACTATTAATGATTATTTATCTCATATGGAAATAAAAAGATATCAAGAAGAATGGATTTCATTTAGAGAAAAATATTCTGTGAATACGAATAAGAATACTCATTCTGGATTACCAGTAATTAGTGCAGTTTATCGATTTGAAGATTCACCAATTTTTAGAGCACATGTTTTCAATAAGCGTTTAAGAAGTTTTGACCCTTATCATCAAGCAGACAAATGCATTCAACCATTTTATCACGCACAACATTACATCATGGTCGGAGAGCAGATGTACAGCGCTTGCTCCAGATTAATGATTGGAGAAGAATACGATAAAAAGATTGCAAAAGATGTACCTATTGAATTTAATTGGAAAAAGCCACTTTTCTGGTCAGATAATGTTTCTATCGAACTAATCAGAGAAGAAGGAGGTACTATTAGAGGATATCAGAAAGAAGAAGGATTCTTTACATTTTACTCTGACAAAACAGGTAAAGTTTTATCCAGGATGAGTGCAATGTCTTTTTGGCAACCAAGAGCATTTGTTGAGGACATAAACTCGATAAAAAAAGGAGATGTGCAAGCAATTGATTCATTGGTACGAAAAATAGAAATGCAAAGCATTAACCATGGCCGTTTAAGAAATCCCAGAAAAACACTAAAATCCACAAAAGATGAACTTATCGCTACATTAAAATCTGGAAATCTGCCAGAATCAGAATTAATTGATTACTTCTCATTATGGGAGTAACTTAATAGTCATAAATTGTCGAATTCTTCCATCTGCTAAGAAAAGCAAGTTTCCTCATCGATTTATCAGCCAGAAATCAGATAAAAATCGTGGTTTTGTATCTGTTGTTTGTGGCGGATTTGAGGAAAGCGCCATAGACGACAACCCTGAAATTTCAGGTTTTTTCTGTTTCTACGACGATAGAATAACAATTCCGCCATTATAAATGTTTCTATTTGTTGTTACTTATAAATAGTACCTTTGTTATTTTTCCCTTCTAAGAAAATCTCCTCTATCAAACGCATTCTTGACAAATTCTAACTTGCCTTTTTTAAAAAAAGAACCAAGACCTAAATTTTCATCGCGTTCATTTTGAACGAGAAAAGGTTCAGAAAAAGACCTATTCTTAATTATACTTTCTTTGAAAGCATCTCTTCCACAAAGAAACAACCATTCTGCTTTATCATTAATAAAAACTTTATTTGTAGAAGATTTAGATAAAATTTCTAGCAGAGCTCCACTCGGCTTGAAAGATTTTTCATCTCTACCTAAAAAAAGACCTGAAGATAAAGGCTCAAAAATAATTTTTTCTCTTAAATCTTTTAATTCAGCCGACTCTAAAAAGAAATTTCTTTTTAACTCAATGTACTCTAAATGTTCATTTGAGAATTTACTTGAAAACGCATCTAACGGAGTCATTTTAATTCAACAGAAGAATCAAGCTCTTTTAATACTTTCCTTATTTTTTGTTTAACAAGATTCAAACTCAATCTTTCTAGAACTAATCCAACTTTCTCCATTTTCTTCTCTATAACTCTAATAGCGTCATCAATACTTCCAATCCACCCCTCATGTTCACGAACATTCAAATTAGCAGAATTATTCCTCAAGCGAATTGTTAATCCTTTACGTTCATCGGAAAAATCAGATAGTGATTTCTGATATTCTCTTATTCTTTTAGAAGAAACTCCTAAATCATCAACAAAAACTTTATTTTTTTTAGATTTAACAAGAGAAGAGTCAATCTTTTTTGCAAGTTTTTCCCCATTTTTCAGCAAAAACTCTAAATGTTTCTTAGAAAAAGAATTAAGCGTAGATTCTGGCTTTCCCAACACTCTTAAAAAAAATGTCTCAAGAGCTGCCAAATCTGATTTAAACTCTGAAACAATTTTATCTTCCAAGGCTGCTAATTCTTCTAAACGCTCCTTAGTTTTTCTAAAATCCTGATATCCTGCTGAATTTTTTATTATATTGATCTTATCTTCAATCTTAGAACGTTTCTCCACTTCAATAAGCCTCTTTGAATCAAGCGCTTCTAACTCGGCTCTAAGAAACTTTATTTCTTCTTCAGAAACATAATAATTTCTGACCAGCTCCTTGATTAATGCAATTTTTTCAATTGGAGAATTTTCAAAAGAAGAAACGCCTGAACTTATAATTGCATCAAGTTCCTTCAATTTTCTTGAAATAATTTCAACATCTTCAGGATAATGCTCCTTGATAGAAAAATAATGTTTTTGAATCTCTTCTTCCAGAGAAGTCATGGTTTCAGATAATAACTCTATGAATGCTTTTATCTCATCGAGTCGCTCAGGCAAAATAGTTTTATCTAAAAAACTTTCAATATATGAAATGTATTTTTCTTTGTTTATTTTTATTGCAGAAATACTTCTTTCTGGAATTCCAGTCGTATTCTTAGGAAGCGCCAGTTTGAAACTTTCTAATAACTCTTTTAATTTTGTCGATTTGGATATAATCTCTCTTTTTATTATTCCAGTTCTAGTTCCAATTTCATTTCTAGAAATATATCCATCCAACCAGGAATCTATATCTTGAAGGCCTATGTATCGTGTACTCGGTTTCTTTCTAAATGTATTAAATAAACCCATAAGAAAACAATAGATCCTGCAATATTTATACTTATCTATACTCAAACATCAAATCAACTTAACCCGCGGATCAGACTGATCTTAAACAAAAAAACTAATATTTTTTAATCAAATAAATCTCATTCGTCTTACCCTTCTGTTTTTTTGAAATTATTCCTTTGTTCTCCAATTCTTTCAACAATAAAGATAATGATGCTTTGGAAAAGCCTGTTCTGAATCTTAACGTAGATTGAGTTATCCCCTCTTGCTCTTTTATCGCTTTTAGTGCAATCTGTTCTTCACGAGAAAAACCAGCAATGAAAGCCGCAAACTCATCTTTATCTTTTTCTATACTTTTAGCCTGCTTCAAAGCTTCCGAAACTTCTTTACTCTGTTTTAAAACAAGATCTCCAGTTTTATCAAACCAAAATAAGTAAATTCCCAAAATAATGAGTGAAACTCCGGCAATGTAACCAACTATGTAAGGAGTGTAATCTCTATCTTCATGCAAACAAACCGTGCCCCCTTCCACATAACAAGAGCCATTTTGCTGCTCAATAATCCAACCAATATATCTATCATCCTTCTGCTTATTAATCGTAACAAAAAAACAAACAATCAACCCTAAAATTATAAGTAAAACTCCGATTTGTTTTTGATTCATACTACTTGAACACCTTCAGTACTATTTATTACTTATGCATAATTTACAACTTCGAGTACTTAAGCAACAACGAATTAAGTAAAACAGACACACTACTCAAAGCCATTGATGCTCCAGCAATAATAGGCGACAACAACCAACCTGTAACAGAATATAAGACTCCTGCCGCTATTGGAATTCCCAAAACATTGTAAAACAAAGCCCAAAACATATTCTGCTTAATTTTACTCATAGTCTTTTTACTTAAAACAATTGCACGATAAACTTGCAAAGGATCATTTCTCATCAAAACTATATCTCCAGTTTCAACTGCAACATCCGTACCAGAACCCATAGCAACACCTATGTCTGCTTGAGCAAGAGCGGGAGCATCATTAATACCATCTCCAACCATTGCAACAACACCTTTTTTCTGCAACAATTTTACGTAGTCTGCTTTTTCACTTGGCAAAACTTCAGAAAACACATTATTAATCCCTGCCTGTCCAGCAATAAATTCCGCTGCTCTTTTATTATCTCCAGTTATAAGATAAACTTCGACCCCTAATCTTTTTAATTTGCTTACGGCTTCAAGCGAAGACTCTCTAATCTTATCAGCTATAGCAAATAAACCTAATACTTTACTTGAATCAGAAAATAAAATAACCGTTTTTCCCTGAGACTCTAAAAGTTCCACCTGTCTAATCACATCAATTAGAGAAATATTTTTTTTAATCATCAACTTAGGACTTCCAACAAAATATTCTTTTTCATTAATTTTACCAGTTATTCCATGACCCGGATCAGCTTCGAACTCAGATGCATTAGCAAGAACAATATTCTTTTCTAAAACAAAAGACGAAACAGCCTGAGCTAAGGGATGTTCTGATTTTGACTCCAAGCTTCCACACATACTTAAAATTTCTTGATCTTCAAGCGAACTTAAATTAAAGAAATCTGTAACAACAGGCTTACCTTCAGTAATCGTTCCAGTTTTATCAAAAATAACATAATTAATTTTGTAAGTTTTCTCTAAGGCATCTCCTCCTTTTATTAAAATACCTTCTTTGGCACCCTTACCAGTTCCCACCATGATTGCAGCAGGAGTCGCAAGACCCAGTGCACAAGGACAGGCAATAACTAACACAGATACCGCTGCAAGAAGTGCAAAAGAAAATTCTTTTCCTAGAACAACACTCCAAACAATCAAAGTAATAATCGCAATAAAAATAACGACAGGAACAAAATAAGAAGAAATCAGGTCAGCAAATCTTTGAATCGGAGCTTTTCTTCCCTGAGCATCTTCAACAAGCTTAATTATTTTTGAAAGAGTTGTATCTTTTCCAACCTTGCTAGCTTTAAATTTAAAACTACCAAATCTGTTAATTGTCGCAGCAAAAACTTGAGCATCTTTTTCTTTGTCAATAGGAAGACTTTCTCCCGTAATCATGCTCTCGTCAATCGAAGATTTTCCTTCGACAATAACCCCATCAACAGGAACTTTTTCTCCGGGCTTAACTAAAACAATGTCTCCAACTCTAACCTCATCAACAGAAATTACCAGTTCTTTATCCTCTCGTATAACTACTGCTTGCTTCGGAGCTAAATTTATCAAAGCACCAATTGCATCACTGGTTTTTCTCTTTGCAGAAGCTTCCAAATACTTTCCAAGAATAACTAGAGTTATCAAAATTGCAGAAGTTTCAAAATACTGCGCAGAGTTTTCTAAAAAAAGCAGAGAATAAACGCTGAAAAAATAAGCAGCACTAGTTCCAAGCGCAATCAAACTATCCATATTAGCAGATTTATTCTTTAAAGAAATCCAAGCACCTCTATAAAATTCCCAACCTATGTAAAACTGAATTGGAGTTGCAAGAATCCATAAAATATAATCACCATACGGAAGCATTATGTTTAACCACATAAACACCATTCCTATAATGAACGCAGGAATTGCAAAGAAAGAAGAAACAATCAACTTCTTTCTCAATTTTAACATATCTTCTTTATGCAAATCCACAATAGTAGATTTATTGCTTAATTCAGACGCAGAGTAGCCTTTCTCTTCAACAACTTTCAGAAGCTCAGGAATAGAAATTTGCGAATCATCAAAAGTAATTGAAGCTCTAGCAGTCGAATAATTTACATTAGCATCTTTAACTCCTTCTTTTTTTAATAATCCTTTCTGTATTAAAGTTGCACAACTTGCACAATGCATTCCTTTAATTTCTAATTCTTTTTTTGATTCGCTCATCTTCTCCCTCAATTACCGCAACCGCCACAACCACCAGAAGCACCACCACAAGACCCTGCACTAGGTTCATCCTGTATATATGTCGGCTTAACCCCTGGAGAATCTTCAACTGTGAATTGACCTCTGCCCATATTCATAGAACAAGTTATCCAAAAAGTTCCAGATTTATCAGGTGTAAATTCCAAAGTGTTATCTCCCTCAGCCAAATTTTTTCTGACATTGAATGAACTTATAACTACACTTCGCATACAACCAACAACTGTATCCAAATCAAACTCCATTCTAACTGGAGTTCCTTTCTTTATGGTTGAAGGCGCCATAACGTAAGCATAATTCTTGAAACTTACTTTAACAACCTGAACGTCTCCTGAATTCTTAGTAGGCGTTGCTCCTTTAGTTGTATATCCTTGTACCGACACGCTACTCACATATAGGAAAAGTGCAAGAACAAAAAATACTCCTACGTAAAGCAATGTTTTTTTCTTTATTCTAATTTCATTATGTTTCATAGTTTCACCTCAAAATGCAATCAAAGCCGATTTCGGCCCAAATATCATCAATAACAATAACATACAAGTAATAATTATTGCATAAGCAGCAATAGTCATAAAGTCTTTTGGTTTCACAAGTACATCTTTTTTGTGTTCAACAACTTCTTCAAACAACATATATGATAGGCCCCACACAATTAATACATTAATTATCATGTATATAGGCATGAACCACAACAAATTGTCTGAAAACATCATTACGCTGATCATGGGACCCATTGTTCCACCCATCAAACCAGCCATCATTCCTTCCATCACTCCCATGATCCCACAGCATTTACCCGTAATAATGCCTACAACCACACCTATTAACATTCCAGTCATCGCTCCAATAAAAAAACCGTTAGTTGCTCCGACAACTGCACCAAACATCATTCCTGCTTGCATCCCTACAGTCATACCAATCATCATACCAACCATGCAAGTAACTTTTGCACGATATGCAAAAACATGCCAAATTCCTGCTATCATTACTGCAACGCTAATGTCAAGATAGAAAATCCACCAAGCATAATTTGCTATAAAATTAGGAATATTTTTCAAAAAAAACATGTAAAAAAATAATTCGATAAATAGTAAAATTAAAAATATACTTCCAGTATATGTTAGAATCTTTCTTTCAACAAAATATTTTTTCTTGTTCTCTTTATAGTCTTTCCACCGCTCACCAAAACTTTTTCTTTCAAAAGGCTGGTCTGATGCACGGAAGCCTAACTCAGTAATTTTTGAAACAATCTTTTTCAAGTCAATTACCCTGGGATTGAAAGAAACAGTTACTGATTCTTCATCAACAGAAATCTTTTCAATTCCCTTTTCATTACTGAAATTCTTTCTAATTAGCTTTGAACAACTATCACATTCAATATCTGGAACATAAATTTTTTTATCCATATTCTACACCTCACTCATAAAACAACCGCAAGTCAATTATTTTGACTTTATACTATACCCCTCTTTTTCTATTGCTTCCTTAATCTTTGAGAATTTAATTTTAGATTCATCAAATTCGACCACAGCAATTCCCTTCTTGAAGTCTATTGATTTACACACCACAGAGTTTAGTGAATCTAGCTCATCTTTAAGGATTAATTCGCAACTTTTACAATGCATTCCCTCTAGTTCAATTAGCCTCTCAATTTTTCCAACCATAAATATCACCAAATTACGCGAAAATCAACAATAATTTATAACCTATGTATGAAAAATAAGGGCTTTTATCGTTCCTAAACCTCGAATTCTGTAGTTTCAATGTTTATAACCACATTTCCAATAAAATTAAAAACAAATAAAGATTAAACAAACAAATGGCCCTTGTTAAAAAACAGCAACGCAGTAATCATTCAAAAAAAACAGAACATCAAAAAATTGCAGAAATGCGAATTGCTGAATTATTTACCCAAGCAAATCTGGTCTTTGAGGATGATGAAAAACTAGCAGACAGATATGCTCAACTGGCACACAAAATAGCTTTGAAGTATAAAGTTCCTTTCTCTCGCGAACAAAAGCTTAGTTACTGCAGAAAATGCAATAAATTCCTAAAAACGGGCAAAAATAGTAAGATTCGAGCAGTAAAAGGCACAATCATACTGCATTGCCTTGATTGCAAAAATATACGCCGATTTAAGTACAAATAACGCTTTTTCTCGTCGACGACAGAGAAGATTTTTAGCTTTTTGTCCATAAATTTTATAAACAAAATTCTCTCATAAATGGCATATTGGGGAGATTTTGGAACAGGCTTAACTAACCAGTTTTATTTACTTGCCAGTGATAAAAACCAAAAAATATATAAATAGAAAAAATAACCATATAATGTGATAAAAATGAGCGAATACGAATATGACGTAAACAATGTTGAAGACGAGCGTCAGCTAGAAAAGATTAGAGGCGAAACTGGAAAAAAGCCTAAAATGAACATACTTAATCAAAAAAAGCTGAGCAGATGGGAACTAGACGAATTATTCCTTGAAGAGTCCGAACAGTACGAAGAAGAATTCTAAATAACAGAATCATAAATAATTAAAAGACTTCTCATGTCCAAGTTGTATGGAAACAATTCTTGCTAAGGGAGCGGAAGCGACCATAACAAAAAAAGGAACCTCTGTAGTAAAAGAAAGACTAGTAAAATCATACAGATTAGAAGAAATAGATTCTGAATTAAGAAAAGCAAGAACAAAAAGAGAAGCAAGAATTTTAAAAAAACTTAAAAAAATTGCACCTGAATTAATACACTCAGATGATGAATCTAAACTGGAAATTGAATATATAGATGGAGCAGTAGTTAAAAACATCTTAGATGATCAAATAGAACTCGCAATAGACATAGGTAAAAACGCAACAATCATGCATGACCTAGATATAATTCACGGAGATCTTACAACCAGCAACATGATTCTTGATAAAAAAGGAAAATTAAAGTTTATCGACTTCGGACTTTCATTTGTTTCTGACAAAGAAGAAAATAAAGCAGTAGATCTACATTTATTTAAAGAAGCAGTTGAAAGTAAACACTTCAGAAAAGAAAAAGAAATTTGGGATAACTTCATAAAGGGATACAACCCAAAAAATAAAAAACAAATTCTGAAAAGATTAGAACTTGTTGAAACAAGAGGAAGAAATAAGCAAAAATACTAAAATGAAAAAAACAACAATAATCTTACTACTTGCAACAATAATATTAGCCCAATTCGTATCTGCAGGACAAGGACACATAAAACTTCTTACTGTAATCGAAGACGGAAATCAATCAAGAGGAGGAACCGCAGATCTTTACTTAGAAATTAGACCTGGAAGTGGAAGAGTATTTATTGATTCATTTCCTTTAACAAAAGTAGATACACAAATATCCACAAGGTTTGCAAAAGAAGTGGCTTGTGATTTTCTTGATCAAGATTGTTTAAACAAAGATTTCTTTTATACGATACGTGCAAAATCTCCCATTGTAGGAGGACCAAGCGCTGGAGCTGCAATAACAATATTAACTGTTAGCGAATTAAGCGGGGACAAATTAAACAATGAAACCGTAATCACTGGAACAATTAATTCTGGAGGAATCATTGGACCAGTTGCAGGAATAAAACAAAAAGTTCAAGCAGCCATGGAAGAGGGATACACTAAAGCACTAGTGCCGTCAAGAAGCATATTAGAAGATGACGCAACAAATCTAACTAACCTCACTTATACAGATTCTTTGAAAATAGAAGGTATAGAAATAATTCCAACATCAACATTGGAAGACGCGTACTATCAATTCACAGGAAAAAAATCAAAAGATTACTCATATAATATCACCATCCCTGAAAAATATCAGGAGATAATGGGAAATATTGCTAATAATTTGTGCACTCGTTATGATGAAATACTTGCAGCAATTTCTAAAAAAACATTAGATGAAAATAATGAAACATACGCAATTACAGTAACTTCGATTAATGAATCAAAAACAGCATTAGCCTCTGAAGATTATTACAGCGCTGCAAGTTATTGCTTTTCAGCAGATACCGCAATAAGAACCATACAATTCAAAGTTCTAACAAATGAATCTTTACTAAAAATTGCTGAAGCCACAAATAAAAGTGCAACAGAATTACTACAACAAATAAATCAAAAACAATTAAAAACCATGTCTGATTTAGAAACATCCATAATCTTAAAAGAAAGATTGTTAGAAACTCTTGATCTTCTTGAGGGAAATGAAACAAAAGTTCTAGGTCAACTTGGCTACGCAGTAGAAAGATACAACAGCGCGCTTGCATGGGCAGAATTTTTTGAATACCCCGGTAAAGAAGTTGAGATCAACACTCAATATTTGGCAAATGCTTGCTTGAGTAAAATTGCGGAAGCTGAGGAAAGACTTAATTATGTTGATTTGTTGTTTGGAGCAACAGACACAAAGAAGCAAGAGTTAGCGGATGCAAAAAGCAGTTATGAGGAAGAAGACTATACTTATTGCTTGTTCAAAGCAGCGAAAGTTTCTGCAGATGCAAATTCAATATTACTTACTCTTGCTATAACTAAAGAAAAAGTGCCTGATTTAATAAAAGATTTACAAACACAAGCAAGAATACAAATTAACAAACAAGAAAAAAATTTTCCCATACTCGGATATAGTTACTATAATTATGCTAATTCGTTGAAAGAAAATAGACCTGATTTAGCAATAGTCTTTTCTGAATACTCTGCAGAGTTCAGCAATCTAGACATGTATTTTCCTAGAAAGAAAACTTTTAGCATAGATCTTAGATCAGACATATTATTAAGTGTATTTTTTGGATTCCTACTTGGAGCTTTTTTGACTTCTAGAGTATATAGGAAACACCAGAATAAAACCTTAAAGAAGAGACAGTAATGTGATTATAAACCCAGAGAGACTCAAGAACTTAGAGTTTCGGAGCCTCCCCGGGAAAAAGAGGTGAGCACCAATCTTATAGATTGGATGTACCTACTCTGGGAGAGTGATAAATATATATAAAGTTTTTCATTTTGTAACCATCTCAAGATAGATACAAAAAGTCATTAATGCTGACCCGAGGTAAAAGAACATGACTTGCTCAAAATGTCGATCCATAGAGCTAAAAAATGTGGAATATGCCGGCTTAAAGTATTGTAAAAGACACTTTATAGAACTAATCACAAAAAGAATCCGAAAAGATCTGAGAACCCGAGAAGAAATAGATCTAAATAAAAAATACTATCTTTTGCGGGAAAACAGTCCAGAATTCATACTGACCAAATATTTTTTAGAAAGAATCTTTGAAAAACACCTCATGATAGAAGAAGTAACAAAAATCAAACAAAAAAATATGATAATAACAACAAATTTAGATATAGAAGCTAAAAACTTTCTTGAATCCTATTTTACAAACAAGAAATATATTGAGAAACACATAAGACTTCTAAGAACAGTAACAAAAGAAGAAATAGAAAAACTATGCGAAGTACTAGATATCAAAGGAAGACCAAAAAAAGGATTAGCATTCCTAGAAACAATTGATAAAAAATATCCGGGTTCGAAATTTTCAGTTCTTAGAAGTATAGACCATTTTAAAAAATAAAAAGAAAAAAATAAAACATACAACTCAAGTCAGAGATTTATTTTCTCTTCTTAGTAGCTTTCTTAGCTGCTTTTTTGGTTGTTTTCTTAGCTGCTTTTTTTACAACTTTTTTCTTTGTAGCTTTTTTTGCTGCCATGATATAAAACACCTCGATATTTTCTTTGACCTCTTTATTTAAATAGTTTTTGTTTTTTCGAAAAAAATTCATTAAACTTTATTAATAAAAATTAAAATTGAAAATAAAATGCAACAAAAACAACCATTATTCTTTGCAATTTTATTTATTGTACTTACAATAATTGTGTATGAACAGTTCTGGCAAACGAATTCAAACGTTCTCGTCGAAGAATCTGGAATAATTACCGCAACATTTTGCGACGTAAATAATTGTTCGGATGATCTTAGTGCGTTAATAAAATCATCAAACGAATCAAAATGCGCATTTTATAATCTGAAAGATGATGTGCTTGAAAATAATTTTAAAAAAATAAATTCAACAACACTCATTTATGCGAGAAATTACAAAGATTTCGGAAAATCAATTAGCACAAAAGGATTAATGCATCACAAGTTTTGTGTTTTTGACGACGAGATAATCACAACTGGAAGTTATAATCCTGGAGAATCAAGCAAAAGAGACAATCAAATAATCATAACATCGAAAGCACTTTCAAAAAACTACAAACAAGAAATTTTAGTTCTAGAAACAGGCAAAGAGACAAAAACACAGTATACCGAAATACTTTTCAACAATCGTACAATCAAGAATTACTTTTGTCCCAGAGATTCTTGCAAAGAAAAAATATTGAACGAGCTGGAAAAATCAAACGAATCCATAATTTTCATGACATTTACATTCACAGATAAAGATATTGCATCAAAAATACTCGAGAAAAATACAACCGGTGTAAATGTAAAAGGAATTATAGAAGATTTTCAGAATAAAAAAGAATGGGTTTATCCAATGTTTGAAAACAATACTGTTATTCTGGCAACAACCATCACTCAACATAACAAAATATTTATCATAGACAATAAGACATTGATCACAGGAAGCTTTAATCCGACAAACGCTGCAAACACAATAAACAATGAGAACATCATAATACTAGAAGAACCTGAAATTGTCGCAAAGTATCTTGATTATTTTGAATACGTGTACTCACTTGAAACTCTTGCTAAGACCATCTGACCAAAAAGAAGGCAATTCATTCTCAATAAAGCCTAAAAATGAATCAGAATAAACAAGCGCAAGTCCTTTAACATCCTTGTATTTCTCAAAACCAGTTTCGTGCTCTTCATATATTTTTGAAATAATTTTCCGTTCAAAATCTCTTTGCAATAATGAAGATCTCTTAAGAATCAAAAAATCTGCCTGTCTCAAAGTATTAATCTCTAAATTGGAAGAATTTTGAGAAATAAAAAAGATTGTAAGATTTTTGTGTCTCGCAATAAATAACAACTCAGATAATAATTTGTTTCCTGTAGACATGGAATCTCTAGATGAAAATAAAATACCCCCTTCATCAATAATAACGTAAGAATCGTTCTCTAAAGCAGAAATATCATCAACAGATTTTATCCAACGAGGCAATTCTCGGCTAGAAAAGCCCATAGCAAAAAACTTTTTTTTATTGTTCTTTAGATTTTCAGCAAAACTCATGGCAATAGCACTCTTACCAGAACCTCTAGCCCCAATAATTATGCCAATAAGAGAATCAGACTTAGACAATTTACTCCAAAAAGACCTATATTGTCCTCTTAAAGATTCTACCACTCTAATTTGGGAGACTTTTTTTGAAACATCTATAACCTTATGTCTCTTAGGAGTTTCTGAAGGCTTTCTCTTTATTATCTCCTTTTTGTTGAAATAATTATAAATAGGACTATATATATTATATAACCATCTTATTGGTGCAGTTATACTTCTCCAAAACCCTTTAAAAAAGGAAGAACTCGATTCTTTCTGTTCTTTTTTTTGAGCCATGTACGCATATAAAATCCAAATAATATAAATATCTAACTAATACATGCTTTTTCACAAAAAATTTATAAAAAGACTTGCTTTCTTGACGAGTGGTGATATTATGAATATACTTAACGTAACATTTACGGCCATAAGCGCAAACAGAAATGCAGTACCAAAAGGAAAACTGTCTATAAATAACAATATAAAAATAGGTTCTGTAGAAGAGTCAAATATTGGACTAGACAAAACAAAAACAGCACTTAAAATTGCATTTACTTATAAAACGGAATACTCTTCAGATTTCGCAAAAATAGAAATCAAAGGAGAAACACTAGCATTAGAAGAATTAAAAGTTGCAAAAGGAATCCTTGATAAATGGAAAAAAGACAAAGTTCTAGATAAGGAACCAGCAAGACTTATAATTAATAACATAATGATGAAGTGCTCTTTGGAATCTATCATCTTAGCAAAAGAATTGGGACTACCATCTCCAATACCTCTTCC
>Ga0172368_10003122_pt1 | contig 20396 bp, 20 predicted proteins | sample Lak11m_FD_114540 | JGI IMG/M metagenome (GOLD analysis project Ga0172368, IMG submission 114540) | Freshwater microbial communities from Kabuno Bay, South-Kivu, Congo - kab_022012_11m | ecosystem: Environmental > Aquatic > Freshwater > Lake | place: Democratic Republic of the Congo: South-Kivu...
GGCTTGGGATATTTATACGGTTTCTTTGCCTGGCCATGTCTTGGCTGCCCATGGTTAGGCTGGCGTCCGGAAGAACGGTCGGAATGATGCCCGGGGCTTTGGCTGGATTCACTGAATTTATCAAGAGTAAGTTCGGCGTGTTTTGATACAGGTAAAGTAGCCTTAATCAGTTTCTCGATATCACGCACATCATGGCCCTGGTCAGGGGTGGCAAAAGAAATGGCATGGCCCTTGTGCCCTGCGCGGGCGGTCCGGCCGATACGATGCACATAATTCTCCGCATCTTCCGGTAAATCATAATTAATCACTAACTCAATCCCGGTAACATCAATACCGCGGGAGGCGATATCAGTAGCAACCAACACCCTGTATTTACCGGACTTAAAGCCTTCTAAAGCCTCCCGGCGCTGGCTAAGGGAACGGTTGGAATGGATCTCTGAAGCAGAATGCCCCATATCCCTGATTGACCTGACAATCTTTTTGGCGTTATGTTTGGTGCGCGAAAACAAAAGCACTGTGCCATGATATTGCGCGAGCAGCTTCTTAAGCAGCTGCGACTTAGCCTCTTTTTTTACGATAAACAGCTCCTGGGTAACCTTTTCAGAGGTCGTCCCTGAAGGAGCGATCTCAACACTTAAAGGCAATTTCATATACTTGGCCGCTATATTCATGATCTCTTTAGGCATGGTCGCCGAAAAAAGCATGGTTTGCCTTTCTTTGGGCAGGAAGCGTAATATTTTTTCAATCTGCGGAGCAAATCCCATATCCAGCATGCGGTCTGCCTCATCAAGCACCAGCATAACCACGCTATCCGGCAGGAAATTCCACTGCGACATATGGTCAATCAGCCTTCCCGGAGTAGCAATTACCAGGCGCGGTTCTTTTCGCAAGGCCTGAACCTGAGGATCCATGGGCGCCCCGCCGATAAGGCAGGCGGTCTTCATGCCAAAAGCATGGGCAAGCACCCGGCAGGCCTCATCAATCTGAATAGCCAATTCCCTTGTCGGAGCAAGCACTAATCCTATGCCTTTCTTCTGCACCAGGCGCTGCACCATGGGAATGGCAAATGAATGCGTCTTGCCGGTCCCTGTCTGGGCAATGCCTACAATGTCTTTGCCTTCAATGGCCAAAGGGATAGCTTTTAACTGGATAGGCGTTGGCACCTTAAACTTCAACCCTTCCAGGATATCCAGGATCCTCGGGGCAATGCCTAAACCAAAGAAATCCGCGTTTACCTGCGCAGGATTGTTTGTAATTATTGTTTTATTCATCAAGCATCCTTACCTGTCTTGATTTTATTGCCATAAGCCAACAAACCCAGATGAATATGGCAATAATCCTCATGATTATAAATACTTAATATATGCTTACAGTGCAGATATTTGCACTTTCTTCCCTTAAGTGAAGTCTTTACCTTTTTGATAATACACCCCTATCCTGCAAAGGCACACCGGCCACTTGCGCTAGCCTTGCGCACACCGACGCAATACATATTAGCGTCGGGTGAAGATCAATGCCGGGTGCTAAACCCAAAAAGGCCGCAAAGGTTAGTTGCCCTCTCTTTGCGGCCCAAACTAAATAATTCCCTAATCTTTATTTTATTATACCACTTTAACCAAAGTTGTCAAACATAAATAAGCCAGAGGACGCCTCTATTTCTGCGCTATTTACCCAACTCTTGCTTGACCGCCTGCTCAAGCTCATCTTTTGTCCAAAACAGGTCTATTTTCTTCAAAAATTCCACTTCCTTCTCCTTACCATCTTTATTTATGGAAAATTTATTCTTTCCGTTTATCAAGATCCCCCCGCAGGAAAGCCCGGTCTTACGCCAAAGCACATAACCTTCATCGCTGCGGAAATCAACACATTCAACCTTAACAAGCCCATTAAACTTTTGAGGCAGGGTCTCCAGGTAATCTTTAATATAAAGATGTTCTTCATTAAAAGGAAAATATGCCTGGATCAGGACCTTTGCCGCAACCTGGCCGGAAGAAGGCTGGTTCAGCTGTTTAAGGTTACCTGCAAGGCCATACCTGGACAATACCTCCTGCCCTTTTGGAGAAAACATAAAATCAATGAAGCTCTGGGCGATTTTGTTATTTTTAGTCCCATTCAATATGCCGATATAATTATAGATCTGCGGATAGCTGCCGGCCGGCAATTGGGCAACAATCTTTATTGCCCCCTGCGAAACCTTTCCTGAATCTGTCTCAAAAGGACAGACGTTATAATGTATCCCGGCATCGGCTTTATTAGCCGCGATAAACGATAGCGCCTCAATTGGCGTATTGGTAAACATTACGGAGTTCGTCTTTTGCAATTTATCCCAATACCCCAATTTCTTGAGCGCCATAACAGCATACTCCCCGACAGAATTATAGTCAGGATTGGCAATGGCGATAATCTTCACCGGATTCTTAAATAAATCCTCGATGCTGCTTACTTTTGAATTTGCAGGCGCAATCAGGATAAGCTCATACCTGCCGAAGGCCTTTATAGAATGCTCGTCCAGTAAGCCCTCCCGGGTTAGCATGCCGATCTCTTTTTCTCCCGGAGAAATAAATAAATCCGGCCTTTTTTCTTTTTTCAGGATAAGTTTGGTCAGGATAACAGTATTATCAAAAGCTGCCTCTACCTTTATATTGCGGTGCGCCCCTTCAAATGCCATGCCCAGCTCCTTAAAGGGCAGGGTCATTCCGCATGGGACATAAATGCTAAGAGGAATACGGTTTTTCCGCTCCATCCTCTGGCTGAAATAAGTCATTGCTATTAAAAAGGCTAAAAATACCGTAAGGATAAATACCAGTGATAAATTTTTTTTCATCGAACCTCCTTACCCACAAGGGTACACGACGCAGAAGCGTCGTACTTGTTTCTCAAATAAAACAATGTGCCGGCCACTTCCTTTCGGGCCGGGTGTTAACCCACAAGGGTACACGACGCAGAAGCGTCGCACTTGTTTATCAAATAAAACAATGTGCCGGCCGTTCCGTTAAGGCCGGGTGTTAATACGTAAATTATTTTAAGTTTAAACAAGCGCAGATATAATCCCCTATTACCATAGATACTGAGGTAGCAAAAGCTACCTCTAATAATACTGAAATCAAAAAATACGCGGCTACCTTTCTCCAGCTCACAAACCGGGAGATCAGGATAAACCCCGGAAGGCTTGTTCCCGGGCCAGCCAAAAGTATTGCCAGTGCCGGGCCGACATCAATACCTAACTTTAAAAACGCTTTGGTAAAAGCGATCTCGGAAAGTATCGGAAAATACATAAACTCGCCGAAAAGCGTTGCGGAAAAGGTTGATTTTAAAGTGGGGATAAACAAACGGTTCCCCAAAACGTCTTTTTGCGCGGAAAATAAATTGTGGATCCAGCGGATATCGATATATTTGGCAACCAGGGCAATTAGTAATACGGAAATGAGAAATATGGGGACAATGGTCTTGATAAGTTTAAAGGTCTGTTTCAGCCAATCAAGAATCTCTACTTTCCTGAACTTGACAATAGACAGGACAAAAAGCGAGATTACCAGGAGAGAAAAGATCCCGATTCTTAAAAACATCTGCGTTTTGTCCAAAGGATAGGCGCCTGTCGGAGTAGCTAACGAAGAACCTGTAATAAGGATCGCGAAAAGTAAGCCAAAAAGCAGGAATAAGCGGGGTTTTTCTGTTTTTGCTGCCTCTAAATTCTGCGGATTTGGTGTTTGCCGCTCCTGACCTTTCAGGAATTTTGTCCTGGAGGAAAATAAAAACTCCATAATCAGGCCCAGAAAAATGGAAATTAGAAGCACGCCTATGAGCCTCCAGAGGCCTAAGACTGGCCCGATAACTTTAAATGTCAATATTACAGAGATTAAATTTATGGCCGGCCCGGCGTAAAGAAAAGTAAAAGCAGGGCCTATGCCCGAACCGCGGCTAAGGATGCTGGCAAAAAGCGGCACAATATTGCAGGAGCAGGCAGGCAGTATCACTCCGGCAAGGGCAGCAGCAGGATAAGCTATGTATTTTTTTGAGCCTGCGCCTAAATACCGGCCGATAGAAGTACTTGGCACAAAAGCGATAATCGCCCCGGCAATGATAAAGGCGGGAATAATGGCAGTTACCGCGCCCCAGTTAAAAATGCAACATTTAAAGATATCGACTAATTCAGATAAATTATGCATAGAGTCACTGCCAGCTGCAATTACTTATTCACCGCCTCTTTACCTTCCCATTTCTTCAATATTGCCATGGCTTTTGGGGAAGTCATATAATTTATGAACTCCTGCGCTAAAACCTTATTCTTTGATGCCTTTAATACAGCTATATAAGAAGGAATCTGGCTGTTGGTTTCTTTTAAAATGTCCTTGATTACAAGTATATCCTTTGGCGCGATTACCTCGTCATAAGCCTTAAGGTCCTCATATAAGCAGGATTTATAAAGTATGCCGGCGTCAATTTTGCCCTCTATGATGTAATTCCTGGTATGGCGTCCGAATTCAGTAAACATGACCTTACCGCTGATCTTATCCCAGATACCAAGCTGCCTTAACGCCTCTACCGCAAATCTGCCGGAAGAATTTGTTGATGGGTCAGGGATAGCGATAGAGGTTACATTTTTATTCGCCAAATCAGAAATCTCCCGGATTTTCTTCGGATTAGAAGCCGGCGTGGCCAAAATAACAGAATCAAAGGTAAGCACAACCCTGGTCTTGATATCTATAAGCCCTTTTTCCACCAGCGGGGCGATTTCTAACGGGCCTGTTGCTATATAAACATCGGGCCGGGCACCTTTAAAAAGAATCTTGCGCATCAGGACTATGGTATTGCCGGTATCAAAACTTACCTTTACCCCGGGATTATCTTTTTTATACGCGTCAAGTATCTCGCAGAAAGCCGCGAAGATACTGCAGGGGACAGAAATACTCAAGGACTTCTCTTTTTTAAATTTTATATTCCCGCATCCGGCTATGCCTGCCAATAAGGACAAAACCATAAAAAGACTTATTAATTTATTTACGCCAAACAATGAACGGTTCATATCTCAGCCTCCTTTTTTCAGCTCAAATTTCAAGAATTCTTTAAGCATCTCTTTTGGCGGGACCTTTCCGGCCATTTTTACAATGCCGTTAATAATTAAAACCGGTGTTGCCACTATCCCATACGAATTATATTCTTCCTCTGAAGCACACTTTTCAATCAGGATGCCCTTAAGGTTTAATTCATCAAGCGCAAGCTGGACCAGCCTTTCCAGCTCAAGGCAGGCATCGCATTTCAAAGCCTTGCCATTAATCCACCTGCCTATGATTTTTATTCTCATTTTACACCTCTGCTCCTGGTAAATATCATAACATTGACTGGAATAATGACAACAATATTTGTCATCTCAAGCTATGCGATGCACAGGTACAGGCCGGCCCGGGCGAAAATACTGCTGCGACCGTATTTTTAAACCTACCCCTTTTTCTTTGCACAATTTGCTCAATGCAGCGGTAAATATCCCGCATAGCGCCTCTGGTTCGGTATGAACCCTGGCATTAACTATCAGCCGGGCCCGGGTTGAGCTACCGGATTCCTTCCTGAAAAACTCAGGAGACTTAGAACTACGCGTAAGGTGAATTAATGAATTTCCCAGGCCGGTTGAAAGCGCTAACTTTAAATGCGCGATTTCCGCGGGGATTTCGCTGAGTGAATTCTTTATCCTTACTGTTAACTGCTTAAGAAACTCCTCGGTTGAAAAAGGCGCCTTTGCGGAAAGCTCGGCTATGGAATTTAACCATCCAAGCTCCGCTTCTCCTTTCGCGTAAACCTCATAATCTACATCTAAAATATTCCTGCCGCTTTTCATAGTCTGCGCTGCCTGTATCCAATGATTAAACCCCCTGCCTGTACGGGAAGAAACCCCTATTATCTTGGATTTAGGGAATTTTTTCTTTAGCACCTTCAGCATACTTGCTTCCTGAGCGGGCTTAAGCGTATCTGTTTTATTCAAAGCGATAATGTCCGATTCTTCCAGTTGTTTCTTGAAAATATAAGCGACATTACCGGAAAAACCACTAAGTGTTCCGGAGATTATTATATCTTTTGCGCGCTTAGGGTCCAATAATACTGTATAGGGAGAGATCACATAACTATCCTTATGGTAAAACTTTAAGGGCCTGATTACGGTTGCCACCAAGTCTGTGCAGCTGCCCACCGGCTCTGCCAGAATTACATCAGGATTAACCTTGCTGGCTAACTTATCCGCCGCCTCCACCAAATCATTGAACTTGCAACAGAAACAGCCCCCGGGGATTTCTTCCACGTTAAAGCCCTCTACCTTTACTGAATGCGTATCCACAAGGTTATTCGCCTGGTCATTGGTGATCAAACCAACACGCAAGCCTTTATCCGTGAAATATCTTGCCAGCCGGCAAAGCGCAGTGGTCTTGCCAGCTCCCAGGAAACCGCCCACAAGGATGAATTTAATTTTTTTCATGGCAACCCTTCCCGCAAAGAACCTTGCTTTCCATTAAAGGCTGGATAATTTTTGTGAAAATAAAAGCCGCCAGGATCCCGCCTGAAACCGGAGCAAGCATATACACAACAAAGAATCCGCCGCCTGGCCCGGGGATAGCAATTTGCCCCCAGCCAGCCAGATAAGCCGCTAATCTCGGCCCGAAATCCCTCGCCGGATTTAATCCTGCCTGGGTGAGGGGAGCGATAATGCTTATCAAGCCTGCCACCGCGCCTCCTATAAAAACCGGGGCAATCGAAGAATCAGGCCGGCCCAGGTTGCATCCTTCCGTTATGAAAAATATAAGCAGTATAAGCAAAAATGCGCCTAATCCCTCGGCAATAAATGCGTTAAAGCAGGAAACAGAAATTATTGCCCCTCCTATCGATGGGTTGGGAAAATATTCCCCAAACATCATCGCTGTGCGCACTGATTCAAAAGAACCGCGTATAATATTATTGGCTAATTCAAATTTTGCTATAGAGCCTGAAAAGATCAAATAGAGCAATGATCCGGCAATAAAAGCTCCTGTGAATTGTGCGATAAGGTACACAGGCAACTTTCTTACAGGCATTCTTTTAGCGCATACAAAGGCAATACTCACCGCCGGATTAAGATGCGCGCAGGAAAGCCCGCGGCTGGCGTAAATTGCCAGGGTAACGCCAATGCCCCAAACCGCGGCAATCTGAAAGAGCCCCTGGTAAGCTGAGAATAATACGGATACAGCCACTGAACCGCAGCCAAAAAACACAAGAATAAAAGTCCCTAATGATTCGCCGCAAAAATCCTGGATATACCCCCTGCTGACCAATGGCTTTAATAAACCCTTCATTTCAATTGCCTCCTATTGTGTTATGGTAGAAAATGCATATAATTTACTGTCATAACAGGGAAAAACAAGGATAGGCTTATCCCCCGCCATACCCACAGATGGAGATGACCAGATAGTATCCCCGCGGGTATTATATGCCCAGATAAGCTTTCCCAAATCAAAACTCCAGACAGCTGAACCGGTTAATCCATCAAGACAATACAGCTTATTATCCAGAGAATGCGCGAATACTACTGTTTTTTCTGAGACCTTCGCCAAGACGCAGGAGGATACCGCGTAATCGCCGGTTTTATAATTCCAGATCTTCTTTCCGGTTACCGCGTCAAAACAATAGATATTCCTGTCATAAGAACCTATATACACGTAAGCCCTGCCTTCTATATTCCCGATAGCGGGGGTAGAATCAATCGCATGGCCCGCCTTTTTCGTCCAGATCGTTTTGCCTGTTTCGGCATCCAGGCAGTAAAGGTTCCCAAAGCGGCTGCCGATAAAAACACGGCTGCCTTCTTTGTCCGCCAATATTGACGGGGAGGAAAATAACCCGGAGTCAAGAGTTAACTGCCAGATAATCTTGCCATCTCGGGCATTTAAGGCAAAAACACCTCCCCCGTTAGAAGAAATAAATATTGCCGGCTCCCCTTTTATAGCACCGGAACAGGGGGAGCTTAAAGGAGTGGTGGATAAAACCACGCTATATATCTTTTCTCCGGTAGCCGCGTTAAAAACATACAGTTCTCCTTTTTGAAAGCTGTTAAACGGGGCCTGGCTTGAATTCCATACCGCGCAGGCCAGCAAAGACAGCTTGCCTAAGGGGATAACAATGGGGGAAGAAGGAATTGCCTCAGACAACATGTAAGACCAGGGCAATGTTTCATAACTCCAGATTTTCTCTCCGTTAAGCGCATCAAGGGCATAAATAGCCCTGTCGGAACAGGCGGTAAATATCATTGGCCTATTGCTGATTTCGGCAAAAACCGGCGCGTGGTTAAACCTGTTGCCGCCAATAAAACGCCAGAGCGGCTGGCCGTTTTCAGCGTCAACGGCATAAAAATTATTGTTATAGAAACCCGAGTAGACAATACTTTTCCCTCTTACATCGGCGATGCAGGCTGAACTTGACCAGACACTGGAACCGCTTTTGTAGTTCCAGGTGCGCCCGGTAGGAGAAAATACCCAAAGGAGGGATATATTTTTATTCGCAAAATTTACTGATGAACTCCCGCTGTGCGTTGAATCGCGCTGGAAACCCGGCCAATCATCAGGGTATGCCTTAGCGTTTAAAGATATAAAAACAAAAATCAATACGCTGATTAACTTTCTGGCAAAACTAACCACCTTATAATTCCTCTATATACGAAGCGCCCGCCTCAACACATCTCTTGCAGAATAAACATGAACTCTTATCAAGCCCCTTTTCATTTAACGCCTGAACATAGCAAATTTGGCTGGCCTGCCGGCTTGAAATAACTGAATCCTTTTTTCTTTTAATATTAACCTGGGAGCGTTTCATGATCAGGCTTAAAGACGCGCCTAATGGGCATAAATACCTGCACCAGACCATGGGCGCGATTGCAGCCGAAACTACTACCGCAAACAAAGCAACCAGCGATGAATAATCAATTTCATTGCCATACAAGGCGCACCATGGATTTGTGACAAAAATACCAAAAGAGATAATAAGAAGCCAGGCAAAAAGCAGCAAATAACGCAGCTTCTTCAGTTTGATGTCCAGGCCGGGATTTAAAACAAATAAAACGGTAAGCATCACAGTAACTATCCCCCAAAAGGCTGCGATATTCTGGACGAAGAAAAAAGTTTTTGGCTTAAATTTAAACAGTAAGAATATCACCGCAAAGAATAGGGTTATTGATAATATCAGCCTTAGCCGCTTTAACTTCGGGGATGAATCAAGCATATTCTTTTTTATAAAAGGGGTCCTGAAAAATGCCTCTTGTATAAAGCCTAATGGGCATAGCCAGCCGCAAAATACGCGGCCGAACATAAGCGTAAAGGCGATCAATGGAACAAAGATAAATAGGCCGTTAAAAACATTTAAATCATTCTTTCCGATATCCTGGAAGCTGAATATCGTCCCGCGAAGAGCGCAAAAACACCTATGTACGATGAAAATAAAAAAAACAAAAGCGGCCAGCTGCACAAAAGGCCTCAAACCTGTCCCCCGCTTGCTTTTTAAAGCAATCCCCGCAAAAAACAATAGGATAAAAAAGACAAGGAATACAAAAGCGTCCAGATAGGTATTTCCAATAGGTAAAATCGGCCGTTCCACCAGTTTCCAGTTTAAGCTCTCAAACATGGTCATCGCCCCAGAATTTTTCTTTTAACAAATCCAGGGGCTCGCTTAGCAGCTTCTCTACTGGACCGGTTTGCGCGATTGCACCGTCAAATAAGACTGCCATATTCTTAGCGATGCCCTTTATCTCCTGCACATCATGAGTTACATGAATTATGGAAAGGCCGATTTGCTTATTCAGAGACTTAAGGCTCTGCATTACCTTGGCCCGGCTTAAGGGGTCCAAAAAAGATAACGGCTCATCAAGCAATAATAAACGCGGGCGGACTGCCAGGGACCTGGCCAAAGCTACTTTACGCGCCTCTCCACCGCTCAAGTTAACCGTGTCCCGGCGGCCCAATAGATCCGCGATACCCAATAACTGGAAAATTGTATCCAGGTATTTTTTATCCGGGGCATGGTATTTCAATCCATAATAGATATTTTCCTTGACGCTTAAGTGGGGAAAAAGCGCGTCTTTCTGAAAAAGATATCCGATACTCCTCTTTTCCGCCGCAAGCAAGGTTATCTTTCTGTCATGCATAAAGATTTCCCCTGAATCAGGCCGGTATAATCCGGCAATAGCATTAAGCAATAAAGTCTTGCCTGCCCCGCATGGGCCTAAAAGGGAAAAATACTGCCCCTCCTCCATCTCAAGAGAAATATCTTTTAAACTAAACCCTTCCCAGCTTTTATTAAACCCGCTGATCTTAAAAAACATTTTACTTAGCCTTCTTTATCAATTGATGGCGCAGCCAATGCAGGCCGATAAACGCCCACAAACAGGAGATTACCAGCAAAACCGCCATGGGCTGGATCTCACTTAAGCCATACTGGATAAATTGGTCATATATGTATATCGGCGCGGTAATGGGATGATAGGCAATAACCATAAGGCTGCCAACCTCACTTAAAGCCCTGGCCAAAGAAAGAATACAACCGCTAAAGATCCCGCTTCCTGCCAGAGGCAGGGAAATACGCATAAAGGTGCTGAATTCTGAGGCGCCTAATGTGCGGCTGGCATCCTCCAATCTCTGATCAATGCCTTCAAAAGCGTTTATCGCGCTGCGAATAAGGAATGGCGAGCTGACAAAAATCTGGGCGGCAATTATGCCTAAATACCCGTTAGCAACGGCCAGGCGGCAGTTCTTGAACATAAATTCTCCCAAAGGGGATTTAGGGCCCAATACCACTAAAAGCGCTATCCCCACCACAGTCTGCGGTATAAGTATGGGCAGATTGATCAGGTTGTCCAGAACCCCTTTACCAGAAAAATTCTTACGCGCCATAACGTAAGCAAAAGGAACCCCGAATATTAAGATTATCAAAGTGCTTATGCCTGAAGTAATTAAACTGTTAAAGAGCGCATGCTGGAATTCATTGTTTTTAAAAGCCAATATAAGGCTTTGGGGAGATACCTGAAGAAAAATATACAGGATAGGAAAAATGATTAAAAAGATAGAAACAAAACCGATGCTGAATAATACAACAAAAAAACGTGAATAGCTCTTTTTGTAAATACTGTTGGCAAAAAGATAAAAGGCTCCAAGTAAAATAAAAACCTGCAGCCAATAAGGAGTAACAAAGATTACGGAGAAAATTAAAATTATTAAATAAGGCAAAAGATAAGGAATATTAAAAATGGCGCTATAGAGAATGACAAAAATAGCAAATAAAAGATTGGCTTTGGAGAGTATGAAAACAAAGACAAAAAGCAGGAGATAACCGAAGAGGTAAAGTATAAACCTGTTCAGCTCCTGCTTGCGGTAAACCTTAACTCCATTAAAAGCAAAAAGGAGGTTCGCGGATAAAATAACCGCGTTTGTTCCCGGGTCAACAAAGAAGGTGAAGAATAGTAAATGCAGGCTCAAAAGAAGGATGGATAGAAGTAGATATATCATCTGGCGGCGATATCCTCTCCCGATATAAATTGCCTGAGCTCCTCCGGAACATTCCTGGCATTATATGCCAAGGGAGGATTCAGCATCGTCTGATAGTTGGAGTCAAGGATCTTGCGGCCTGCCGGCCCAAGAAAAAATTTAACAAATTCTACCGCCCCTTTAGAATTAGTTGCACCCTTAAGAATAGTCAGGCCAAAGGTAATCGGTGAACCAGTAAGAATTTCCTTTTGTGTTTTCTTGCCTGTAGATAATTCTACCTTGGCCTGCTTGTAAAGATCGCTAAGTTCATCGTTTCCCAGGTCAATCTCTTCAGGCAATCGGACATACTTCAGGTTATGCTGTTTAGCCGTGGACTCATATACAAAAGCATAATCCAGGGAAAGCGACTCAAGTAAATTAAGCAGTTCGGCAACATCCGGCAGGATATTCTCCTTAGGGCAAGAGTTTTTTAAGCTGTCGTAAATACTCATCTGGCCGATTTTTTCATTGTAATACAAACCTGCCAGCTGCCAGCTCATTAGCGTGCGGTAACCTACGGGAGCCAGATTGGGGTTGGCATAACCGTAACGCACATCTTTACGCAACAGGATATTATACCAGTTCCGGCTGTTTATCTCGTTGGTATATTTACTTCTCTCGGAATAAGCAAGTACTATGCGGTCTTCATAAAACTTAATATACCAGTCCGCGTATTCAGGTATTAACTTGTTTTTAATTGCCAAACTATCCGCAACAAAAACTACATCCGGCAGCTGGTTTAACTCAGTAATTTTACGTATCAAAAGGAGGGTCCCGCCGGATTCCTTGACAAACCTTGCTTTAGGGTATATTTTTTTAAACTCATTTATCGCCTGGTTAATGGAACTATTTAAGCCGGCGGCAAAACTGACATTTATCTGTTCATCGAAACCGGGCTGATCTGAACTCCGGGACTGCTCCAAAGTCTGGGCCAAACAGGGCTGTCCGGTAAGAAATAAACCTGACCAAAACAACAATAAGAACTTGCTGAACCTGCTCATCTTGGCTTGATATTCTTTATGGAATTAACTATAAACTCTGCATCCGGTATGCCATATGCTATGACCTGTTTGCCGGCCATTACTATAGGCAGGCAATTGTAACCATATTTCTTAAACAAGGCCGCGGCCGCGGGGAACGCATCCATAACCTTTATATCCCTGATCTCATTTACTTTAAGCATAACCCGCGCGGCTTTCTTTAACGCTCCTGCCAATTTGGCTATTTCTTTCTTGCTTTGGCCGGGGGCGGCGCAGCAATCCGGGTCGCTGTCACAACCGCACATCTGCTGTGTCACAAAAAGATTTATTGTCAATCCGGGGTTTTTCACTGTTTAAACAGCTCCTTTTCCCTGCTGATAATACCTGCTGCCCTCATTAAAGACAAACTTATTATAACTTGATTGCAAGAATAATCAATGAAATCCGTGCTTGTCGATCAGGCCATTCATTGCCTGATTTGTTAAAGGGAGAGTCTTTTATTTATCCCTTTTTAGGATAAATGGCTTAAGAATTTCGGGAATTTTATCAGTGGAAAATCCAATACAGGGCGCTATCATCATTTGGTCGCTTGCCGCAAGTATTTTCTGCCCATGGGGCCCCAGAAAGAATTTGGCAAATTCCAGCGCCGTTGTATAGTCAGGGGAATCTTTCAGAATAGTAAAGGCAAATACTACAGGTGAACCCTTGATAACTTCTGTCTTTCCTGTTTTACTGGAGGCCACTTCTACGCTTGCTTGTTTATATAAATCTGCGTATTCCTCATTGCCGAGGTCAATCTCTTCAGGCAACTGGATATATTTTAAATTATGCTGTTTGGCCGTTGATTCATAAACAAACCCGTAATCCAGAAAAAGAGACTCTAATATATGCAACATTTCAGCCACATCGGGCATGATATGCTCCTTTGGGCATTTTTCTTTTAAAGCCTCATAGATGCTTTTATCATTCAATTTATCTTTATAGAACAAATCAGCCAATTGCCAGGTCATAAGAGTACGGTATCCTATCGGGGCAAGATTAGGGTTGGCATAACCAAACCTGACATCCGGGCGAACAAGTATTTTATACCAGTTCCTGGCGTCTATTTCATTCGTGTATTTACTCTTATCAGTATAAGCCAATACTACCCTGTCTTTGTAGAAGCTTATGTACCAGTCAGCGTATTTTGGCATAAGCATATTCCTGATAGACAATGCGTCTGCCACGAATATGATATCCGCCTGCTTATTAAGCTCAGTGATTTTTCTTATAGCAAGAAGGGTGCCGCTGGACTCACCGATGATTTCTGTCTTAGGATGAATCTTTTTAAATTCCTTAAAAGCCTGCTCCATAGCCGTATTAAGGCCGGCGGCATAAAAAACTGTCAGCTTGGCAGGAGGCTGGCCTTCTTCCGGCTCGGCACAATTAAGGGGTTTAATAAAAAGGCAGCTTACGAGGATTAACGAAAATATCCCGCAGGCGGACCTGCTTAGAAGGCACTCATATTTGTTCATGCTTCCTCCCTTTTTTTAAATGTACAAGAAAGTTGTTTAGCTGTAACCATAATCTTATCACCAATATTTAAACTATCCGCTTCTTCTAAGAAAACAATCCGTGCAAAACTGTTTTCAATCCTCAGGACAACTCGCTTATCTGGTTTCTGAAGATCGATAATTTCAGCCGCAAAAACAAAATCCTTGCTTGGTTTATCCTTAATAAACACATCAGCGGGAGACCCGCTACGAATAATTTTACCTTCCTCAATTACAAATACCAAACGCGATAACTTGAATACTTCCGGCAAATCATGGCTGACTAAAATAGTTGTCGTGCCAAAACGCCTATAGATTCTAAGCAGCGCATCCTGAATCCACAAACGAGTCTCGGTATCTAAAGCCGAAAGCGGCTCATCAAAAAGGAAGACCTTGGATTTTCGGGCGATTGCCCTGATTAAGGCAGCGCGCTGTTTCTGTCCTCCGGATAATTCTGCCGGTTTGCGTCCGGCGAATTCTTTTAAACCCGACATATTTAAAAGCTCATCCGTAAAATAAGGTTCCTTCTTATCCCGGGCTAAGGCAAATTCCAGGTTTTGCCTGACTGTCATATTCGGGAAAAGGGCATAATTCTCAAAAGCAAACCCCACCTGCCTTTTCTGCGGCGGCAGGTTGATCTTTCTGCGGCTGTCAAACCAGACCTGCCCATCAACCTGGATATAGCCTTCTTCGGGATCGGCTAAACCAGCCAGCATGCGTAAAATTGTAGTTTTACCGGTCCCGGACTTGCCGAAAATCGTGGCGAATTCACCTTTTTTTATTTCAAAATCTATCTCTAAATTTATCTTGCCTTGAACCGTAAACAACTGTTTTTTTAAACGCGCTTTTATCATCCGTTAAACCCCGGTCTTTTTCTATTAGCCAGAGACAAAAGCATAAGCATGGCGAATGAAACTGCAATGAGTACTGCGGAATAAAAGTTAGCCGCGGAAAAATGCATTACCTCCGTTTCCCCGTAAACTGCGATAGAGGCTACCCGGGTTACTCCGGGAATGCTCCCCCCGATCATCAGCACCACCCCGAATTCGCCTACTGTATGGGCAAAGGTCATTGCAATGCCACTCAACAGGGCAGGCTTAATATTGGGAAGGATGACCTTCCAGAGTGTCATAAATTTTGATTTTCCCAGTGTATAAGAAGCTTCCGCCAACGAAACTGGAAAATTCTGAAAAGCGGATTTTATCGGATTGACCATGAAAGGAAGGCTATATATAACTGACCCAATAACCAGGCCCGTAAATGTAAAAACCACTCTTATGTTAAATACGCTTTCCAGGAAATTCCCTACGCAATGCCTGGGGCTAAAGAAAACCAGGAGGTAAAAACCAATAACCGTCGAAGGAAGCACTATCGGCATACTGACTAAGGTTTCAGCAAGATAGCGCATCTTGTTTTTGGTAAAAGCTAACCAGTAAGCTAAAGGGACCCCCACAATAAAAAGGATTCCCGTCGTAAAAAAGGCGAGCTTAAATGTCAGTACGAATGGCCTTAAGTCGTATCCCATTGTTTAAATATTATTCTCTTACGGCAAAATATAACCGTATTTCTTAAATATTTCTTTGCCTTTATCGGAAAACAGGAAATTGTAAAATTTTTCCGCAGCCTTCAAGTGCTGTTTTTTCGCGTATGTCAGTATCACTGCCCCCTGCGCAATGCGTTCATACGACTGAGAGTCAACCTCAACCCATCTCCCCCTGCCAATCATCTCGCTTGATAAAACTATAGACTTAGCGGTAAAACCAATATCCGCTGCCTGGGCAATTATAAATTGGCTTGCCTGGGATATATTTTCTCCATATACCAATTTCTTATTCACCTCTTGATATAAATGAGAGAATTTAAGCGCATCAATGGCCTTACGGCCATAAGGGGCACTTTTAGGATTAGCTACGGCAATTTTTTTTACTGAGGAATCAGCCAAAACAGCAATACCCTTGGATAAATCAAGATTATCTTTAAGGGTCCATAAAACCAGCGTTCCATAGGCGTATACTTGCGGCTCTTTATAGGCTAAGCCCTCCTTATAAAGAGTATCGGGATAATCCATATCCGCTGAAAGAAAAACATCAAAAGGCGCGCCATTCTCAATCTGAGTAGTCAGCTTGCCGCTTGAGCCAATAACTGTATTTACCTTTAATCCCGTCTCTTGTTCAAATACGTTTTTCAGTTCTTCCACGGTAAACTGAACATTCGCCGCTGCGGCAACAGTTAAATCTTCGGCAAAGGCCGAAAATGGCAGAGCCAGAAGAATACCCGCAATCATAATCATTTTTTTCATTATAACTTCTCCTCTAAATTATAGGAATTCTCAAAATAAAGTTAAATTAGAATTTCAAACTCATCTGAGAATAAACCCAATCCGCATCATCATTAGGGCCGCTTTGGGCGACAAGCCTGCCGGTAAAAAAATGGGCATAACCGGTTTCAAATTTCATGTTTTTAGTAAAATCGTAGCAGGCACGCAAGGAAATCTCCTGGCCGACATAATGGCTCCTGCTGCCCGTGGTTTTTTTGCTGCGCAGTACAGTACCGCTGGAATTATACCAGGAATCATTAGTGCTGGCTAACCAGAAGAAATTTGTCTGGGGGATCAGCTTTAATTTCTCGGTTATAAATAAATCCGCGCGCAGAGAGAATTCGCGCATATTCTGCCAACGGAAAAAATCCATTAATCCATAGGGCTCGTGGGTAGTCTGATAAAGAGGGATAAATGTATTATTTTGACTGTCATTGGCATTCTTATCACCTGAAGCATAATTATATTCAAGCACAACATTGGGTTGCCACAGAAGGTTGAAAAATGTATGCGAGACATCCGCGTGAAAAGCCATAGCCTTAATCGTTTTATGATTTACTTTTCCAAACTGATAAGGAAGTTCAATGTCATAAAGAATGTCCCCTGGCAAGTGCCCTTTTATTCTTGCCCCTGCAGTGTAACGATCAGTCTTGCCAGTGCTGGTAGTATTCTTCATTATTTGAGGTAGAAAATAGGCCTCGATGAGCGGCGAGAGATTATCTTTTTGATACCCCATATATACCCCGGTTAATTTCTCTTTATATTGGCTGGCATCAAGATTATCATCGTCATATTTAACATCATTAGCATAAAAGATATCGACAAATAGATTTTCAGGATGATAGTGCAAAACAGCGGCATCAAAAGAACGGATCCGGTTGGCCCAGGTAGGAGCGGAAATCAGCCGGCCGGCGCCATACTTCATCTCCTGCCTGCCTGCTTTAAAATCAAGATTAGAACCCATTACATTATATATATCAACATAGGCCTGATGCAGATCAAAGCTGGATTTCTGAGACGGAGGCTTAATCTGGTACACCCCTACGCTGGCATCAAGCCCTTCGATAAAAATTTCGGCGATATCATTTAAGTATTCGTCACTTAAGCGCGCCTGGCCGCTTATTTTAAAACGGTTAAAGAATAAACTGCCATCACCCGTCTTAACGGAGTTACTAAAATCAAAATTATGCTGATATTCGTAGCGGAAACGGTCATCTACTCCAACTTTATATTTCCAGGTCAAAAATTCACCCACCTCTGCCCCGGGGGCTTGCTGGGCTGGCGATGGCATAATCATGCCGAACAAAAAAAGTGATGCCAACCCTAAAAGATGGCATGTTTTTAAAACTATTTGATACATTCAGCCCTCCTTTTATTTATGCAACTGAGTTGCTTTAATTGACAAAAAAATTATCTCTTCAGGTTTTTATTCATCATCTTGCAGATGTACCCTTTCAGGCAATGCGGCTTCTTGGACCCTGCAAAGGCCTGGCTTGATGCGAATAAAATCCCGGCACAGTATAATGCTATTGCCAGGACAAGAATGGAAAACCTGCTCCTCCGCACGCCTGCGGTTGCGCGAATCAAATTAAGCATACTGCTCCTTTCTGCACTTTGGACAGATACCTTCTATTACCAATTCAAACGGGCCGCTGAATTTATCGCTTAGCTTTTTCTTAACCAGCGCTTCCGCATTCAGAAAATCAACCGGCATAATAACCTTACATTTCCTGCAGACAAATTGGGGGGAAAGATTCTCCATTCCCCTGTTCTGGGGGTCGATAAGCGCATATCTGGTCACGCCGGTAGATGTCAGGATACTGCGGACGATCTCTTTTCCTTCTAAAAGCGCGAGTATGCGGTAGAGCGTAACTTTATTTATGTGCCGAATCTTGCGAATCTCTTGCAATATAACAGAAGCGGTAAGGCTGGAGCGGGCCTGGGTAAGGACCTTTATAACATAGCGGCGCAGCTCGGTAACAGCGACACGCTTACGTTGCAGTAAACCCTTGCATTGACATTTATCACACATGAAAATGAATATAGCACAAATGCAACAAAGTTGCAAGTACTTTTTTAAAAAAATTTTAAACTATTTACAGGAGGGGATTAAAGGTCACGCTCTTATTATTTCAATAAATCCTTCACTTTGCCTAATAATACCTGCGGCTCAAAAGGTTTGGTAATAAAACCGTCTGCCCCTACTGTCTCCCCCATCTTTTTATCAGCTTCCTGCGCCCGGGCAGAAAGCATGATTATGGGGATATGTTTATATTTCTCATCAAATTTAAGCATCCGGCAGACCTTATAGCCGTCTAACTTAGGAAGCATCAGATCCAGTATAATGAGGTCGGGTTTTTCCTTCTGGGCTTTTGTAAGGGCCTCCTGGCCATCGCAGGCGGTAATCACCTCATAGCCTGCGTGCTTCATCCTGTTTTCCAGCATCGTAATTATATGGGGTTCATCATCAACCAGTAATATTTTCTTAGCCATTCTATCCCTCCTGCCTAACTGACCGCGTCTTTTATTTTGTCAAATAACCCATCGGCGCTGGAGCCATCCCTGGGGAAACCCGCCGTCTTAGCCCCTATCCTTATCTTTTTATCCAGCCCCTCCTTGGACAGGTATTCTTCAAGGGCCTGGGTCAGCCTCATCTGGATGCTATCAATATATTCGTTTTTGGTAACCGGAAGCACCAATAGAATCGCGCGGTCATCCTTGACCGCCAGGTCAGCCTGCCTGCGCAGGTGCCCCCCGACTATTTCATAAAATTTATTCATCAGCGCGGTAATCTTTTTACTGTCAAATTCTTTTTTAACCAGCGCGAAATCCTCGATATAGAACACAAAAATAGAAAGCGGCTCGTCATTATGCACCGCCTCTCTTAAGCCGTCCACTATATACTGCCTGAACAGCTCCCTGGAAGTATATTTGAACAGGGTAAAGATAAACTTTGTACCTTTATTTAATTTACTCTCTACCCGGATCTGCCCCTTGTGTAATTCAATTATGCTTTTGACAATGGAAAGCCCCAGGCCGGTCCCTTTTTCTCCCGGCCCAAAAACACGGCCAAACTGCTGGAACCTGCTGAAAACCCTGGGCAGGTCCTTTTTAGCTATTCCCCTGCCGGTGTCTGTTACGCAACACTCCACCATCTTGGCTTTATTTTTTATGGAGATGCCAATATAGCCCTTATCGGTAAATTTAACCGCATTACCCAGCAGGTTGATAAACACCTCGATAATCCTGTCTTTATCCACATAAATTTCTGTTTTCTCTTTAGGCAGGTCCTCTATTAATTTCAACCCCTTGTTCTTTATTTTAACGGAAAGGGAAGCTGCCGCGCTTCTGGCTAAGTCCACAATATCCAGCGTTTCTTTTTTCAAAATAATTTTACCGGATTCAATCCTTGAAATATCCAGAAGGCCGTCAATGATCCTGGAGAGACGGTCAATATCCTCAAGGCACATCGACAGGAATTCTTTCTGTTTTTGCGTGGTCTTACCCAGGAAACCTTCTAATATCTGGCTTATCCCTTCCCTCACGGAAGTAAGCGGGGTGCGCAGCTCGTGGGAAACATTGGAGATAAATTCATTCTTTATCCTGTCAATACGCCTGCGCTCATCCATGGCAGCTTTAAGCATCTCTGTTTTTTTGAGCCCGGAAATATCATGTATTAATAAGGCGAAGGCCTGGCCGCCTTGCCATTCTATGGGCATCTGCTGCATTTGCGCTATATTGAATTCCTTGTTTACTCCCGGGATGTTAATTTCAACCACCTTCTCTCCGGGCAAGGGGAATGCGAATGGCTTACCGCATAATTCTTTTCTCTTTTGGTTAAAAATCCTTGCGGCGGCGAAATTGACAAAAAGCACAAGGCCGGATTTATCCACAATCACTATGCCATCGTGGTTTTTCTCTATAAAAGTAAGTAACCGCAGGTCTTTAGATATTTTTGCAGGCATTGGCTTAAAAAATTATAATTCTCTTTCTATAAATTATACTTCTTCTTGCACCCCAAAGCTAATCATTTTTTAGAAAATAATAA
>Ga0172368_10003124_pt1 | contig 20383 bp, 26 predicted proteins | sample Lak11m_FD_114540 | JGI IMG/M metagenome (GOLD analysis project Ga0172368, IMG submission 114540) | Freshwater microbial communities from Kabuno Bay, South-Kivu, Congo - kab_022012_11m | ecosystem: Environmental > Aquatic > Freshwater > Lake | place: Democratic Republic of the Congo: South-Kivu...
ATACATAGCTTTAGTTTGTGTTTGGTTATTTCATTACTTCTTGCTTATTATCTGCCTTTGATAGTTTTGCCTTTCTTTTTGGGTTATAGTTTTCATCTTCTTGCAGATAGTTTTAGTGTAGATGGAATAAGGCCATTTTGGCCTCTCAAAAAAGAGGTTGAGGGAAGCATAAGAGTTTCTGGGAAAAGGGAGACGCTTATCTTGTTGATGTTGTGGATTTTTTCTATTTTGCTTTTCCTTAGATGGTTTATATAAGGGACCAAGGTCCCTTAATATGTCAACCCCCTTTATTTTGTCTTGTAAGTATCTGTGTTTGTAAAAGTATATGATTGAGAGATATAAAGTTTATAAACTAGAAATTAAATAGAGAAAGATGGCAAAAGAGGAAAAAGAAAGTAGTGAAGAAGTAAAAGAAGGGGAACATAAATTAACTGATATTCCTGGAATAGGTCCCGGAATTGCCGCCAAATTGGAAGCTGCGGGTGTTTACGATTTAATGGGGTTGGCTGTAATGAGTCCTGCTGTTTTAGCAGATACTGCTGGAGTTGGAGAGGCAGTAGCGAGAAAAGCCATTCAGGCTGCAAGAGGAATGATGAATCTTGGATTTGTTGACGGAATGGAATTTTCGAAAAGGAGAGAAGATGTGGGATTTATTACAACAGGGAGTCAGAATTTAAATAATCTTCTTGGGGGAAAGGGAGTAGAGACAAGGTCTATGACTGAGGCTTATGGCGCTTTCGGGAGCGGTAAAACTCAGCTTGCCTTGACTTTAGCAGTAAATGTTCAATTTCCTAAGGAACAAGGCGGGTTAAATGGAAAGGCAGTTTATATTGATACTGAAGGAACATTCAGACCTGCAAGAATAAGACAGATTGCTGAGGGATTAGGAGCTAATGCAGACAAGGTATTAAAAAATATTTTAGTTGCAAGGGCATTTAATTCTGACCATCAGATATTGCTTTTAGATAAAATAAGTGAGATGATTAAAGATGGAGAACCTATAAAGTTGCTTGTAATAGACTCTTTGACTGCACATTTTAGGGCTGAATTTAGTGGAAGAGGGCAGTTGGCAGACAGACAGCAGAAATTGAATAGATATTTACATAATCTCATTAAGTTGGCTGAACAGCATAACTTAGCGATTTTGGTTACAAATCAAGTTATGGCTAATCCTGCGATGATGTTTGGGGATCCCACGACTGCGATTGGAGGAAATATTGTTGGACACGCATCTACATATAGGATGTATTTTAGAAGAGGAAAACAAGGCTCAAGAGTGGCTAAATTGATTGACTCGCCTAATCTTCCGGATAATGAATGCCAGTTTTGGGTTAGTGAGAAAGGCGTTATCGATGAAGAGTAATACAACTTTCTTTAGAAAAGAAAGTTCTATGGATCAAAGAAACTATATTTCTATAAAAAGATGAACCTTCGGTTCAACCTTCTTCGAAGTATACAGACACTTTTAGAAAAAGTTTCTCTATGAGGTTTCAAAACTATTTTATTTCCTTGATATGTCAACCTCCCTTACAATACCTTTAGAAAAATTATTTTACTAATACCCAGACATCTATTTTAGGATAATAATGCTTATATAATCTTAAATTGTGTTTTGGATATGCCAACATTGGAAGCACTTAACAGACCTAGAGAAGTTATAAGAGGTAGGCAGCGGGCACTTTATGAATTAGTTAGGAAGATGGTGGCTGATGAGGGTTCTAATTTGGTTATGAAAAGAAGAAAATTAGGAATTTCTTTAACTGAGTTTCCCGTTTTGGTTAAATCTGAAAGACATATGTCTAAGTGTTATAGAGATGGAAGGGCATTGGTGACTCCTCATGAGGGACCTTTTGAAAGTACTGTCATTGGGGGAATGGAATTGCCTGTTGAATTCATAAGATATAAAGCAGTTATGGCTGAAAAGCATAAACAAGTGGAGTTTAGACAGTGTTCTGGATGTCATCTTCTTTATCAAATGCCTTTGAGTCCTGCTGAATTAAGGAGAATAAAAAGACAACCGCCAATCGTGTTTGGCGGAGCAGTTCATTCTCCTGCATATTCGGGTGATTTGTAAATGGACTTTAGAATATCTGTAAAGGGGTTTGTTGTTAAAGATGAAAGAGTATTGATTGTTAGAAGGGCATTAAATGATGCACACAAACCAGGAGTATGGGAACCCCCTGGTGGGAGATTGGAACTTGGAGAGAATCCTTTTGTTGGATTGAAGAGAGAAGTTAAGGAAGAGACAGGGCTGGATATTGAAATATTGAATCATTTAGATGTGAAGCACTTTACAAGGGAAGATGGACAGGAGATTACAATGCTTTTGTTTTTATGCAGGGCTTTAAACTATGATGTTAAACTGACTGAAGAACATATAGATTTTGAATGGGTTGAGATTGGTGATGTTAAAGACAAACTTAATGATTTCTTTCATAAGTCTATAGATAATATTGGGAAGTTTGTTTAATTTCTCTTAAGAGAGAGAATTGCAGAGACTAAGCCTATTAGAAATACTACTGAACCTAAGACGCTGTAATTTGCTTGCAAGGTTTCATTGATTACGTTTCCAGTTATTGAGACGTTAGACATTAGAACAAGTCCTTCTGCTAAACCTAAAACACCTATGATTCCTGCGAACCATCTTCTAGCTTTTATATGTCTTGGATGTGTCTTTATTGCCTTTGTTATTTTTAGTGATTTGTGCTTTGCCATTTTAGAACTTTATGAATGATGCTAGTATTAATACTAATAATGCGACTATTACTTCCCAAAGAGCAAATCTTCTTATATTTTTTGGCTTTTTGATAAGTTTCATAGCTAATCTTAATGCGTGCTTATGAAATATCAAGATATATAATCCTTTGACAAGCATTAATGTTCCGATTGTTGCTAAGATTGTTTCTAACATAATGGGGTATAGTGTTGTGGGTATTTAAATGTTTTTTAGTTAATTCTTCTTCCGTTTTCAAACACTTTCATGCTTCTTCTCTTAAGTTCTTTGAAGAATAGTTCTGGAGGCACGCCTATTTCCGGAGAGAACGCTCCCTTTTCAGTTATATATCCTTTCTTTATCATTTGTGCTAAGATGCTTGCAGGCATTCCGGTGTCTATATTGCATCCTGCACTTTCCCATTCATGCAATGTTGGGACGAGGCTCTCCATAAGAATAAACTTCTTTTTTCCATTCTTTGTGCCATATATTCTTACCCAAAGGTTTTCTTTTTCAGTATATCCTTCTGGGGCTTTAAGATTCTTTAACATTTTAGTTAGGAAATGTATAGGTTTTATTTTTGTGCCAAAATAATCTATATCTTTTTTGTCAGCAAATCCTATTTTAATTAGGTCAACTATTATCTTGAATGAATGTTCTGGGAAACCTGCGAAGAATTTTATGTTCTTTAAGCCTTTGTTTGCGAAGAAATGAAGGAAGGTGTATTGTTCAGGATGTCTTACAAACATTTCCGTTTCTTTACCTATGGTTCTATGATATTCTTTAGTTATGCTTTGCAACGGCACTTTAAACTCGAAGTGTTTATTTCTGACAACTGGGGCAGGGCTTGTAAATTCTTCAATTACACTTTCAATTGAGAAAGGAACTACGAATTCTTTTATATTTGAATCCCAGGCAAAACCCACATGAATCTCGTGTATCTTATCAAACTTCTGCGAGGCGTAATTGAGCATTATATTACCTATACCTGGAACTGAACCTATGCCCGTTATTCCACAAATTCCTTTCCTTTTCATTTCTTTATCTAATGAAAATTGTTTTTTTGTTACCGGGATTTCAGAACCTAAATCAATGCAGTTTACTCCAAGTTTTGCACATACTTTGAAAACTTCATAATTCCAGTCGCCCTCCATACAATTTACTACTACATTAGCTTTTGAGGCACGGATGGCTTTTTCAATCGTGCTTATTTTAGTCGCTTCAATGTATCTAAAAGCGGTTTTTTTGTATTTTTTTAGAATATGATTTATTCTTGATTTATCTCTACCACATAAAAGAACAGAATATCCATTTTCTAATAAATCTCTTGTACAGATTCTTCCCTGCATACCTGTTGCGCCAAGAACTACAAAATCAAAACTCACTTTTTCACTTCTGATATATGTATAAAATGAAGTATTTAAATTTGTTTATTGATTACTGGGAAAGGTTTATTAAATGAATTTGCTTATTTGCGTTAGGTGATAAAATATGAATGTTTTATTGATTGGTTACGGTTCAGTAGGCGAGGTTATGACTGCAATCCTTGTTCATCAGAAGGATATTCGGAGTATTTTATGTGTTGATTATTTAGAAAAAAAGGTTTTGAATAATCCGAAAGTACATTTTAAGAGATTAGATATGTCAGATAAGAATTCTTTTTTTGAACTTCTTAGAGAGCATAAGTTTGATTTGGTAATAAATACTTCGACCCCTAGATTTAATCTTCTTATAATGGAGGGGTGTTTGCGTGAAAAGGCGAATTATATGGATTTAGCTTCGATGTGGGATCCTGATCCTTCTGGAAAACCATGGAGTCCCGAGCCCGATTGCAAACTTAAGAGTCCGTATAGGGTTGAGGAGTTTGATTATCGTGATAAATTTGTTGCTAGTAATGTAAAAGGTTTGATTGTTGCAGGTGTTTCTCCAGGGTTGACAAATCTTTTTGTTAGGGAGGCTACAGAGTATTTTGATAAGGTTGAACATGTTAAAATTAGGTTGCTTGATTATTCTGGAACCGAGGAGTTGTATTTTGCATGGTCTAAAGAAGGGCTATTGGACGAGATTGGTTGTAAACCTTTAGTTTATGAAGATTGTAAATTTAAAATTATGGAACCTTTTTCTGGAGAGGAGAATTTTAATTATCCTGCCCCATTTGGGAAGCAGAAAGCTAATCTTATTTGTCAGGATGAAATCGGGACATTGCCTTTTTTTATAAAGGCAGATAAAATTGATATAAAAGATTACGATAATCTTGTTAGTTACCACAAAGCACTTTATCATTTGGGATTAATTTCTAAAGAGAAAGTTAATGTTAAAGGCGTTGAGGTTTCTCCTTTTGATTTATCATGTAAGGTTTTGCCTGACGTTCTTACAGATTTTAAGGATAAAAAGTATGGGAAAGCTCAGTTTGGTTTTGTTATTGAAGTTGATGGATTGAAAAATAGAAAGAAAAAAACGATTAGGTACGAAGTTATGTTTCCAAATCAAGAGGCAATTAATGGGCTTAAATTAAATGCTAATTTCATAAGTTATCCTACTGCTTTGTCTGCAAGTTTATTTGCTTTGTCTATACCTAAAATTGGATTGATAGGGGTTTTCCCTCCAGAATGTCTCGAAAAAAAAGCAAGGGAGTTTATAATAAAAGAACTGCCTAAACATCATGTTAAGGTTAGGATGAAAATTATTGGTTGACTAGATTCTTTTCTTTTTGAGTTAAATTGTTTATAGTTGTATTAAGAATTCTTGTTATTGCTTCTTTGCTGTTGAATGCATTGTGAGAAGTGAAGATTACATTATCCATCTTGAAAATTGAAAGATTTCTTGCGATTTCTCTTTTTTCTTCTGCACTTGTCCCTTTCTTTCTCATTAGTTCTTCACCTTCTATAACGTCTAAACCTAGAGATTTTATTGTTCCATCTTTTAATTTAGGAATTAATGCATCCGTGTCTATTACTCCTCCCCTTGAAGTATTTATCAGAACTGCTCCTTTTTTGATTAGATTTAAATTTTCCTTATTCATTAAATGATGTGTGAATTTATTGTGGGGAACGTGCATACTTATTACATCTGATTTTTTAAGAAGTTCTTCTAATGAAATGTAACTAAATCCTATTTCTTTTGCTAATGAATCATTATGCACTATATCATAAACTAATACTTTCATTTGAAATCCTTTTGCCATTCTTGCAACGTGCATCCCGATTGAACCTCCACCGACTAAACCTAGAGTTTTATCTTTTAAGTCAAAACCAGTAAGTCCCTCTATTGAGAAATTATTTTTTAATGTTCTTGCATAAGACTCGTGGATGTTTCTTGAGAGGGAGAGTATTAGGGCGAAGGCGTGTTCTGCTACGGTGTTTTCTCCGTAGAATGGAACATTTGTTATCGTTATGCGTTTATTTTTGCAATATTCTAAATCTATATGGTCAAATCCTGTTGATCTTGTTGTTATAAGATTTAGTTTAGGGAGTTTTTCTAATATGTTCTTTCCTATTTTTGAATAGATAAATATCGATATTGCGTTGCAGTCTTTTATTTTAGGGATGTCTTTTTCTGTTAGTGGATGACTGAAGAAGATTAGAGAATGTTTTTTTAATTTATTTGAAAGATATTCTTTTTCCCAATCAGACACTTCAAAGAAAGCTATTTTCATATATTAGTTTATCTTTTTGCGTATTTAATGCTTTTGCTCGAAACGCCCCCACGAAGATTTATACAGGACACCTAACGGTTTCCTCTATGGAACCTTCCCTAGAAATAGAGAAAAGGTTTCTCTATGAGGTTTCGAAACTATAAATGCCTGCAAGGTTTTGCAGATAATTCCCCAGTCATTCAGGCATATCTGGATTTTTTCAAAATCCATAAACGCCCCCACGAAGATTTGAACTCCGGACTTCAACCTTCTCGCGTGCTCATTCCTTATTTTTCCTTTAGGGAAATGAACTCACTCGCCGCAAGGTTGCGCTCTATCCAGGCTGAGCTATGGGGGCAAGAAATTAAAATAAAACAGGTTAATAAATGATATTGTTATTAGAGTTATCGTTATCTTATAGGGGTCGATTATATATGAGAAATTCCTTAAGGAATTTCTTCTTCGAAGGCGATTAAATCATGAACCGTGTGATAGCTGTGTAATTCTGCTGGTTTAAACCATAAAGGAACTTCGATATCTGCATCTTCTTTGTTTCCCGATGCATGGATAAGGTTTCTGACAGACATTTCTTTTGCATTTGCGTAATCCTTAGAAATGTGTGCGAAATCACCTCGGATTGTTCCTGGGAGAGATTCGCTTGGATAAGTCGAGCCTACAAGCTTTCTTGTTATAGTTATCGCTTCTACTCCTTCTAGAACCATTGCTACAACTGGACCTTCTCTTACATATTTTAAAAGATTGTTTCTTATTCTATCTCCGTATTTCTTTGCTATATCTTCTCTATAATGTTTCTTTCCGAATTCTTCAGAAACCCAGAGCATTTTCATACCTATAATCTTTAATCCTGCATTTTCAAATCTTTTTATAATCTCGCCTATAAGATTTCTCTTGACTCCGTCTGGCTTGATTAAGACTAATGTTCTCTGCTTTGTGGGTATATTTTGTTTTTCTGCCTTGTTTTCTTTTGACATGAATATGAATAGAAAAAAGGTGTTTTAAATCTTTACATTGAAAGTTCAATGATGGGGCTCAATATTCTCTGCAACGTTGAATCCTTGTTCGGATAATTTTTTTCTTAATCCCTTTTGTTCAGCTTCGGTTCTTAAAGTTATAGTTGCTCCACCGATTACAGTTTGTGCTATTTGTGGTAGATATTTTGAATGATAAACTACTCCTGGAGTTCCTTGAAGTGCTTCTCTTAATTTTCTTTCGTCTCCAGTTAATTCAAAACCTTGTTTAAAGCTTGTTCCATTTCCTGGATTGGGTATTGGTAAATGAACAGTTACAGGATATATTTGTAATATCCCTATCGGATTTGCTGTTAGTTGGGTGCTCATCTTGCTGTTCCTCTTTGACTTCTTATAAATTCTATTGCGTCTCTTATTGCTAGTCTTTCTGTTATTGATGGACCTGCTGAACCTCTTTGCATTCCTACATCAAATCCCAACTCTTGCAAAGCAAAATGGGTTGTTACGGGGTTTGGAGAGAGATTTTCTAATCTGTCTGTTGTTGGAAATAATGCATTAAATATCGGGGTTAGTTTTTCCTTCATACGTTGTGCTTGTTTTTCTCTTCCTTTTAATGCGTAAGTGGTTAAATTGCACATCTCAACAGGGAAAATTCCAGAGGTTACCGAAATTACTCCTCTTCCGCCCGCCTCGATTATCTCAGGAGTTATAGAATCGTCTCCAGATAAAACTGGAAGACCATATTCTTTTGTTTCTTCTATTGTTGCAAGTGCTCTTTGCAATCCTGCGGCTGCTTTGAATCCTGCTACTCTCGGATTTTGTGCTAAAACTCTTGCTATATTTGGGACTACTCCTTTTCCTCCAAGTCTTCCAGGAATATCATAGACAATTAGATTTCCTGAGCCTTCTAATTCTAATGCTTTTGCTACGCATTCAAAGTGATGTAAAATGTCTGCGTCATTGGGTTTCTTTACATAAGGAGATTTATGCAATTGAAATTCTACTCCTGTTTCTCCAGCCATTCTTCTTGTAAAATTAACTGCATTGTCTAAGCAGTTGGAACCACATCCAGCAATTATCGTTTTTCCTTTTAACAAGTTATCTCGGTATCTTCTTTGGATTTCTCTTACAAATTGAATTTGTTCTCTCTCTGACAAGTCTGAATCGCTTCCTGTTGAACCTGCAATTACTATTCCTTGAATTGGACCTGAGACTACATGTTGCATATATTTATCTAAGATGTTATAGTTTATTGGGTAATGTCTTGTATCTATCGGAGAGGTGCTTCTTTTGGTTCTGAAAGGAGTTACTATTGCAGTATATGTGCCTTCTAATCTTGGTCTTGTCATGCTTAGATGGATTTAAATAGCTATATTAACTTAGTGTTAGTGTAATAACAATTTATTAATAAATTGTTAAGTATTAAAATGGCATTTACTGTTAGTAGAGCAGTTGAAGAATATGTGAAGGGAAATGCGTTTATTCAGGAATCTATTTCTAAGGGAATTGTTAATTACCTTGCTCTTGCTGAAGAGATAAAACCATTGATTGAGAGAGAAACAGGCAAGGACGTTAAGGAATATGCGATTGTTATGGCTCTTAGAAGATTAAAAGATAAATTAGAGCATAAGTTTGTTAAAAAAATTAAATTTAGAGACAGTGATATTTCCATTAAGTCTGATTTGTTTGAAATTACTGTAAAGAAGAATGCTAAAACATTCTCAGCTGTAAAGGAATTGCCTAAGTTGATTGATATTTCAAGAGACTTTCTGACAATAACGCATGGAATCACGCAAATAACTATTATTTCTAATAACAGATTGAAAAGAAAGATTTATGATTCGTTTTCTAAGGGGGACGTGATAAGGGTAATTGACAAATTGGCTTCATTGAGTGTTATTCTTCCTGAAAATGTTGTTGATGAAGCCGGTTTCTTTTATATGGTAACAAGGGCATTTACTTGGGAAGATATTCCCATAGTGGAGATGGTTTCTACTTTAGATGAGATGACATTGATTGTACACGAAAGATATGTTCCTAAGTCATTTAGTATTTTACAGCAGACAATAAAAGATAATAGTTAGTAAGGATGTTTCAAAAGGAGAATCTTCTTCCTAGGGAAATTGCCTCTAATCTAAATGTAAGTCTTGCCACTATCTATCGCTGGTTAGAAAAGGTAAATTTAAGAATTCCAGTTGCAAGGACATTTAATGGGCAAGATTGAATTAATGAAGCGAGTAGAAGAAGATACAAGAACAGCAGATATTCCATTAAAAAGCACAGCGATTAATTTGGTATTTGGCAAGGGAAACCCCAATTGTGAAATTTTAATGGTTGGTGAAAGTCCCGGTCGTAACGAGGATTTGCAAGGGTTCCCTTTCGTCGGTGCGGCTGGAAAGAATCTTGATAAATTGCTTAAGGAAGTTGGTTTAAGCATGGACGATGTTTATATCGCGAATATTTTGAAGTATCGCCCGCCTGAAAACAGAGGGCCTAATTCTGAAGAGATAAAATCTCATACTCCTTTCTTGCTAAAACAAATTGAGGTTATACAACCTAAAGTTATATGCTCTTTGGGAAATTATGCTACTAAGTTTTTCTTGGCTAATGGTAATGTTGAAGAGATGGATAAACAGCCAGGGATAACTTCATTGCATGGGAAAGTTAGAATGATGGACTTTTTAGGGATGAAGATTAAATTAATTCCTTTGTTTCATCCTGCTGCAATTATTTACAATAGGAAATTGATTGATGATTGGAATAAGGATATGGAGATTGTTAAACGGGAGATAAGTCAGACGAGCTTAAATGATACAGTTGAAGTTATGTCTGATCCTGAAACGATGAGAGAGATTGCAGAGGCACTTAAAGATTACGATAATAAAAAGAGCAAAACTCTTAAGCAATTTAGAAAGGAGATTGGAGTTTAATTAAATAAAAGTGAGTTATTTATAATAAGAAAATTGGAAAGTGATATTCTAGTTGTTCTTTAATGCGTCTCGGATTTTTATAAACTTATAATGTGCGTCTTTTGAAGGTTTATTGCATATTTTACAGGTTCCTTTTAAGGTGTAGACTTTCTTGTTATTACATGAACAGAATTTTAGTTTTGTCATTTTTCCTTGATTTCCAAAAGAGCCTTTTTTTCTTTGGCTCTTTCTTGAATTAACTTGATAGCTTTTTGGACTTTATTGTCTGCTTCCTTAAACTCTTTGCCTTTTGCTGAAAGAGAGAATTGGGATGAACCTAGATAATGGATGTCTATGTCTTTTATATCTAATATTGCTTTGATGTCGTTTATTCCCGAATCAGAGTCAGACTTTATTATGATTGTTTTTTTTACTTCTTTGTCTTTTTCTTTCTTTTCTGATAGAATTTTTTCTAAGGCTTGGGCTTCTTCTTTATTCATTACATCAAATAAAGGTTTTGGATTTTCTTTTACTTCATCTAAAAACTCCCAAAGGGGTTTGATTTTATTTATTTTTTCTATGACTTTTTCATAATCCTTAGAAATAGTCTTTATCAGACTGATAAATGTTCTTTCTTTTTTGTATCTTTCTTCTATTTCTTGTCTTTCTATTCCTGTGACTCTTCTTAGAGTTAATTGCGCGTTATTATTTACTACATGGAGAACCTTGCATACTATTTTCTTATTTGGAACTACATATTCTCTTATGTTTCTTATTCTTCCTGCTGCGATTTCTGGGAAGCTTATTGAACCATCACCATCTCCTTCTATATGTACGTGAACTGTAGTGCCTTCTATACCTTTAACCGTACACATTACTAAATCGTCTTCCTTAATAGTCATTTTATCTCCAGAAAATTTTATTTATTAAAGCTCTAACTCTTGTTTTCCCACCTGTTGGTTTTGTTAGGGGGTATTTACATTTCTTGCATTCTACAGTGATAGAGGATTTACCAAAGATTGTTTGTTTATTATTACATTTTGGGCAGGTTATCTTTAGGAATTTGCTATTTGACATAAAAAGTTATAGTTGAGGGGCTTTTAAACCTTATTGGTTCTGAACGGGGTAATCAAGGACTTTTCTTATTTCTGAAATGAATAAGTCCTCTTTTTCTCTTGAGATTAGACAACCTGCGGCATTTGGATGTCCTCCGACTTCTCCACCTAGGGGAACTACTACCTGATTTAGGACTTCTCTGACGTTTTTGTCTCCTTTTCCAGCCATTCTTGCAGAGACTTTTATCTTATCTTCGTTATAAGCCAGAGCGATTATTATTGTTCCTTGTTCGTATACTGGAGAACGGGAGATAATCGAAGCAATCGTGCCTATTATTGTATCTTTTATATTACTTCTCGCATTAATTATAGTATATTTATTTCCAGAAATCTTTTCTATTTCAGGGATTAGTTTTAATCCTGAAATTAAATGTTGTTTGTATTCTACATATATTTTTTCTGCTTCTAGTTTTGATTGTTTGTTTCCTAAACATAATCCGAGAGAAACTTGAGGGGAGCCCATTCTACCGCATGCGTTAATTAGTGCTGATAGTTCTCTTGCATCTTCTAATTTATTAAAGAATTTTACAAGATAAATATTTCCTACTAAATCCTCTTGCTTTATTGTTGAGTGGACTCTTAACGCAACTGTTGTTACGAGATTTGACATTTCTTGTTCAGTTAGTTCATAGAGTGATTTGTAATCTCCGTTGTTTCTTTGGATTCCTGCGTCTCTTAGAAGTTCTAGAACTCCTTTGAATGAGCCTGTGACTCCTGGAATGAATGGTTGTGACGAATATTCTAATGTTCTGTCTAATGGTCTAGTTGAAGGATAGATTAAAAGTCCTTTTCTTATCGTTGTCTCTGAATCTTTGAGAATTTCATTATATACTTTTAAGATGTCTTTTTCTAAACTGTCTCCAATCATTCCCAATATTGCTAGAGTAGCCATTTCTCTGTCTGCCTTTCCTAGTTCTTTTGCAAATAAATAACAAATAGCTGCGGACGAGATAATTTCTTCTTTTGTTAAATGGGGATTAATTAATGTTACATTATTTGGAATTTCCTGTATTATTTCGTGATGGTCCAAGATGAACACTTCTGTGTTCTTTTGCTTTAGATAATCTAAGGAGTTTGACGCTAAATCTAGAAAAATGAGAATATGATTATCGGGAAGAGACTTAACTGTGCTTTCTTCTAAGTTTTTTACTATTTCTAGTGAGAATGATTTTTGCCATTTGCTTAATGCTTTCGAGAATATTGCTGCAGAAGTTATTCCATCGGTATCAAAATGGCTTATTATTTTAATTGGTTTCGATTTAGATAAATTATCCAGTTTTATTATTGCTTGTTTAATTGTATTTATCATCTTAATCCTCTTTTACTTGTAAGTTTAGAAAAGTGGGCTTAAAAATATTTATATTTTTAAGATTGAGGGTTATAATTTATAATAAATAACGTTATCTTCCAAGAGTTATTTATTATGCGGGTTACATAAGTTTCGTTAGTAATGCTATTTATCTTATTTTACAGAACTACTTCTTGAATTTGTTCAAAATCCAGAGAGTTTTACTCAAAGAACGCTTTGCTGAATAATCATGCTTGTGTTTTGCTGAATGTGACTCTAAGTTTGATATTTTTGCTTTAACGGCTTGTTCTTCTCCTTTGATGTCTACTTTTGCTTCTTTTATTATTTCAGAAATTCTTTTTCCTAATAGTTTTGCTTTTGGAACTCCATGCTGGTCTCTTAGAATTAAGCCTATTCTTGCAGGAGTTTCTCCTTTCTTTGCTAATTCTATAACTAATTTTTCTAATTCTGCAGGTTTCATCTGTACCCATTCAGGTTTTTCTGCTTTTTCTTTTGCCATAATTTAGTTTTGGAAAGAGGACTTTTAAATGTTTCCTTGAGGTTGTTTTATGATATTTATAGCAAGGTTTATAAAGCACTTTTAATGAAGAAAGATATAACGTTAACCCTCATCATGGTCGTGAAGAGGCTAGTTATATAAAATTGTTCGACCGGACTCAATAGAGTTATAACAGGCACAAATGAGACAACAAAAATTTCAAGAAATTTTTGAGTTTCATAGCTCACAAGGAAGTTCACTATGAGATTACCAAAGGAAAAAAACAGATATTGTCCATATTGCAGGAAGCATACAGTTCAAACTATAGTTACTGCTAAACAGAAATCTAGATCGGCATCTCATCCATTATCTAGGGGTTCTACGTCGAGATTAAAGTCTAGAGGATTAAGATCTGGATTTGGAAACACTGGAAAGTATTCTAAGCCGGCGGTTAAGTCATGGAAGAGAAAGACAAAGATTACAAGAAGAATTACATTATTGTTTAAGTGTAAAACATGCAATAAAATGAAGGGAATAAAGAAAGCTATAAGAAGCGGAAGAATCGAAATAGGGGAGAAAGTATCTAAGTAACATGGCGGGAAAAACTAAAAAACTAGTAAAGAAGATGTTTTTTGATGTCAAGGTACCATTAGTTTCTACAAAGATACAATTATACGGTGCGTCTAAGGATGAATTGGTTGGAAAGGTTGTAAACCTCGATTTAACAAGAATATTGAGGGGGAAGAGTTTGTTAATCTCCATGAAAGTTGTTAAAAATGGAGAGGAGTTGGAGGGAGATCCTACAAAAGTGGAGTTAGCTGGTTCATATATAAGAAGAATGATAAGAAAGGGAAGTGATTATGTCGAAGATTCATTTATTGTTGGATGTAAGGATGCTAAGGCAGTTATAAAACCATATATGATTACGAGAAATAAGGTTTCGAGAGCAGTAAGATGTGAAATAAGAAATGAAGCTAAGAAGTTTCTTGAGGGTTTCTGCAAGGCGAGGAGTATCAGAGAAGTTTTAACCGAGATAATGTCAAATAAGGTTCAGAAGGAAATGTCGTTAAGATTGAAGAAAATATATCCTCTTGCTTTATGTGAAATAAGAATATTTGAGACATTAACTGAAGCCGAATTGAAGAGAATGCAGGAAAGAGCGGAAGAGAAGAAGTCTAGACTGGGCGAGAAGAATAAAGGTATTAAAGCTTAATTATTATTTGACGTACTAAGGATTATCGATATAAAATTTTAATATAACTCATTATTTGGATTATATCGAAGTAGCTATGAAGATAAGGTTTTATGGTTCTCAGTTAATTGCTTAGAAAGTAGTTATTTTATTAAGTATACAAATATTTTAATAGTGAAATTTACACATTGAAACATGCAAGTTGGAAAACAATGCGAGAAATGTAAGGGGAGTAAGAGGATACAGAAGTCAGACGGGACTGTTCAGCCTTGCTGGGATTGTTTAATGTCTGGAGAGATGGATCAGCATTCTAAGAATGTGAAGGATTCAGGGATAAAGGTTTGAGCATAGCCCCGCCCGGATTCGAACCGGGGTTTACGGCGCCAAAGGCCATTAGACTTGACCACTATCTTACGGGGCTTCAATTAATTTAGAACTTGGAGGGTTTTAAAATCTTTGTTTAATAGTTAAAATTCTAACTGAAGCAAATCGTGTGCGACTCTTATTTCTCCGTTTCTGAACTCTTTTCTTGCGTCGCTTATGACGTTGATGAGATAATCTTTGTCTATGTGGGTTAAAATTAATTCTTTTACTCCTTCTACTCTTGCTATGTTTCCTGCTTGTTCTCCGGACAAATGGGTTTCACTCTTTGGGAGAGTTGCTTCTATAATTGCCAAATCTGCGTTTTTACATGTGTTTCTTAATCCTTGGCAGTCTTTGGAGTCTCCAGAATAAGCTATAATCTTTCCTTCTGCTTGGACTCTATAGGAGAGGCATTTTGAAGAATCTGAATGGGATACTTCAAAACCGGAAACTTCCAGATTCTTTAATTTTATTGTTCTTTTGTCTTTTATCTCTCTGATTACTATTTTTTTGATATTTTTTGGGCTGTAGATATCATATGCTTTTAGAAGAGAAGTGATTGCTGCCCTTATTCCTCCTGGGCCATAAATGTATAGTTTGTTTTTATTGAATTTGTTCTTTACAGAACTTGCTATTACGAGAGCCATGAATGAACCTATTTCTTCTAAATGGTCAGTATGTCTATGGGAGATGAATATTCTCGTTATAGAATATGGATTTATTTTCAATTTTATTAAGCTTGAGATAGCTCCTCTTCCGCAATCAAAAAGGAGTTTTTCTTTTCCTGATTCTAACAAGTATGAAGAGCAGTTTCTGTCTGTGTCTGGAAGGAAATTTCCAGAACCTAATATTGATAGTTTCATAATTGCTTAAAGGAGTTATACAATTTAAAGCTTACTGAATAAAGGTGGCTTTAATAAATCGTTATCTAATGTAGTCGTTTAGTATATTATATAATTAGGTTATGTGGATATTTACCTGATTGATTAACTATTCTAATAAGCTTGTTTGTATCTGCCTCGTTTTTCAACAGCTTCTAATCTTTTTAATGTTTCTTTACTGGATTTTGACGATTTGTAACCTTCTAAGATTGATTTCCAGTATTTTTCATAATGTTTAAAGTGCTTGGCTTCTAGGGCTTGTTTGATTAAATGCAAGTCTACTGCTTTGTCTTCTGCGTTGTTTGATTCAAAGCCTAAACCAAAGTCTATGAAATAGACTTTGTTATTTTTATAAATCATATTGGAGGTTGTTAAGTCTCCATGGAGGATATTGTTATCATGTAAAATTGCTATTTGTTTGCCTATTGTTTTACAGATTTTTTGATTGTTCTTTAGTTTGTCTAGAAATTGAGAGAGTTTCTTGCCTTTTTGATATTCTAGGATGAGTTTATTGTTGGTTTCATCTAATTTTATTAGTTTTGGAACGGGAATTAATGTTTGGGCTTTAATTAAAAGTCTTGCTTCTCTTTTTGTTCGTTGTTTTCTTATTCTATTGTCTATTATTGGAAGGCGATAGGATTTTGGAATTCTGTCTTTTATTATTTCATTCTTGTTTTTTATTATTATTGCTTCTGCTCCTTGTGCTATGATTGTCATGTATATTCTATATTGATTTAGTTTATAAATGTTGGATTTTTATTTTTGAGATGAAGTATCTTATTCCTTCAACAGAAGCATTAAGGTGTATTTCTGCTATTGAGGCTGCAGATAATGGAGTTATTCCGGTTTCGGTGTCTTCTAATGGAAGGGTTTTGCACGTTATTGTGCAAAGAAGGACTAGAGGGAGGGCAGAGGAGTATATGGCTAAGATGAGAGGACAAAAAAGGGTTGTTGTAGATGATTATGTTAGTCCTAGAATCTTTGCTCGTGCTTTGGTTGGTTTTTATAGATTGGAAGAGATTTAATAATTGAATCTCCTTTCATATTCTTTATGGGTGAGCCACTCTAAAACTAAACTTATTACTATTGGTTTTCCTGCCCGTATACTATAAATTAGTCTCCATGCATTTGGTAAGTCATATTTCCAAAGATTTTTTGAGTCATACTTTTTGATGTAATCTTTTGGAATCTGCTTTTTAGGTATTTGAACTCCACAAAACGCGTTTTTCTCAATGTTATCAAATGCTTGATTTATGAATTTGAATAATTCTTTTTCCTGTGCATCTCCTTTCTCTAATTTGTAGAATGCTTCTTTGACATTTTCATCAGCAAATCTTATTTCTGATGGCAAGATCATTTTCTTCTCCCTAGATCTTTTCTTTTGTAATATTTATGTGCAGTTTCAGGATAATAAATCCAACCGATTTTTCCTTCTGCATCAATGGATATTTTTCTTGAATATAATAAGTAGTCTATTATAACTTGGAATGTTTGGTACATCATGCTTTTTGGAAGATTTTCCCAAAGACTTCGCTTTTTGAATTCTCCATCGTTCTTTCTGATGAATTCTTCTACCATTAAGACTGTGTCTAATCTTGGGAATCTCAAAATGTTTTTCATAAGTGTTTCTGTCATGTTATATCTATTGATATAACAATATTTAAGTCTTTCTATTAGGCTTTAAAAATACTATTAACCTCTAAAGATGAAGTTCTAAAACTTCATTTTCCTACCGAATTTTCTGGCGAATTTCATCATTGTCTTTTGATCAAATCCTTTTTCGGTTATTTGTGATTGGGATTTAATCATTTCTTGAAGCATTCTAAATTGTTTAATAAGCATTCTTATGTCGCTCGTTGTAGTGCCTGAACCTTTCGCTATTCTTGCAATTCTGGACGTTTGTTTTTCTAATATTTCTGGGTTTTCTTTCTCTTCTTTTGTCATGCTAGATATAGCGGATTTCCAGTGTTTTGTTTTTTCTTGTTGTTTTTCCATCATGCTTTCAGGGATTTTGTCTTTTACTTTTCCTAATCCTGGAATCATAGACATCACTTTATCCATACTTCCTAATTGTCCCATTGAATCTATCTGTGCTGAGAAATCGTCTAAAGTGAATTTTCCTTCTTCTAATCTCTTCTGTGCTTCTTCCATTTTATCTTTATCCATTACTGAATGAATCTTTTCCATTAAACTCTTTAAGTCGCCCATTCCTAGCAATCTGGAGAGAAATGATTCTGGGTCGAATGTTTCTAAGTCTTGAGGTTTTTCTCCTGTTCCTATGAAAATGACAGGGGCTTTGACTTCTGCACATGCAGTTAATGCGCCTCCTGCTTTTGCTGTGCTATCCATACGTGTTATTATAACTCCTGTGATATTACAGGCGTCTTTGAATGCTTGTGCTTGTTTCTTTGCTGTTTGCCCTATGTCTGCAGGCATTACTAGAAATGTTTCTGTAGGTTTTGTTAACTTGGAAATATCTTTTATTTCTTTTATTAAAGAATCTTCTAACGCATCTCTTCCTGCACTATCAACAATAACTAATTCGTACTTACTTAATTCATCTGCATATTTTTTCCATATCTTCTGGGGATTCTTCTCATCTTTATCAATAAAACATTGGATGTTTAGTTTGTCACATAATTGTTTAAGCTGTTCTGGAGCTGCAGGACGGTGAACGTCTAAACCTATTGCACATACTCTATGCCCTCTTTTTCCATAATATGCTGCTAATTTGCTTATTGTTGTTGTCTTTCCTGAACCGTAAAGTCCAACCATTAAAAATGTGTTGTGTTTTTGAAGTTTGATTTCTCTGCTTTGTCCTAAAATGCCTATTAATTCGTCATGAAGAAGTTTGATTATGTGTTCTTTTTTATCTAAACCTTTTAATCTTTCATCTAGGGCTGTTTGTTTTATTTTGTTGCTTATTTCTAAAACAAGTTTTACGTTTACATCTGCTTCTATTAGGGCTCTTTGGAGTTCTTTTACAATTCCATCTACAACTGCTTTATCTAGGAAGATAGCATTTGCTATTTTGTCTGTTACTTTCTTTAGTGTTGAGGATAGTTTCTCTAACATGTTTTATGCAGGATGTTCAGGGTATTAAAAGTTTGGGTATTTGAGATATTATCGTTTTGTACAATAATGTTTATAATATCTTAAAATAACTCCCATCCATGAATGGACAATTGGTAAGTACCCGAGACAAAGAAAAAAAGAAAATCTCTTATTCAGATGCCTTGTTGCAAGGTTTAGCTCCAGATGGAGGATTATATACCCCTGAATTCTATCCTCAGTTTTCTCAAGGCGAGTTAGCTAGTTTGAAAGACTTTTCTTATCCAGAATTGGCTTTTGAAATTAAAAGGAATTTAGTTGGTGGAAGCATTCCTGATGCAGTTTTAAGTACTATGACTAAAAGAGCATATTCTCCCGAGAAGTTTAATTCTTCTGATGGAAATGTTGTGCCTGTTAGAAAAGTTGGTCCCATTTTTATCCAAAATTTATCTAAAGGTCATACAGCGGCTTTTAAGGATTTGGCTTTGCAACAATTAGCACAAGAGATGGATTACGAATTGGCTAGAAGAGGGCAGAATCTGGATATACTTGGAGCTACTTCTGGAGATACAGGTTCTTCTGCCGAGAATGCGTTTAAAGGTATGGAAAGAATAAAATTGTTTATGCTTAGTCCAAGAGATAGAATGAGTGCATTTCAAAGGGCACAGATGGGCGTTTTAACTGGTAAAAATATATATAATGTAAGTGTTGAGGGAACATTTGACGATTGTCAGGATTTAGTCAAAAAATTGAAGGGTGAACCGGAGTTTTCTAAACTTGGAGCAGTAAACTCAATAAATTGGGGAAGAGTGTCTTCTCAAGTACCTTATTATTTATCAGGATATTTACAGGTAGTTGGTGGTAATGTGGGTAAGGAAGTTGATTTTGTTGTTCCATCAGGAAATTTTGGTAATGTTTTAGCAGGTTATGTTGCTAAAAGAATGGGATTGCCAATAAGAAATTTAATCGTTGCTACAAATGAGAATAATGTTTTGGATGTTTTATTCAGAACTGGTGTTTATCAATGGAAAAAGTCTATGGAGACTAGTAGCCCATCCATGGATATTTCAGAAGCCTCAAATTTTGAGAGATTGGCTTTTGAATTCTTTCAAAGAGACCCTGAAAAGCTTGCGGAATTTATGAAACAATTTAAACAAACCAAAAGAGCAAATTTTGCTGATTTTGGAGTAACTCCTAATATATTTAGAGATAATGGTTTTTATTCTGGAAGCTCTACTCATAAAGATAGACTTAGAACAATCAAGGGTGTTTATGATATGGCAAAAACCATCATAGATACACATACTGCCGATGGAGTTAAAGTTGCAATGGATTATAAAAGAGAAGATGGTGTGCCGATGGTTGTTATGGAAACTGCACTTCCTGTTAAATTCGAGGCAACTATCAAAGAGGCTTTAGGGTTTGTTCCTGAGAGAGAAGAAAGATTTAGGGGATTAGAAGGAAAAGTTAGAGCTGACGCGTTTCATAATATTCCGAATGACGCTGAAAGGCTTAAAGAATATCTTAGAGCGAATAGGAATTGATTAAATTTTTATAGTTCTTATTTAAGTTAGATTTATGGAATATGATAATAAGGCGACAAGTGCGGGATTGTTAATGTATAAAAAGGCGAAGGACGGATTGGAGATTTTTCTTGTACATCCTGGAGGGCCTTATTTTAAGGGGAAGGAAAAAGGATATTGGGGAATACCAAAGGGCGTTGTAGAAGAAGGGGAAGATACCTTTGAG
>Ga0172368_10003125_pt1 | contig 20370 bp, 18 predicted proteins | sample Lak11m_FD_114540 | JGI IMG/M metagenome (GOLD analysis project Ga0172368, IMG submission 114540) | Freshwater microbial communities from Kabuno Bay, South-Kivu, Congo - kab_022012_11m | ecosystem: Environmental > Aquatic > Freshwater > Lake | place: Democratic Republic of the Congo: South-Kivu...
ACGTCGTTCTTGGTGTGGACGACGACGCCGTGGACGCTGCCCGGTAATGTGGCGTTGGCAGTTCACCCCGATGTGATCTACGTCAAAGTTGAACGAGCGGTTAACGGCAGCACCGAGAAATTGATCTTAGCTAAAGATTTGGTCGAAAAAGTTTTAGGTGCAGATGGCTGGAAGATCGTTGGCGATTACAAAGGCAAAGAACTCAAAGGCAAAACGTACAAGCCGTTATATTCGTTCATGCCATTTGAAGGCAAGGCGCATTACGTGGTGCTTGGCGATTTTGTGACGACGAGCGATGGCACAGGCATCGTGCATCAGGCGCCCGCCTTTGGCGCGGACGACATGAAGATGGCGAATGAAAACGATCTGCCGATCTTGATGACGGTGGACGAGCGCGGCGGCTTCGTGGATGCCGTCACCCCGTGGCGCGGCAAATGGGTGAAGGACGCCGATCCTCTCATCACGCGCGATCTCGAAGAGCGCGGCTTGTTGTTCAAGAGCGGAACGTATCTGCACACGTATCCGTTTTGTTGGCGATGTTCGACTCCGCTTTTGTATTACGCCCGCTCGACGTGGTACATCGAGACGACGAAGTATAAAGAAAAACTTGTTGGCTTAAACAAAACCATCAACTGGGTTCCCGAGCATATCCGCGATGGGCGCTTTGGCAATTGGTTGGAGAACAACATTGACTGGGCGTTGGGACGCGAGCGATATTGGGGCACGCCGCTGCCTGTTTGGGTGGACGATGACGGCGATCAACTTTGTGTTGGCTCGGTTGAGGAATTATCGAAACTCGCCGGGCGCGATCTCAAAAATTTAGATTTGCATCGCCCGCACGTAGACGAGATCACTTTCCCGAATCCAAAAACGGGGAAGCCGATGAAGCGTGTGCCAGAGTTGATTGACGTTTGGTTTGATTCGGGTGCGATGCCGCTGGCGCAGTGGCACTATCCGTTTGAGAACAAAGAGATGTTTGAGGAACAGTTCCCGGCAGACTACATCTGCGAAGCGGTAGACCAGACTCGCGGTTGGTTCTATTCGCTTCACGCTATTGCCACTTTGCTTTTTGAAAACGTCTCGTTCAAGAACGTGATCTGTTTGGGACACATCCTCGACGGCGAGGGTTTGAAGATGTCGAAGAGCAAGGGCAACATCGTTGACCCGTGGAGTGTGTTGAACGCGCACGGCGCGGACGCCTTCCGTTGGTATCTGTACACGGCGACCCCGCCCGGCAACTCGCGCCGTTTCTCAGTTGATCTTGTGGGCGAAGTGGTTCGCAACTTTCTGCTGCCGTTGTGGAATACCTATTCGTTCTTCACCACCTATGCCAATCTCGCCAAGTGGCAGCCCGATTCTAAAGGCACGGAAGGCGCGGCGTTAACGTCGCTCGACAAATGGATTCTCTCCGAGCTTCATGCCTTGGCGCGCGATGTGACTCAAGCGTATGAGAACTACGATGTAACGAATGCCACGCGCCCGATTGAAAAATTTGTGGACAGTTTGTCGAATTGGTATTTGCGCCGCTCGCGCCGCCGCTTCTGGGACGCTGCCACCGATGCGGATCGCGCCGCGTTTGCGACTCTCTACGAATGTTTGCTCACCGTGAGCAAGCTGCTCGCGCCTGCCATGCCGTTTCTCGCCGATGCGTTGTATCGCAACCTGGTCAGCGTAGAGTCCTCTGCGCCTGCTTCGGTGCATCTCGCCGATTGGCCCGCCACTCATTCGTGGCGCGTAGATGAAAAGTTGAACAGTGACATGCGCGTAGTGATGAAAGCCGCCTCACTCGGTCACGCCGCGCGGGCGAAGGCGAACCGCAAAGTGCGCCAACCCTTAAGTGAAGCCGCCTTTGCCGCGCCATCCGCCGCCGATCATGCGGCGATCAAAGCCTACGCCGATCTATTGATGGATGAGCTAAACGTAAAGGCGATCAACGTCTTGGATAAAGCCGAAACAGCCGTAACGTATTCACTCAATCCATTGCCGAAACAACTCGGGCAAAAATATGGCTCGAAGTTTCCTGAGATTCGCAAAGCAGTTCTTGCCGGAGATCAAAGTGCGTTTGCTCATGCGTTGCTCGGTGGTCAATCGGTTGAAGTAAAGGTGAACGGTGAAATGATAACCGTGCTGCCCGACGAAGTGGAAGTGCGCCAAAATGCCAAAGGCGGCTACACCGTCGCCGAGGAGGGTGGCTATCTTGCCGCGCTTAAGATCGAGCTGACGGATGATCTGATCGAAGAAGGTTTAGCGCGTGAGGTCGTGCGACGGATTCAAGATTTGCGGAAGTCGGCGGGATTGGACGTGGCAGACCGCATCACCGTGCGCTATGCCGCAACCAAAAAACTAAGTGAGGCGATCACCTCATTCGCCGATTACATCAAATCCGAAACGTTGTGTGTTGATCTTGCTTCAGGCGAATTACCCAACGCGGCAAGCGCCGAAGATAATTTTGACGGCGAGACGTTGAAGGTGATGCTTTTGAAAAAGTAGCAGGTAGATACGTAGAAACGCAAACAGGTAGACAACTTGTCTACCTGTTTACTTGTTTGCCTAACCCTAATCTTTGCACTCCCCAAGCGGGATCACTTGTGTTCCGGCGCGGACTTCTATATCGCCGGTAAAGTTGTAATCTCTTTCCGCCGGAAAATCTATCTTGACGTGATACTTGCCAGCCTGTATGTCGCTATACGTTACGCTTTTGAACGCATGCAGTGATTGCGGCGGATTATTCCCTAACTGAACACTTCCTTCTTTGCCCCGGCACTCCTTAAAGATCATAGTTGCTTTTCCGGGAATCGCAGTGAACCCCGAGAAGACAAATGTTGCAGTAGGCGTAGGTGTTGACGTGCTTTGCACCGTGTCACTTGTTGTAGTAGCTGTCGCTGATGCAACTTCAGTTTTTTGAATCACTGGTGCCGCTGTTTGGGTGAGACGATCTTCTCGTGCTTTGATCTGCACGGCGGTTTGTGTCAGACGTCGTTGCGCGTTGAGAGCAAATACTGCCGAAGCGGTTGCGCCGGTAGTTTCAGATTGTTTGTAGATGTATGCCGCCCCCATGCTGGTTGAGGCGATGATCACGAGCGCGCACAAAAAGATCGGGGCGGCTACGGCAAACCATATAAGATTGCGGTTAGTAGCGGATGTCTCATTCATAATGTCACTCTTTCGATGTGTGATCTGCTGTTTGAAACATTATAACGAATCCTTGAATGATTCGCATAGAAAGATTCTGAAGGATCGATCAAACTCAAATTAATCGGGTACAATTCGCGCATGTCACGTTTTATTCAACACACCTTGCTCTTTGTCATTGCCGCGTTTGTCATTCTCCTTGATCAAGTTGCCAAGTACCTCGTCCGCCTCAACCTCCCTGAATTTTCGTCCTATCCTCCCATCCCTGCGCTGGCTGACCTTTTTACGCTCACCAACACCCATAACACCGGCGCAGCGTTTGGGATGTTCAAAGAAGCGGGCGGCATTTTCACCATCGTCGCCATTTTAGTTTCAGGCGCGATTGTATTTTACTATCACCGCATCCCCGAAGGACAATACCTCATCCGCATTGCCCTTGGCTTGCAGTTGGGTGGGGCGCTCGGCAACCTAATAGATCGATTGCTTTACGGCACGGTGACCGATTTCATTTTCTTTCACTGGTACGATCAACTTAACGCGCCGATCTTCAACATTGCCGATTTGTCGATCACAGTGGGCGTGATCATTTTAGCGTATCTAATGCTGTTAGAGCATTTAGAGGAACGGCGCGCCGCCGTTCGCGCGGACGCCGCCATTGAATCGTACCTTTCCTCAGCCTCTGCTGCCCATGACCGAACGCATCCTGTCGATCACCGTTGATCAGGAGGGTGCTCGTCTTGATCGATTTCTCGCCTCGGCCTTGCCCGATCTGTCACGCACACAACTTCAACGATTAATTCAGGATGGATTTGTCGCTGTAGATAACGTCGTCGCTTCTAAAACGGGGAGGCGATTAACCGGCGGTGAGCGGATCGTGGTGCGGGTGCCGCCGCCCGCGCCCACCGACCTCCTCCCCGAGTCTATTTCCCTCAACCTAATCTACGAAGATGACGATCTCGTTGTGATTGATAAACCGGCAGGCATGGTCGTGCATCCATCGGCGGGTCACGCGAGCGGCACGTTGGTGAATGCCGTATTGGGTCACGATCCCGATATTGAAGGCGTAGGTGATAAGGCGCGTCCGGGTATCGTACATCGCCTCGATAAAGACACGTCGGGTCTGATCGTCGTCGCCAAAAACGATCTAGCACATCGCTACCTGCAAACGCAATTTAAAGATCGCACAACGCGCAAAATTTATCTGGCGCTTGTCGTGGGCAGACCCAAGACTCAAGTCGGGCGCATCGAAGCGCCAGTTGGGCGCGACCTCAAGAATCGTCAGCGCATGGCCGTCGTCTCCGAATCAAAAGGGCGTGAAGCCATTACCGAATATCGCGTGCGCGAGTCGTTTAAAAATTTCACCCTGATCGAAGCCGAGCCCAAAACCGGGCGCACGCATCAAATCCGTGTTCACTTTGCGTTTCTGGGCTGCCCACTGGCAGGAGATATGCTGTACGCTACTCGTCAAAGCGCGGGAATGAAGATCGAAGGGTTGACTCGCCATTTCTTGCACGCGCACCGTTTGACTCTCCGCTTGCCTTCGGGTGAGGAACGCACCTTTGAGTCCCCGTTGCCGGGTGATTTAGAAAATATCTTGAGAGAACTGCGGGAGATAAAATGAGGTGACAGTCACTTTTAAGAAGTGACTGTCACCTGTATAATACGCGCACCAAGTATTGAGGAGAAAATTTTTATGCGAGAAGTAACCGTTGCCGCCGTGCAAATGCGCCCCGTGTTGAATGAGATGGAAGAGAATCTCGTCCGCATGGCGGATTACATCATCAAGATTTGTGGCAGTCAAAAAGTTGACATCATCGTTTTCCCCGAATTGATCACGACCGGCTACGAATGTGGAGTGCGTTTTACCGATCTTGCCCAGCGCATCCCCGGCGCGTCGGTCAACGTCTTGGCGCAGCGCGCTGCCGAGTTTGGGGTGTACGTGGCTTTTGGGATGCCGGCAAAAGAGAAAGTAGAATCGATCTTGTTTAACTCGGCAGTTTTGATCGGACCCGACGGCGAGTTGGTGGGCGAGTATCGCAAAGTGCATCTCAAAGGCGAAGAGCGTATGACGTTCCGCGCCGGTTTCCGCTACCCGATCTTTGAAACAAAATTTGGCAACATCGGTTTGTTGCTCGGTTACGATCTGGCTTTCCCTGAAGCGGCACGCACGTTGGCTTTGGATGGCGCCGAGTTGATCTTGGTCTGCGCCAATTGGGAGAAGCCGCGCAACGAAGAGTGGCGCACTTATGTCATGGCACGCGCTTTTGAAAATTCCTGTTTCATCGCCGCCGCCAACCGCGTCGGTGAAGATGTGACGTACTCGTTCATCGGCGACAGCATGATCGTGGGTCCGCGCGGGCAAACATTGGCTTCGCTCGCGGGCGAGATCGCCCCCAAGACGAATGAACCGGCTGAAGGGTATGCCTTGGCGCGGATCGATCTGTACGATGTGCGCCGCAACCGCGAAGAATTTCAAACGCTGCAAAACCGCGAGCCAGACACGTATAAAGCGTTGGTGAGGAAATACTAATGTAGAGACGTTGCATGCAACGTCTTTACTCAAGCGTTCATGGAAGACAAGCGTGCCATGCAACGGAATATATGGGCGATCACAAGTTTGATCGTCGGCGTGATCAGCTTGCTGCTCTCTTTCTTCGCGCCCGTGCCGTTTGTGCCGCTCAACTATTGCGCCTTCCCTTTGGGTGCGGTGTCCATGCTGGTGGGCTTTATCGTTCATCAAAGCGCGCGGCGCATCAACGACCTAACCGCCATCCAGCAAGCGCGTTGGGGAATTGGACTCGGTTGCGTTTCGTGGATGATCAACCTCTGTTGGTATTCCATTGTTTTCTCTACTGCCATCGCAATTTTAGTGGCGTCCTTCATCGCGATCCTTAGTGGCACACCTGTGACGCCTGCTCCTTAAACGATCATGTATACACTCCCTGAACCCCAACAACCCTCTGCCGATGTAATTGATCTCCGCTCGGATACCGTCTCTCATCCCACGCCCGCCATGCGCCGCGCGATGGCAGAAGCCGAAGTGGGCGATGACGTGTTTGGCGACGATCCCACAGTGAATAAACTCGAATCATTGGCGGCGCAGAGGCTGGGTAAAGAGTCGGCGGTGTTCGTGCCGAGCGGCTCGATGGCGAATGCGGTGGCGGCGGTGGCGCAGCTGCGTCGTGGTGATGAAGTGATCGTCGGCGCGCGCACGCACATGTACCTCAACGAACAAGCCGCGCTCGCCGTATTGTCGCAGGCGCAAGCCGTCCCCATCATGGAAAACCCCGACGGTACGTTGCCGCTCGATCTTATCGAAGAGTCGATCCGCGTCCCCGACCCGCATCACCCGATTACGCGCATGGTGTGTATTGAGAACACGCATAATGCCTGTGGCGGCCAACCGCTCACAGCGGGTTATACGAATCAAGTGGGCGCGTTGGCGAAGAAACATGGATTGCGATTTCATATTGATGGCGCGCGCCTCTTCAACGCGGCGGTAGCTCTCAACGTGAACGTCGCCGATCTCGCCCGCGCCGCCGACACGGTGTCGTTCTGTTTATCCAAAGGTTTGTGCGCGCCCATTGGATCGTTGGTCTGCGGCGATAAGGAAACGATTGCCTCAGCGCGGCGCGCAAGAAAATTATTGGGCGGCGGGATGCGACAAGCCGGTATCATTGCGGCGGCGGGCATCGTGGCGCTGACGACCATGATCGAACGACTTGAAAATGATCACGATGACGCGCAACGATTGGCGCAAGGGTTATCAACGATCAAAGGCATTGTGATCGACCCGAAGACGGTGCGAACCAATATGGTATATTTTGATCTCGCCCCCGATGCAAAATATAATGCGCCCGAATTAACGGCGAAGCTGAAAGACAAAAGCGTGTGGATGCTCCCCGCAAGCGCGCGCCGAATCCGCGCCGTGTTGCACTATTGGATTTCACCTGTACAAGTGGATCGGGCGATAGAAATTGTAAAGGAGGTGATGAAGTAGCAAATGGCAAATAGCGAATAGCAGATAGCAAGGGAAGATAGCGCATGATCCCGCGCAAGCGGGATGACGAGGATGAGGGTTCTTCATCGCAAGATGGAGCCAACGTCACGCAGTATGTGACGGAAAATCGAACGTTCAGCGGAAGCCCTCCGGGTTCAACCGACCCCGACATCTTTTCCCTCCAAAAGAAAGCGGCTCACCAATGCCAGCGAGTGATCGTCTCGGACAAAGTGAGTGCGCGCGGGTTTAGCAAATAGCAGATAGCAGTTAGCGGATAGCCGATAGTGGATGGCGCGATCAGCCATCAGCGATTAGCCATTCGCTATAAGCCATCGGCTATCCGCAATGGAGGTCTCCATGTGTGGCATTGTAGGTTATGTAGGCACGCGACAAGCGGCGCCGATCATTCTTGACGGCTTGAAACGGCTGGAGTATCGAGGTTACGACTCTGCCGGTCTTGCAGTGATCTCAGACGGCGAAATCAACATCCGCCGTGATGTGGGTAAACTTCACAATTTGATCAATCTCTATCACAGCGATCCGGTGAACGGCATGATGGGCATCGGGCATACGCGTTGGGCGACTCATGGTGCGCCGTCACAGCGCAATGCACATCCGCATTTGGGTGAGCAGGGCAAAGTGGTCGTGGTGCAGAACGGCATTGTCGAAAATTTTGTGATGCTCAAGGAGGAGTTGATCGCCGAAGGCGCAAAATTTCTTTCCGACACTGACACCGAAGTGATCGCCTTTTTGCTTGAACGCTTTTTAAGCACAGGCATCTCACTCGAAGAGGCATTGCGTCAAACTCTTAAACGTCTCAAAGGAGCAAACGTGATCTTGGCGATGACGAAAGAAGAACCTGACAAGATTATCGCTGCGCGAATGGGTAACGCTGGCGGCGTCACCGTGGGAATCGGCGAGGGCGAAATGTTTTTGGCGTCCGACATGCCCGCCATCCTTGAACACACACGGCAAATGGTATTTTTGGACGCAGGCTGGATGACGATCATCACTCAAAATGATTACGTGGTGAAAACGTTTGAAGGGAAGATCGTCAAACCCGAAGTGCATCACATTGCGTGGGATATGGTGACGGCAGAGAAGGGCGAGTATCGTCACTTCATGCAAAAGGAGATTCACGAGCAGGTGCGCTCGATCACCGACACCATCGGCGGGCGCGTGGATTTTGAAACGGGCAAGGTGACGCTGCCCGATCTTAAACTCACATCGGAGTTGGCGAAGAAGATCGAGAAGATCGTGATCGTCGCCTGCGGCACGGCGGCTCACGCCGGCATGGTGGGTAAATATATGATCGAGGCTTTGGCGCGGATTCCTGTCGAGGTGGATATTGCGTCGGAATTTCGTTACCGCGACCCGATCATCAATGATCGTACGGTGGTGATCGCCATCAGCCAATCCGGGGAAACCGCCGACACGTTGGCGGCGATGGAGGAAGCCCGAACCAGAGGCGCAACATTGTGGAGTATCGTCAATGCCATCGGCTCGCAAGCGATGCGCGTGGCGCATGGCTGCATCACCATGCAATCGGGACCGGAGATCGGCGTGGCTTCGACCAAAGCTTTCACTGCGCCGCTCGTGGATTTGTATTTGTTGGCGATGAAGTTAGGTGAGCTGCGCGGCACGTTGGACTCGAAACGACTCAAAGCATTGGCGAATGATCTGGCGCGCCTGCCCGATCTCGTTGGGCGTGCGTTGGATCGTGAAGCGGATGTGGAGAGGGTGGCGCGATCACTGCGTGACACATCACACTGTTTGTATCTGGGGCGCGGCATCAACATGCCGATTGCTTACGAAGGCGCGTTGAAGTTAAAAGAAATTTCTTATATTCATGCCGAAGGTTACCCGGCAGGCGAGATGAAGCATGGTCCCATTGCTCTGATTGACAAGACCATGCCCGTTGTTGTGTTGGCGCCGAAGGATCAGTGGTACGAAAAAATGTTGAGCCAAGTGGAACAGGCAAAGGCGCGCGGCGGCACGGTGATTGCCATTGCCGCCGACGGCGACACCTTGATCCAAGAGAAAGCCGATCACGTGTTGTATGTCCCCGCTTCGTCGTGGCTGCTCAATCCGATTCTCATCGTGCTACCTTTGCAGATGTTGTCGTATCACATTGCGGTGTTGAGAGGCTGTGATGTCGATCAGCCGCGCAATTTGGCGAAAAGCGTGACGGTGGAATGAGTCGTTAACTTCCGAAGTTCGCTGTGATGTGCGGCTTCGGAAGTTGGAGGGCGGTTCAGCGGTTCGAGTTGTGACGATGAAAGGTCGGTCTGCTGCGACGAGAGCGGCGTGGTCTTTGCTCAGAGCGTGGCGCAGGAAGTTGTTCAGTGAGGTGAGAGACGTACGGTTGAGGCGCGTTGTTGTGAGGGCGTGATACGGATGAGGCAGGTTTTTGTTTAGAGGCATGAGGGCGAATCTCTCCGGGGTGGCGGCGTCCCTGTGGCAGGCGAGGCGGTCTGTGGAATTCAGTATCACGCGCCGGGGCTTTCGCTTCGTAATTGAATCCGTCTAACGTGCGGCGTTCCAATTTGGATCGCAGGATGCGTTCAATCGTTTTCACCATGTCGGTATCTTCGGATGTGATGAGGGTGAAGGCGTCACCTGTTTTGGCGGCGCGACCGGTGCGCCCGATGCGATGGGTATACGCTTCAGCCGTATCGGGGACATCATAATTAATCACGTGCGAGATGCTCGAAACGTCAATGCCGCGCGCAGCAATGTCGGTAGCGACCATGATCTGATATTTGCCGGAACGAAAACCCTCTAGGGCGTCTTGGCGTTTGTTCTGCGAGAGATTGCCTTGCAGCGAAGTCGTATTGTATCCGGCGCGCTTAAGTTGTTCGCCAAGCCTCTTGGCGCGATGCTTGGTGCGGGTAAAGATCAAAACCGAATCAGTGTCGGTATGATGCAGCAGTCCGAGCAAGAGCGCGGTCTTGAGATGCGATGGAACAGGATAGACGGCATGAGAGACAGTGGTGGCTGGAGCCGCCTCGCCGATCTGCACACGAGTCGGGTTGCCCAGCACGTCGTGCGCTAGTTGACGCACATCCTCGGGCATAGTAGCAGAGAAGAAAAGCGTTTGACGTTTGGTAGGCAGGTGCTTAAGAATCTTTCGCACTTCGGGCAAGAAGCCCATGTCAAACATGCGATCCGCCTCATCAATCACTAGCACCTCTAATCGCCCCAAGTGTATTTGTTCTTGTTTAAGATGATCGAGTAAACGACCCGGACAAGCGACCACGATCTCGACGCCGTCACGCAATTTTTGAATCTGGTGGTTCATGCTCACGCCGCCATAGACGGTCACACTCCGTAAGCGTGTGTGCCGACCCAGTTCGCCGATGTTGGTGTGAATTTGTTCGGCGAGTTCGCGGGTGGGGGCGATGATCAACGCGCGCACACGACCCCGTGCGCCGCCAATCAGACGCTGCAAGATAGGTAAGACAAAAGCGGCGGTCTTGCCGGTGCCGGTTTGCGCCAAGCCCATCACGTCGCGTCCTTCCAAGATTGGCGGGATTGCCTGATGTTGAATGGGCGTGGGGTCACTGTAGTTCATTGCTCGGATGCCCGCCATGATGCGCGGGTCAAATTGAAATGTTTCAAAAGTCATTAAGATGAATCCTTATGTGCTTGTTTCGCTTCCGATAACAATGCACCGATATATTTATTTGCTTCGACAAGGGTGATGTTAGCGGTGATCGACCACTCCTGACACACATTGTCGTAAACTCGACGCAATAATGCAGCGTCCACATCACTTAAAGGCTTGTGCCAGCCATGCGCGGTAAGATCGCGTACAACTTCGCACAGAACCTGAAACGAACCGTTTTTCAAGCGGTCAGTCAATTCGAGATGCCGCAAGCGATGTTCTTTACTCAACGTTGCAGGTTTGCCTTTAAGAATCTGCCGATACATGCTCAGATCGGATTTAGAGGTGAGCGAGCGCAATGTCGGTTTGGAATCCGTTTCCACCGGTACCCACACTGCGTTCTTGGGTGTGACAATCTCATAATACAGCCGCGCTTCACCGCCGAACAACTTCTTTTTCTCAAGGTTGACAATCTGCCCAGGACCATAAGAGAAATGCACTACATAATCACCGACTTTGAATTGCGTCATAATTCGTCGCGCTCCTTGTAGCACTCTTCACCTTGCTCAACTCGATGAATAAAAATTGCCGCCAGTCCCCAAGCGGGTCTAGCGGCAATGCGCACACAACTGACAACACTTTAGATGATGTGCATAAACTTTGAAACTCGCGCCTCAAAGTTTCATGTTGGCACAGGGAATGTGATTAATTTTTTACGACGACGTTGCTTGCCTGTAAACCCTTGGGTCCTTTTTCGATGGAGAACTCCACCTTCTGACCCTCGGTGAGGTTGCGATAGCCATCGCCCTGAATAGCGGAGAAGTGGACGAACACGTCCTCGCCGCCATCGTGGGCAATAAAGCCGTAGCCTTTGCCGCCGTTGAACCACTTAACTGTACCGATAATTCGCTCTGACATTGTATTTGCCTCCTTTTGGCAAAAAAAGAAAAATGTTAGACACTTAATTCGTTCTATCGGAGCAGTCAAAACAAAACGGCTCACGGAGAAAACCGTGAGCCGTCGTTTACTTCCAACGTGAACTTACTAGTATCCTACACTCGGCAGGATAACATGGTTGAGCTAATCTGTCAATCGGCTATTTCACTTTTGCCCAGGCGAGTGTGCACTAAGACTCTTATCCGCAACTTGTATGTTAGGATTCATCTCGGGCGTGTCACACGTTTGTTGACATGGAACATGGGCGCGGCAGGAATCTTTAAACGGCTGAAGCGAGGCACAACTATGAGCGACGTTTTCATCATCGAAGCGGCACGCACTCCGGTGGGTGTCGGTAAAACGGGTGGAGCATTAAGTTCCATCCTACCACTTGATCTGGCGGCTCATGTTTTGCGTGAAGTTGTGCGCCGTGCCGGGATCGATTCGTCGTTGGTGCAAGATGTGATTCTCGGTTGCGTCTCGCCAATTGGCGAGCAAGGCGCGAATATTGCCCGCCTCGCCGCCCTCAAAGCCGGATTCCCCATCGAAGTCCCCGGTGCTACCGTCAACCGAATGTGCGGCTCATCGCAGCAGACGATCCACTTCGCCGCGCAAGCTATCGCGGCGGGTGATATGGATGTTGCCATTGGCGGCGGAGTCGAAAGCATGAGTCGAGTTCCCATTGGCTCTGATTGGCCCAAAGAATGGCCCGTCAATTTTCCGCACCGTTTGATCCATCAAGGGTTAAGCGCGGAGTTAGTGGCAGAGAAATGGAAATTGTGCCGAGAAGAGTTAGACGACTTCGCTTATCAGAGCCATCTTCGCGCAGGCCTAGCGACACGTGAAGGTCACTTCAAGCGAGAGATAGCGCCAGTTACAATCCACGCTGACGGCGTAGATCGAATCGTTGAAGTAGATGAGGGTATTCGCCCGAATCCGGATCGGGCGAAGATGTCCACGCTCAAAACCGTATTCAAAGAGAATGGCGTGATTACCGCCGCCACCTCGAGTCAAATTTCCGACGGGGCAGCCGCCGTGTTGTTAGCGTCCGCCGACGCGGTGAGGCGGCATCACCTTAAACCGCGCGCTCGCTTTGTGGCGCGTCACGTCGTCGGTTCCGATCCGGAATTGATGCTCACCGCTCCCATCCCGGCTACGCAACAAATTCTCGCCAAAGCCGGGCTGAAGATAGGCGACATGGATGTAATTGAGATCAACGAAGCCTTTGCTTCAGTCGTCTTAGCATGGCAGCGCGAGATCAGACCTGATATGAATCGCGTCAATCCCAATGGCGGCGCGATTGCTTTGGGACATCCCTTGGGCGCGAGCGGCGCGCGTATTATGACGACACTGCTTCACGAACTTGAACGGAGAGACGCCCGATACGGTTTACAAACAATGTGCATCGGTCACGGCATGGCAACCGCAACGATCATTGAACGTCTCGCTTAAACCGAAACCAATCGTCTTCCGCTTTCGGAGGAAAGCATGATCAACAGCAAAAAACTTCCGAAGTCGCCGACAGCGCGCGAACTTCGGAAGTTTTTTTTCACTCAACACGATCCGATTATTCATCAATCTTGACAACACCTTCATATTTCACTTTCTCTCCTCGAGTGCGTAAAGTGTCATCTCACAGTAACGGGTTGCCTCCTAAAAATATGACATTTCTTACTAGCCATGTAACCTTCGTCACTCTATAACGATAAGAAGATTGTTCTAGTGCGCGGAGAGATATGACTGCCCAACTCGATGACTCCCCTTTCGTCATCATTGCTATTACACAAGGGCAGTGGGGAGAGCGAATTACCGATAACATTCATCGTTTTGCTCCGCCTTCGTGGACTGTCCGGCATTGGTCGGCGCCTCGCTCAATGCCGCTACTTCTCGACGATCCCGAAGAATTTCTTCCCGTTTCATTCCCAAAAGCAGATTTGATACTCGCCTTAGGCGATACTGCCGCCGTCGCTCAATTAATCCCCGATGTGGTTCGAATGAGCGGCGCAAAATCGGTGATTGCCCCGATTGATCGTAACGAAAGCCTGCCGCGTGGACTCGCCGCGCAGCTCCAACGGTGGCTCGACGATCTCGGCGCGGTTGCCGCCTTCCCGAAACCGTTCTGCTCCCTCACCGAAACCAGCTACAACGAACCGCCGATCACAGTTCAATACGACGATCCGAACATTAAACGCTTCGCGCGTCATTTCGGAAAGCCACAACTCAAAGTAACTATGGATGGTGACAAGCACATCAGCAACGTCGAAGTGGAACGTGACTCGGCGTGTGGCTGCGCCCGTTACGTGGCGCAGGGGTTGGCGGCAGCACCTGTAAACGACGCCGAATACGAAGCCGGAATGCTTCATCATCACTTCCCCTGTCTTGCCAGCATGAATCAAGATAGCGATTACAAAGACACTTTGATGCACGTCTCCGGTCATATTTTGCGTGTTGCAGTCAAAGAAGAGATCAAAGATCACCTCGATCCCACAACGTATCTACAACCTCAAGGACGAGCGGAGTAATAATGCAATGCTTACGGAAGAACTCTCTCACTTCCCACTTTTCAAAGAGTTAACTCAAGAGCAACTCAAAAAGATCGCCCCGGTCTTTTGGCGCGTCACCCTTGCCGCAGGCGAAACCATTTTTTCGCAAGGCGATGAAGCACGATCCGTTTATGTTCTCGAATCGGGCGAAGTGGTTCTGCGCTTCTTCCCTGAAGATGGCGGCAGCGTGGATATTGAAACGATTACGAAAGACGGCGTGTTTGGCTGGTCGGCGGCGTTGGGTCGCCCGTACTACACATCGTCGGCGATTTGTTTGTCACCGGTGAAAGCCATTGCCACCAATGGAATCGATCTGCGCCGCGTGATGCGCGGAGATAAAAAGATGAGCGCGATTCTGATTGAACGCATGGCGCAGGTGGTGGCTCACCGTTTGCAAAGCTTTCGCGCGCAGATACACGCGCTGCTCGAGAAAGAAGAAGACGAATACCGTTAAATCACGAAGGAGAGAACTATGGCTAAAACTCGCACGCAAGAACAACGTAGTATTGATCCCGCCGCGCAGCAGATGTTGATCCGCGCCGACGAACTCGGTTTGGGCACTGCCTTTACCCGCGCCGAAGCGATGGCGGCTTGCCCGATTGGGGTCGGATCATCGTCAGGTATTTGCTGCAAAAATTGTTTTATGGGTCCGTGCCGACTCGTCAAGAAAGGTCAGGTGGGCGTGTGCGGCGCAACGGTGGAGACGGTTGCCGCGCGCAATATGGCACGGGCAGTGGCGGCTGGTTCCGCCGCGCACTCCGATCATGGGCGTGATGTCGCCTTCACGTTGTTAGCCGCCGCCGAAGGCAAAGCTCAAGGCTACCAGATTCGTGACGAAAAGAAGTTACATGCCGTCGCCCGCAAATTTGGTGTCCCCGTTGAGAAGCGAACTAAAGAAGAGATCGCTAAAGACGTGGCGAACAAAGCCATCGCCCAATTCGGTCAACAAAACGGTGAGCTGCTCTACATCAAGACCGCGCCCAAGAAACGACAAGAGTTGTGGCGAAAATATGGCGTGGTGCCGCGCGGCATTGATCGTGAAGTTGTTGACGTTTTACATCGCACGCACATGGGCGACGATCAACATCCCGAACATATTTTGCGCGGCGCGATCCGTTGCGCGCTCTCCGACGGTTGGGGCGGTTCGATGATCGCCACCGATCTCTCCGATATTCTCTTTGGTACTCCCAAGCCGCGAGTCGGGCAAGTAAATCTGGGCGTGTTGAAAGATGACGAAGTCAACATCGTCTTGCACGGTCACGAACCCACTCTGTCTGAAATGATCGTGGCGGCGGCGAGTGAGCCGGAATTGATCGAGTACGCCAAGAGCAAAGGCGCAAAGGGGATCAATCTCGCTGGTATCTGCTGCACCTCAAATGAAATTTTGTTGCGGCAAGGCGTGCCATCTGCCGGAAACTTTCTACATCAAGAACTCGCACTCTTAACAGGCGCAGTGGAAGCGATGGTGGTGGATGTGCAGTGCATTATGCAGGCGCTTCCGAACCTTGCCGAAAAATTCCACACCAAGTTCATCACGACATCACCCAAAGTTTGCATCACCGGTGGGACGCATATTGAATTTGACGAACACAAAGCCCTCGATCAGGCGCGCGAGATTGTGCGCGTGGCGATTGACAACTACCCCAATCGCGGTTCGATTGAGATTCCGAACATCACCAACGATATTGTTCCGGGCTTCTCGCATGAATACATCAACTACATGCTCGGCGGATCGTATCGCGCCTCGTTCCGTCCATTGAACGACGCCATTATGTCCGGGCGCATTCGCGGTGTTGCCGCCGATGTGGGGTGCAACAACCCGCGCGCCACGCAAGACAAGTCGCACGAATTTCTTGTACGTGAACTGTTGAAGAACGATGTACTGTTGGTGCAGACGGGCTGCGGCGCAATCGCCGCCGCCAAATATGGTTACTCGGTCGGCGAAGCAGCGATGGAATTTGCCGGACCCGGCTTGCGCGAAGTGTGCGAGGCAACGGGCATGCCGCCTGTGCTGCACATGGGATCGTGCGTGGATAACACGCGCATCTTAACTGTGCTGACTCAAATGGCAGGAGAGGGCGGTCTCGGCGACGACATCTCCGATGTTCCGGCTGTGGGTCTGGCACCGGAGTGGATGAGCGAGAAGGCATTGGCGATTGGGGTGTATGCGGCGGCGTCAGGAGCGTATGTGATCTTCGGAATCGACTCGCCCATCGGCGCGAGTGACGAAGTGGTTAAAGTAATGAGCGAAACGTGGGAGAAAGTTTTGGGCGGCAAGATGGAATTTGTGCAGACGGACGAAGAAATTTTGCGGAAGACCCTGGCGCACATTGACGCTAAACGCGCCGCGCTCGGTTTGCCCGTTTACGATCCCAACAAGTTTGGACGAAGCGGCGACGCGCGCGTGACCGAATTGTTTAAACGCGCCAACGTAAATGCGGACGTTTTATACGGAAGCCGGTGAAGAAGAATCCGAATCGTTGGCTTTATATTTTGCCCGTTCTTCTTTCACCACTTGGCGCAGAATGTCATTGTCGAAATTTTCGGCGAGGGTGGCGAGACCATCCAAGACTTGCTCATAAGATGGTCCGAACTCAATGCCTCGACGTTTCAAGTGCATCATAAACTCTTCAACGCCGAGTCCCGCCATGCGCGAGGCGCCACTCAAGTTCAATCGTCCTTTGGCGTAAGCGCGGCAAGCGGCGTCTAAGCGAAAGTCGGCAAGACCGTCTAAAACAAACTTCCTGAGCAAAACGTCCTCGGGAATGTGTTCGGAGCGGCTAATGTATTTGATGACGTCTAAATTTTCTGTCTCAAGGTAGATTGGAATCGGAGCGAGTGTAGGGATCGTATTTGTTGTCATGTTCGATCTCCTTTGGTTTGGGCAATGAGCGCGATCAAGTTGAGCGTCTTTCGCATAACGTCTTTGTTGATCTCAGTAGACTTGAGCCGCTCTATTGCCTCGATATAAGTAAGCCGTCCCTGGGTGTAAAGTGCGGCGATGTAATCTGCAGTAGAGACAACCTGAAGACCATGTTCTTTAGCGCGGTGATACGGTGGATTATCGTCTAACAAAAGTTGATATCGCTGTTCGATGGCGAGAGCAATGGCGGCATTTTCGCCGGGATGAAACCAATCAACACTGGCTGTAGGTTCTTTCAATTGTATCTGCCCATTCTCGCGCCATTCCTTGAAAGTCGCGCCGGAATCGGATGGCGACTCTGTAGATGAAATAAAATGCTCAACCTCATCTACTACAGCCGAAGGGGCGTACAACACAAAGTCGTCAGCCACAAAATTTATGAGATTCGCGCGAAAGGCATTGATCCAAAATGATGAGTCTAAAACAACTTCGCGCGGCATGTGTAAATTTTAGCAGTAGCAAACATATCACGCAATACAAAACTTTAGCTCTTTTCTGGAAGGAGTAATATATGTCTCGTTTCATTGCCACACGCGCCATTCGCGGCGCGCATACAGTTGTCAATGAGTTTGAGGGGCTGCTGCAAAAAGCTCTAAACGAAAAAGGAGCCGAGACTCCGATCTCGTTCCCCAATACGGCATATTATTTGCCGTTCATCTTGGGCATGACGGGACAAACGGTGGAGACGTTGGGCGACCTCGAACCTGTGCTGGATCGCGCCAAAAAGCTTTTGCACCCCGTTCCGCCAGATCGTCGTTGGACTCCGTACTTGGGCGAGACGCTGGATGCAGGCATGGCGACTCTGTTTGCCGAAGAAGGAATCGAAGCGGTGCGTTTCATCTACGGTTCTGAGCCGCAAAAGCTCGCCGGTTTTCATCTTGCGGGCGGCACGTCGTTCACCAGCCCCGAGTTTCAGAAAGATGGTGAGGGGCATTTGAATGGACCCATTGACGACATTCAACTGCGATCATGGGGTATTCAATTGGTGGATGGGCGTATGCCCGGTTTTGCCGCCATCGTTGGCTGCGCCAAATCGAACGAAGTCGCCGTCAAGATCGTGCGTGAGCTTCAACGGCGCAACATCCTCACCTTCCTGAGCGGCAACGTCAACGGGCGCAGCATCATTCATCAATTGATGGAAGAAGGAGTCGAACTTGGCTACGACACGTACACTGTGCCGTTCGGTCTCGACACCTACAGCGCGATCTATGCTTTGGGCTTTGCCGCGCGCTCGGCGTTGACCTTCGGCGGTATGAAGGGCGGGCAAGCGAAGGACATTTTGCTCTACAACAAGAATCGCGTCTTCGCTTTTGTGTTGGCATTGGGTGAGGTGGACGATATTAAATATGCGACGGCGGCAGGCGCGATCAACTTCGGTTTCCCCGTCATCGCCGACACCATCATCCCCGAAATTCTGCCGACGGGCGTCACGACGTATGAGCATGTGGTCTCTATGCCGTTCAACGAGATTGACGGCAAGGACGATCTTGAACGCGCCGAGAAGATAGTGCAGAAGTGTATCGAGATTCGCGGCGTGAAGATTAAATTGACTGAAGTGCCGGTGCCGGTGCCTTACGGTTCAGCCTTTGAAGGCGAAGTCGTCCGCAAGAACGATATGCGAATCGAATTCGGCGGCAAGCACTCGCGCTGTTTTGAATATCTGCGGATGTTGGACTTCGACGCGGTTGAAGATGGAAAGGTCACCGTGGTGGGTGAGGCGTTTGAGAATCAGCCAATGGGTGCGGCGATGGATATGGGCATCGTCGTGGACGTAGCGGGTCGCAAGATGCAAAAAGATTTTGAACCCGTTCTCGAAAGACAGATTCATCACTTCGTCAACGGCGCGAGCGGTATTCAGCACATCGGTCAACGCGACATCGCTTGGATCCGCATTAACAAGGCGGCAGCCGATAAAGGATTTAACCTGAAACACTTCGGCGATATTCTGCACGCCCGCTTCCATAGCGAGTTCGGCGCGATTGTAGACAAAGTGCAGGTGACGATCTACACCGAACCGGCGAAGGTGGATCAATGGCTGGCGGCGGCGCGAGCGGCGTACGATGAACGCAATGAACGTGTTGGCAACATGACGGATGAGAGCGTGGAAGAATTTTATTCCTGCACGCTGTGTCAATCGTTTGCGCCGAATCATTTGTGCATCGTCACGCCGGAACGACTCGGTCTATGTGGCGCGTACAACTGGCTCGATTGCAAAGCGTCGTTCCAAATTAATCCGACGGGACCCAATCAGCCGATCAAGAAAGGCGCGACGCTCGATCCAAGCAAAGGCTATTGGCAGGGCGCGAATGAATTTACCGAAGGCGCGTCACATCAACAAGTTCACGAAGTCGCGGTGTACTCCATCATGGAAAACCCGATGACCGCCTGCGGTTGCTTTGAATGTATTGCGATGGTCATCCCTGAAGCCAACGGCGTGATGGTCGTCAGTCGCGAAGACACCAGCATGACTCCGGCGGGCATGACGTTCTCCACGCTGGCGGGCATGGCGGGCGGCGGCTTGCAGACTCCGGGCATCATGGGTCACGGCAAGTTTTATCTTCTGTCGCCCAAGTTCGTCTCTGCCGATGGCGGCTTCAAGCGCGTGGTGTGGATGTCTTCGATACTTAAAGAGCAAATGGCGGAGCAACTTAAGAAAGTTTCTGAGCGCGAAGGCGATCCCGATCTGATTGACAAAATTTGCGACGAGCGCATCGCGACGGATGTTGAAGGTTTGGTGGCTTACGTCACCGAGAAGAATCATCCGGCGTTGACGATGCCGCCGTTGATGTAGATGTTAGACCTGTCAGGTTTTTACCCACTCCGCTTCGCTACGGGGCGCTTCGCGAAACCTGACAGGTCTTTGCTTGATGTTAGTCCGCGACTTAATGACCATCGGCGTTCCCGTTTGCCGCGCCGATGAACGCTGCGTCGATGTGTCGGCGCGGTTGACGAAGCAAAAAGTTGAAGCCGATGTGATCGTCGCGCTGGATGAAGACGGCATGTCGTGCGGATGGCTGACGCGCGATCAGCTCAATCCAAATGAATCCAAGTTGATCCACGAAGTAATGGACGAAGAGATTCCAACAGTGTCGCCGACTCTTCCAGTGGAAGCCGCCGCGCAGTTGATGCGCGAGAAGGGTGTGCAGCATCTTTTGCTCATGCACAATTGGCCCGGCGAGCCACGACCTTCGGCGGTGATTTCGTTGAAACAGATCGAAAGAAACCTTTA
>Ga0172368_10003127_pt1 | contig 20356 bp, 11 predicted proteins | sample Lak11m_FD_114540 | JGI IMG/M metagenome (GOLD analysis project Ga0172368, IMG submission 114540) | Freshwater microbial communities from Kabuno Bay, South-Kivu, Congo - kab_022012_11m | ecosystem: Environmental > Aquatic > Freshwater > Lake | place: Democratic Republic of the Congo: South-Kivu...
ACCCAAGGCAAAGAAGCTTGCAGCGCCCAAACCACGCAAATTGCTTGTGGGCGCCGTGGCAACACCGCTGGTCATCCTGCAGACGTTTGAGAGCGCGGTGCTGAAGTCGCCCGAGGTGAACCGTTGCGTCAGCGCGTTGCAGGCGCTGAACCTGCCAGCAGAGGTGGTGAGCTTACTGGATGAACTGACGGCTGCATTGGGCACCGGTGCCAAGGCCTGGGCGGTGTTGTTGCAGTGGCTGGCTGAGCGGCTGACCGATTCGTTTACCTTGTCACGCCAGGGGCAGCGGCTGTTGCGGCAGGTGCTCAAGGCAGAAGATGCAAAGCAGATGCTGGTGCTTGGGCAAGCTTTTGCGAAGAAGGTGGATTCGTTTGTGGGGAGGTGATGTGAATCCGCAAAAAAAGCATACAAAGCGTCGCGGACTATCTAGAAAATTTGCAATTTTTTATTGTGCCCGTTGCAATTTCAAGCCACTAACGCTTTCAGCAGTGCATCCTTTGCGTCCAGATAGAACTCAATATCCAGACGGGTGGCCATGTCGTCCGACAAATCAAAAAGTTGCCGACGACAGGACACTGGCAAGAGCAGGGATCGTGCGCCGCGCTCAATCGCCAATTCGGCCATGCTCACTGCATTATGAATGGGCTCAATGGACCCACCCAACGTGACCTCGCCCACCACTACCAGACCACCGCGCACCGAAGTGCGCAGTAGCGCACTGCACAAGGCAATGAGACTCGCAACACCAATCTTGGCACCACTCTTAGCCGCATCCATGCCGCGCAGTTGCACCGAGAATTCATGGGCACGCGGATCGCGGTCGCCGACCAGTTGCATGGCTCGGGCGTAGAGGTTCTGCTCGGCGCAGCGGATGGATTCCTGGAAGGCTTGCGGCACCGGCTTGTTCAGCACGCGCACGCCGCTGCCTGGCCCTTCGGTGACTTCGAGCCGGAACAGACCGGGATGCTCCTCCTGACCGCCGGGTGAGAGCGTCCAGATTTGTCCGGCTTCAAGGGGTTCATCGCTGATGCCACTCTGGCTTTGCAATTCCGGGGTGGAGACGAACTTCTCGACGCCTTCCGCGCCCAGTGTGTAGCTGAAATGGGTGTTGCGGAATTCAGCGGCACCGATGCGCTTCTGCTGCTCCTTGACGCGGCGACGCACTTCCAGCGCGAGGCGCACAGCCCATTCGAGGTCTTCGTCACTGACCTCGGCATCCTGGCCGGGATGGATCAGTTTCAGCAGGCCGCTGATGGTCTTGTTGACGCCGTTGATGTCGCGGCCTGACAGTGCGCCGCCGAAGAACACGCGGTTTTGCAGCACGGCCAGGCGGCTCTGGTTGCGCAGTTGCGTGAAGCACTCGGAGAGGAAGTCGCTGACCAGGCCAAAGTGATCGGTAAAGATTTCGGGCTTGAGCTTGGGTACGTCCCAGCCCGGCAGGTAGCAGTGGATGCGATCCATGAAGGCGGTGTCGTCACGCATTTCGGGCGGCAACGGCTGGAACAGGTGGCCGATGCGCTGCTGGTGCTCGACATCGACATCGAAGTTGCCAACCATGACGATGGAGCCGTCGGCGCGGATGCTTTCCTTGCCGCGCGAGAACTCGCCGGACTCCATGTATCCCTTCATGATGTTCACGCCATCCTTCTGGTCGAAGGAGATGCCGGACACTTCGTCGAAGCACACGACATCGTACTGGCAGACCAGACCGCGCTGGCCGTTGGCGTTATTGACGAACATGCGTGCCACGGTGGCCTTGCCGCCGGAGACCAGGTGGGCATAGGGCGAGACCTGCTGGAACAGGTGCGATTTGCCGGTGCCGCGTGGGCCGATCTCGACCAAGTTGAAGTTGCGTTCGACGAAAGGAACCATGCGCAGCAGAATCGAGTCCTTGTTGCGCTCGGTCAGTTGCGCCGGTTCCAGGCCGATGGAACGCAGCAGGAAGTCCTTCCATTCCGCCGTCGTCAGTTTAGTCCGTGCCGCAGCCATTTTGTCGAGCACGTCGCGCTGCGAAAGCTGGATGGCACGCAGGCCGTCGATGCCGAAGGGCCGGCCGTTTTTCTCCTGGGCAATGGTGGCGTCGTAGCCCAGCGTCACCTCGGCATAGAAACCGCCGGTCAGCATGCGCTGGTGTTCCGTGACCAGTTCTGCCGAGATGCGCACATCGCGCAGCTTGAGCGAGGGCAGTTCGGCGACATAGGAATCGGTCTTGGCATCCAGCCGCGCCGTGATGATGTCGATGATGCGCACCTGGCCCTTTTCACGGGCGACCGACTTGATCAGTTCCTCGTTACCGGCGCGTACCGTGCGCTCGGAAAGCTGGCGCTGAACAATGGCCAAGCCCTCCTCGATTTCCTTCTCATCGGTCGTCGCGCAGTAGCGGCCCAGCATGAACTCGACCACGTAGGTGGGGACGGGAAACTGGCGCGAAAACTGGCGTACCAAGTCCTTGCGGACGATGTAACCGTCAAAGGCTTCGGCGGCCTTGCGGTCTAGGGTATCAAGCTCCATTCCAGGCTTCTCCAAAATTCATGCGTTCTTCTGCTACCTTCTGGCCATCGCGGCGCAGCACCACGGCAACCTGCTCGCCGAGCAAATCATCCACTTCCTCGAACACCACGCGGCCTTTGCCGTCGGCGTCGATGGCTTCCGCATCGCCGATGGCCGACCCCAGTCGTTCCAGGCTGACCGTCAGTCCGGTGGCATCGGTGGCCACTACAGAGCAGATCGTCTTACGGGTATTCCAACTCACCGAAATCAGCCTTGGCTGCCCGGCGACCGGCCCATTGCGCTGCACGCGCACCAAGGGCACCACCGATTCCTGCAAACTCAGGCCACCGTGGTCGTAGTCACGACCACTGGAAAACGCCGCGATGCCGGGTGCCAGTGCCACGCGCACGGCGGGGTCAAAGCTCCAGGGCAGCACCAGCCAGTCGTTGTCCGCCGCCGCATCCTTCAGCACCGCGCAGCGGCCCCATTTGGTCTCGGTGAGTTTGGCCGGTAGTTCCGCCTTGGGCAGACCGCCGGGCAGCAGTAACCAGCCGTGGTCGGTCACCACCCAGACCTGCTTCCACCCCGCATTCAGCAGGCGACGGATGGCCTTGGCAAGATCGTCGAGGTGGGCAGGAATGGCACGGGCCAGCTTCAGTCCCTTGGCATGGCCATCACTGTCGATGTCGCCGGGGAACTCAGCCCAGCCCTTGCCGTAAGCGAGACTAGGGTTCTCGGTATCGACGACGGCAACACCCTCCGGCTCCATCGCCTTGCGCAGCTTGTCCGCCGTGTACGCGCCCTTGGGGAGCTTGGGCGCAAAATCGCCTCCATTGCCGCCATCGACCAGCTTGCAGGCCGGCGACACCCAGACCTTGCCGCTGCTGGTGACGGAAGGGATGCTGGTAAAGCCGGGTTCCAGCGCCACATTCAGGCCATTGTCCTTGTACAGCACCGCTTCCAGTTCGCGTGCCAAGTCGAGGCGCAGGCCATCGACGAACAGCACCACCGTGCCGTCGGCCACCTCCGGCAGGCTCCAGTCCGGGTAACCATCCTTCTTCACCAGCGCCTGGAAGCCTTCGGCCTGCTTTTCCAGCCAGCGGCGGTAAAGGGCGACCAGCACGGCATAGATCGGCCTTTCCAGTTCCGACTGCTGGGCAAGCGCCATCGCAGCGCGTGCGGCGGCATCGACACGCCAGCCATCCTCGGCATAGCGTTGTGCCGCCTCCAGCGCATTGCCCCCTGCCAGAGGCTCCAGAAACGCCTTGGCGATGCGTGCGAGGTCGGCCAGGGCAGTGGCCAGCGGCGCACGGCCTTGCTGCGCCCAAAGCGTTTCGCGCCGGACGGCGTGCCTGGTTTCGGCGGCCAGCACCGCCTGGGCGGCTGCCATCGGTTCCAGGCTGGCAGCTTTCAACAACTCCTCAGCTAGGCGCTTTTCATCGGCGTCGTTTTCGCGCGGGTAGCGTTCCGCCCCTTGGAACAGGTCGGGCGGCGCGATGCCCCGGAAGACCTCGTAGGCATCGGAATAGCTGTGCCAGTGGGCGACATACTTCTCCCACAGCGGGTGCGCCGCTTCGCCGGGCTTGCTGGCGAGAATGCGCTGCGCGACCTCCACCGGCCCCTTGGCCAGATCGACGTCGAAACGCTTTTTTGTGTTGGCGACAAAGCTCTCCCACGATGTCCCTTGTTCGGCCTGGATGGCGTCCGGCGCGGTCAGCCAGCGCAGTACGGTCTCGTCGGGCGCCGGGTTGATCAGGTCGTTGAGATAACGCTCGTCGATGGTCACCGCATCCAGCGCGGGAAGGTTTTGCGCCAGCAGCTTGCCCATCGCGGCCTTGAGCGCCTGGGCGGTTTCCTGATTGCCAGCTACCTTCAGCCCCAGCCCACCGCGCTTGCTTTCACAGAAGGCACGCAGCGTCCAGTCCTTGCCGTTCTCCTGCCGCCAGAAGCAACCCCGGTATTGCAGTTCGGCCAGCGGCGCAAGTTGCGGGTCATCCTTCAGGCCGCGAAGATCGGTGCGCAACTGGCCGTTGCCCACGCCTGGCAGATACAGAATCGCCGTCTCGCCAGCACCGACTTTTCCCGCCTTGCCATCGGCCACCATGCGCAGCCAGACGCCGGGGCCGCTGCGCTCATCCGGTGTGTAAGAACCCAACGAATACAGTTCCGGCAGTGCCTCCTTGATTTTGGGTAGCACGGCTTCCCATTCGCGCTTCTCATCCGTCCAAAGAATGGCAATCGGCGCTGATTCAAGTGCGGGGTTGAAGCGCTTGGCCTGTTCCCTCAAACGCATGGCGAGCGTATCAATTACAGTTTTCGACGCAGTCATCATGGCTTCAAACCTGATTGAGTTGCGGTGCTACCAGACCCACAGAGGTCAATGAGGTCAGTCGTTCGCACTCTGTACGCAGACCCCTTCGTTTTCTCAATCGCACCTGAGTCAATCAACAATCCGAGCCATGTCTTGATCTGGGTCTCGGTAACCCGCAACTCCTCTGCGATCTCGCGTGCCTTCTTCGGCGATTCCAACACGCGCAAAATCGATTGTTTTGCGGCAGTAAACAGCGCATCGGCGGGATTCTCGACCGGCAAAGGCGCTGGAGTTTCCTTCTTCGGCTCGACGTGTTCGGTTTCAAGCGGCGTGGCAGGTACCGAAGCGACTGGTGTCACTATCGAGGCTTCAGCGCCCGATTCGCCGCTAGTCTGATCAATTACCACCGGCGCATCCGAAGGCACGAGTTCAGCGGGATCGAGTTCGCGAGCCGGAGCCAAGGTCAATTGAGACTGCGATGCTGTCGTTACTTCAGTGGCGGGCGGGTTCTCCAAGACATCAATAAACCCATCTACGTCTGACGGGTTTGACCAAGGCCGCGCCCCTTTCCGTTGCATGGCAGCCAGCGCCTTGTTCGTTTGTCCGTCCGATCGGACGTAGATCGGAACGAACCGCAGTTTGTCCAACTGCTCGACCGCCCCCGCCCAAGTTCCCCCCTTTTCGAAATCGGAATTGACCACCAAGGCAGCGTCGGCCAACGCATAAATCAGCTTGTTTCGCTGCATTGCATTACCAACGTTGAAACCTGCGCCAGGATCGTAGGGCGACATCAGCACAAGTTGTCCATCCATCAGAAGACTGCGGTTGTCGCGGTTCATTGCGGATTTTTCAAGACTATCGGCCATCACCCCCGACACCTTGCCGCCGGCCTCCAATGCACCACGCATGGCAGCCTGGTCGATTCCACGTGCGCCACCAGACACCAGCGTCTTGCGCGATTTCGCGGCAAGACGGCCAATGCCTTGTGTGTATTCAATCAACGCGTCGTCAACTTCTCTGGAGCCGACAACAGCAAGTCCTCCGGTGTCCAAAATCGTCCGATCGCCGCATCCATATAAAACAGCGGGCCGGTCATCCTTTAGTCGGTCCCTTAATCGCTGCGGGTAGTCCGGATCAGCACGGCTGACCACCCAAATCGCCCTGGTCTGCCAACGGTCAATGGCTTGACTCAAAGCGAACCCGCGCGCTAGCAACCTCTGGAGTCGTGCGCTGTCAAAGAGAGGCTGAGTGTCTCGCAAAATGTCGTCAGCACCACCCGAGAGCAAGTCGGCGGGCTCTCGTGATAACTGGTGCAGGTGGCGCGCCAGGCGTTTGTACTCTCCGGGCGTAAGCAAGTCCGGAGACGGCTCACTGCGCCCTGCGATCAACGGCGCTGTGAGCAGCAATATCGCCTGCGTGTTTGGTGAAAAGTTAGGATTCATCGTCATCGTGTCCCGTTTGCGCGAGGGCAAGCGGCCATACTGTTGAGCATCCGCGCGAACCGAGCAGCCATGCCGCCACAGTGAGCGTCCAGCGAGAATCAACCATGTCGTCAACCAGCAGGACAGGGCCATCGGGTAGTCGAGAAGCAACCAACGTCAGCGACCCATCGATATTCCGGGCCTGCTGAATGCTATTCGCCATGGTCTTCTGCTCGGGCCGTGCGTCGGTCTTTTCCAGCACCATCACGAAGGGCAGATCGAGCGCATCGGCTAATCGGTGAGCGAAATCAGGTACCAGCGTCGGATGGCGCAGCGAGGGCACTGCGGTGACCCATTTCGGGTAAGGACGCGGATTCCACTCCCGGATCAGTCCCACGCATGCATCGACCAATTCCTGGGCGAAAGCACCGTCGTTGTATTTTCCTTTGCGGACCAAGCCGCCCCAGCCGGCATCCCCCCAAACGCAGAGCGCCTTGCCCGGTTGTGCTCGACATCGTTCCGGAATATCACCCTTGACACCATAGTTTGGCATTCCGCCCGCTGGCCACTTCTTCCTGGGCTCGATTGGCAGACTGGTTCGTCGCAAGAATTTGATTGCCTCGCGTACCAATGCAGGATCGGGTTTGCTGTTCAGCGGTGCCAATGCCGGGCCTTGAATTCCGGTTGGATCGCCGTCCAAGGCACGAATCAGGAAGGCCATGTGGTCGCGAGCCAATCGAACGTATTCCTCCATCTGCGTTCGCTCCTGTCGACGAAGATCGGTGAGGCGCTCTGCGCGATTCCAGAAATCTGGGTTGAGAGTCGCTGCAGTCAACTGCCACTTGGTTCCTTGCTTGGCGATCGGCGCGGGAGATTCCAGTGAAAGCAGCGCGATCGTCTTCTTGACCCGCGCGTTGCTGATGTTCAATTGACCTAGCAGCTCAGGGATGGAAAGTCCTCGTGGCGCTGCCACCAGGGCTTCAAGCACCGCAGCAACTTCTGCCCTGCTCGGGAAGGCACTATCGATAAAGAAATCCGTGATCTCAGTCTCTTCCGTCCCACTGAGCAAAATACCGTGGGCCGCATCAAGCGCTCGGCCGGCACGGCCGACTTGCTGGTAATAGGCGACGACCGATCCCGGCATTTGGTAGTGAATGACAAAGGCAAGATCCGGCTTGTCGAAGCCCATGCCAAGCGCGGTCGTAGCCACCAGCGCCTTGACTTCGTTATTCAGCAACGCCTGCTCTAGTGCCGGGCGTTGATCGCCGGATTGCCCGGTATAAGCTTCAACCGCCAAGCCACGCGATTTCAGCCAATCGGCGACCAGGTGTGCGTCACGTACCGTCAGCGTGTAAATGATGCCGTGGCCAGGCAGCGCCGCCACGTGTTCAGCAAGCCAGGCCAGTCGCTCAGCCTGGCTCGGCAAGCGAATCGTTTGCAGGGCCAATGAAGGCCGACTCAGGTCGCCCCGAGAAACGTTCAGATGGGGGCCAAGCACCTGCTTCAAATCGTCCATCACCCGATTGTTTGCCGTGGCCGTCGTTGCCAGCAGCCGCAAGTTTCTCGGCAAGGTGCGGACAATACGTTCGAGCAATCGGTAGTGCGGACGGAAGTCGTGTCCCCAATCCGAAATGCAGTGCGCCTCGTCGATAACCAGCATTGAAACGCGATCGGCGATTCGTGCCAGAACCTCGTTGCGAAACTTCTCATTGGCCAAGCGCTCAGGCGCAATGAGCAGAATATCCACTTCATTCCGCGTGATGGCAGCGATGACCCGATCCCAATCAGGTTTGTCGTCTGAGGTGATCTTCTCAGCGCGCACCCCCATGCGCTCGGCGGCCTCGATCTGGTTGCGCATCAATGCCAGGAGCGGGGAGATCAACAAGGCCGGTCCACTGCCTTGTTCTCTCAGCAGCTTGGTCGCGATGAAATAGACGAAGCTCTTTCCCCACCCCGTCTTCTGAACGACCAGTAAGCGCCCCTTTCCTTCAACGACGTGCTCGATCGCTTCCTGTTGCCCCTCGCGAAAGGTCGCGCCGGGACGGCCAGAGCCAGTCCGCAGCAGTTCAAGTGCGCGACGAGCATTGAAGGTCATGAGCGACCTTTCGCTGAACTTGTATCGACGGATTCACGCGCCGCGTCGAAATGCTCTGACCAGTTCCCGAGCTGCTTGCGCTTCGGGGGCGGTAATGCCTTCTCGACGCGCTTTCGGAAATCCTTGTTCTGTGTCTGCTCGTAGGTCACATCCTTGAACACCAGCTTGATCGACGGCGCCTCCTGCTTGGCCTTCATCAGCCCTTCATGCAGCGCTTCGCGGACCTTGTCTGGATTCGGCAATTTGCCGGCGCCGGAACGCTTGGCGCGCTCCATGACAAGGTCGACGGCTTCGTCGATGATCTCGTTGGCTTGCTGCTCGATCAGCTTCTTCAAGCCCTCTGCGTGGGCCAGCACTTGTGCCTTGTACGCGTCGATGCGGTCTTCGAAGTCGGCCTTCTCGTCCTTTGCGATCAGCCTTCCGAACCCGGTGATGTCGTAGAGATAGCGCTTCTCGATGTCGTTACGCAGCCGCTGGAGTGATGCCTCGCTGACCTTTTCCTTCACCGGCTTTTGCTGGGGGTCGAGTACCAGCTTACCGTTCACGTAGGCATCAACCTCCACTTCTTCACCCTTGAGATCGGCAAAGGCGCGAAGACGCCCTTGAATCAGTTCTTTCAACTCTCCCTTGGCGTCAGCGTTCAGCAACTCAGGGGGGATCGTCAGTTGCGAACTTGAAAGCTTGGCGCCCTTGACCTCGAACTCGACGAACTGAAGCTTGGTACTGAACACCCGCGTCACCCGAGCGAGATCCACGTCGATCGGCGGATTTTTCTTCAACTCATCGAGCGTATGCTTCACCTGTTCAGGGGTCACGGCGCTCTTGCCGATCTCGGCGTTTGACGGGAGCGTACTGCTTCCCTCGGCAGCAACGGCCTGTGTCAGTTGTTGCGCCGGATTTGATCCCAGCATCAAACCGTTCGGTGACTGGGTTGGGGTAGCGGCAAGGGGTGATTCCGGCGACGCATCCGAACTGGGCGGCGCTTCCACCGAACGCGGCGTCGGCGACCAGATCAGAGTCTGTTCATCGACCAGCAGAACGCCGACCCGCAACCCCGGTTGCGAACGCAGGCCGATGAAGTTCTTGCTGGCGTATTCATTGACGAGCCGCAAGCCTTCCTCTTCGCCATAGCCGATGCGACAGACCTCTTCATCGGGATCAATCACCACCGTTACGTCCAGTTTGTCGACCTCCGAGAATCGCTGGCCCAGTGCTTCGGCGACCATTTTGTGCAACCCTGGTGCAATGAACACAATGCGCTTCTGTGCCGAACGAATCAGGCCGATCAGCGCGTTATCGTCGATGGCGCAAAAGGTACTCATCGCTTCGCCTTTTCCCTGGCCGCCTTCTTCTCGGCCAGCGTGGTGTGGTGGTCGTTGATGCGCGTGCCCTCCGGCTCGCCATAGGACGGGCCAAGCTTGTACCAGGGCGCGGAGGCGACATCTTTGCCGCGATCGGCTTCCCACTTGATGCCGATTTTCGCTCTCGGAATGCGCAGGACATTGCCCTCGACGAAGGGGCGGATGTTCATGCGCACGCCGTCGTTGATGTCCGGGTCCCAGCCGAGCGGCTGCTGGTGCAGCGGTTTCCAGCGCACGAAGATGTCGTAGGGCGGCTCGCCTGCCAGGATGGCTTCGAGCTGGCTTTTGAGCGCCTCGGCCTTGGCGAGCTTGAGCGTGGCGTCACTGTTACCCGCATCGACGGCGCGTTTCTGCTGGGTGATCCAGTCGCCCAGGTAGAGGTTGATCAGGGTGTTGAGTTTCTCGCGCGTCAGCAGGTGGTAGTTCACCAGCGCCGAGAAGCCTTCCTTGTGGCCGTCCCAGACGTGCCAGATGAAGGGGCGCTTCTGGAAACGGGCGACGTGCTGCTCAAAGAACTTGTCGCGCAGCCATTGCGCCAGCGGCAGGCCGTCGCAACCGGCGTCGCGCAGCAACTGAGCCTCAACAGCCGCCGACCAGTCGCCGCCGAAGGCTTTGGCGAGCAGCGCACGCAGGCGATCCACCGCCGCCGGTTCGCCGCGCACGGCAGGCAGGCAGACGATGCCGTCGTCGTCGATCAGGCCGTCGAGGTCTTTGCAGCGCCCAATCCAGGCACGCGCCTCGTCCGAAAGTTCCATGTCGGCATCCGACTCCGCAGGCCAGTGGTAGCCGAGCAGACGGGCGACGGTGACTTGCAGCGGATCGGTGGCCGGTTTCGGGTGGCCGTGGAAAATCCACTGCGTCGGGTCGTCGGAATAGGGTTTGGGCAGGCCGTTGGGTAGTAGCCTACTTGCTTCTTGCCTCCAAAAATTAATATTGAATGGGACTGAGTTAAAAGTGCCGTTCGTGACGTTGACCTTTTGGTTTAGCTTTCGCACTTCTTCAGAGAACTGGTCGCTACTCATGAAGAGCCAAAGCGCAGGGATCAACCTAGAGTCCTCAGGGAAATATGGGGCAACAGTTGGAGAAAATATTGCACCAGAGTGCAAGGTCACATTGAGCGACTGCATTTGCTGAATTGCAATTCCAGCTTTGCCAAGCAACATAGTTGGCGGAAAATTGTGAGCGGTTGGACTTGAGTGCAATGCCCCTTTGCCCATTTCCCATCGAATGAGGGCATATCGGCCATCGAAAAGACAGGTTCTCTCAGGAGGGGTTTGATAAAACTCCCAAATCAAACGGTTTCTTCCAGGTAGTTCCCAATGGCGGAATACGTAACGTGCATCATCTGCTGTTACCAAACCCTGCCAGGCTCGTCCCATCTCGCCTAACCTAGCGCCACCGGTATCGTCAACAAGCATTACTCTCGCTTCAGGGTTTGTAAGTTGCCCTACTTGCGCAACTTCCAAGACTTCACCCTCAGACAACACCGTTGCTTTTTCCTCGGGTGTTTTTGGCGTACTGGCGTCTAACCCCCTTAGCAATTGTTGTTCGCTTGGCTTGCTGTGCGTCAGAATGAGCAGGATGGCGTTGACCACCTCGCCGGTGATGGTCTCGAAAGCCCCCGCACCCAATCGTGCCAGCAGGTTCCAGGTGGCGTACTTCAGCAGATGCTCGCGCTGCTTCTGGTAGCTCTTGAGAAACAGCCAGTTCTGCGGCATGACGAAGGACACTGCGCCGCCTGACGCGCAGAGCTTGAGGCTGCGATCCAGAAACACGTTGGCAAGGTCGCCCTTCGCGGCCTTGTAGTGTTCTTCGCAGAAGTCCTTGAGTACTGGGCCGTGCTGCCCCGCGCCCAGGTAAGGTGGATTGGTGATGACCAGGTGGTACTTGCGCGTCAGGATGCGCGAGGCGTGCACCATGCCCCGAGCGGACACGCGAGCCTCATCTCCGGCGACACGCGCTTCAATTTCCTGCTCGTCGCCCTTCTGCGCCAGCGCCTGCTCCAGCCGCGATTCGAGTTCTTGCCAATGCGCGTCGAACAGATCACCGCGCGTGGCGGCCATCGGGTCGATCAGGCTGCCGAGTTCCGGGGCTTTCTGGAACAGGGCGTAAAGCGCGGCCATGCCGCCTTCGAGCCGTTCGTCGCCCCCGGCGAGCTTGAGCCAGTCGGCTTTCTTGCTGCGCGGCGCGACGCCGACGCAGGCGATGTGGAGGCGCGGCAGCGGACGGTAGCCGATGGGCTGGCCGCTTTCGTCCGGATAACGCCAGGCGGCCAGAGCCAGCGCGAAGGCGGCGATCTCGACGCAACGCGCATCGAGTTCGAGGCCGTGCAGATTGTCGGCGAGCACGTGGTCGACAGCATCGCGCACCGAGAGCTTTTCGGTGGCGCGGCGCATCGGCACCAGGTAGTGGAAGGCCGAGACTAGGAAGTGGCCGGAACCGGCGCAGGGGTCGAGCAGCTTGAACTGGGCGAGCGTATCGGGCCAGGCCGGGAAGGTTCCGGCGGCAGGAGCACCATCCTCCAGCTTGCGAAAGTACAGCATCTCCACGGGCAACGCCATGCGCGGGTGGCGGCTCTGCCACCAACCGCCAAGAGCATTTTCGAGCAGAAAGGCGACCATGTACTGCTCGGTGAAGAGCTGCGTCACCGCAGGCAATTCGTCGGCACCGACCTTGGTGCCCGCCTGCTTCATCTGCCGCTGCACTTCTTCCTTCTTCGGTGCCTGCCAGAACTGGTAGCTCCAGCCCAGGCTGTCGTCGGCCTGGAAGACGGTGGCGGGCAGCTTGGCGAGCAAGGCTTCGAGCGCCTGCTCGGTTTCCAGCGGCAGTTGCAGCGCCAGCGCCGGGCTGTCGGGGCGGAAGATGCTGGGCAGCATCGCCGAGGCATAGTGCCCAGCGACTTCCCATTCGCTGCGTGCCGGAGGATCGAACGCTTGCACGTCTTCCTTGCAGTCGGTCAGACTGACGGGGTAGCCGTCGGGGTGCATGAGCAGATCGCTCTCGGCGAGGAAACGCGCGAAGAGCATGCGGTGCCAGTGCTCGTAGGCGATTTCGGTAACCAGGTGGTCAGTGGTTTGCGTGTCGTCGGGGCGCAGAGAATCGCCCAGCGCACGGCCATGCGCACGCAGGCGCACACGCAGCTTCTTCTCTGGCTCGCTGGCGTGGGGCGGAGCTTCCTTGGCGGCGACGGCGAGCGCCTTGAGGGCTTTCTCGGCACCGGCCTCGGCATGGACACGCGCCTGGGCGACGGTGGTTTCCAGAATCTTACGGTGCTCGCGGGAAAGGATGGTTTTCATAACGGTTCGAAGTCGGCGGTGGCTTTCTCGCCCAGCCCGGCCTGCCTGGCAAATTCGGGCCATTGGTCGAGGGCGGTGCGGATATCCTTGAGCGCATCCTGTGGGCGACGGACGCCGAAGCGGTCGGCTTCGGCCAACAGATCGGCGCGGGTGATGCCGCTGAATTTGCCATTGACGCTCATCAGGTGCTGGTACGTCCATTCACCCTTGGGGTTGTAGGCGTAGGTCAAGTCGTAGGCTGGGGCTAGTTCCCAGGTGCCGCCTTGCTTCAGGCAGAAAGCGAAGTTCTTGGTGTGGTCATCGCAGTTTTTTGCCATGACATTGAAGGCCATACGGCGAAATGCCTGGCTGTTGGCCTCGTCGCCCAACTTGAGTTGCGCGATGGCCATGAATAGCTGGGCATAGGCGTGCGTGGCACGCTGCTTATAGTCGAGGTGGCTCATGGCGCAGAGCGTTTGCACGTGGTGCTTGATGGTCTGGCCGTCGGCAACTTCACGGTCGAAACGGCGCGTCATGAAGTGGGCGCAACCACTTTCTTCCAATAGACGGCAGGGGGACATGCGGATGCCAGCCGCCTCGGCCATCCGGTAGTAGGCGTATTCGATGCGACCGTAATCTGCACTGCCGCCGAGTTCAGAATCTTTGCCGACGCCATCGAACTTGAGCAGCCAGTGTTCGAAACCGGGTGCGGCGTCGAATTGGCCGCTGCGGATTTGATTCGTCTGCGGGTTCCAGGTGACAACCGCCTTGGCGCGAGCGCCACCGGCGCTGGTGCCAACGCGGATGATGTTGGCGAGCGCCGCCTGGGCCTGGACATCGCCGGACAAGTCGCCATGCACCACCTTGCGTGCGGCTTCAACCAGGTTTTTCATCTCCAGCGGTTCGGCGCTCTCGCGGTGAGCGCCGCGTGCCGGTTTGAACTCCAGCGCACCCATGCCACGCTTGCCCATGTAGGCTAGGCGGTCGAGCGTGGTAATAGCGCGTTTTTCGACGCCCTTGGCAGCCATCCAGGCGTCGATCAGGGCATTGCCGAAGTCGTCGGGCAGGGCATCGGCCAGCAGGCCGGGCAGGCGTTTGTAGCTCGGTTCGGACAATTCGGGGAAGGCGAAGCTGGGTCGCAGGTCATCGAGTGGCATGGTCAGTGGGGCCAGCTCGATGCCGTTGCGCCGCCAGGCCGGGTCGTAGGCAAAGACATGGCAGCCCAGGCGAGGATCAGGCGCCACCGCGCCAACGCGCTGACCCCAGATGCGAACTTCAATGACCGGGGTGTCCATGAAGGCTTAGCCTGCCGGACTCGGCTTGCGAGGACGGCGCACGCGTTGCGGCGGCTTGGGCTGCCGCAACAATTCGAGCGGATTGACGCTAGCCTCGGGGGCGAGCATGTCCAGACCTTGCAGGTGATCCAGCGCCTTGAGGACGCGCAGCAGGGTTTCCACGGTCGAGCCGCGTCCGGCTTCAAGGTTGCGCAGCGCCTTTTCCGAGATACCCGCCTTCTCCGCCGTCGTGCGCTGATCCAGGTTGCGGCTCAGGCGTAAACGCTTCAGGCGCTCTCCCAGGAGTTCCTGAAGTTCGTTTGGCGCTGAAAAAGTGAGTGCTGCCATGATTTTTAATAACTGGTAACTATACGCCTGTTAGTTGGCTTATATGCGATCAACAGGAATATTTATGCCTTTATATTACAACTGAACTGGGCCATTTGCCAGTTTCTGGATAACGGCCGTGCGCACTTCGGCCAGCCAAGCATCCAGATCAGCCTCGTCGCGCAGAATGCGGTGCGGCGGCGAGATCGGCTGCACCTTGGGTTCGAGCTTCTGGGCGGCAAGGGTGAGCGCACGGGACAGTTGGCCGCCGAGGGCGTCGCGCTTCTCCGTCCAGCGTTGCAGCGAGCAGGCAGCCAGCGAGTCGAGCAGTTCGGCCAGGGTGCCGAGCGCAGGCGTGGCCTCCGGGGCGGAAAGCTGCACTTCGCGCAGGATGGCGGCGCGATCTTCCGGCGCGAGCTTGCCCCATTGCGGAGCGGCTTCGAGTTCCTTGGTGCACCGCTCGTATTCGCTGCGATACGCACCGAAGTTCTTGTTCATGGCGGCACGCAGGACATCGGCGGCACGGTTCACGAGCGGCTCGACTTTGTCCGGGTCGTCGAGCAGCAGCCGAGCTTCTCGGATGGCATCACGCTCGGTGGTTAGAGCCGCCATCTCAGCCAGCCCCTGCATGTGATCCAGCAGGTCGTTGAGTTGCAGCCACTGCGGTTCGCGCTGGGCGATCTTGGCGGCCTGGGCTTCGAGGGCGGCCAGCAAGTCGGCAGCAGCTTTTTCTTCTTCAGCCAGGCGCTTGACCAGATCGCGCCCGGAGGTGGCGGAGAGTTCGTCAATCAGGTCGCTGGGCTTGGCTTCAGGGCGCGGTGCCGTGCCGGTAGCACGGGTCAGGGCATCCCTGAGCTTGGTGACAAACTCCGGCGCGCGGGCTTCGGCCTCGTCGGGCTTGCACTTCACCAGCCGGGCGATGGCACGCTTTTCTTCGTTGGAGAGCGGCGCCGTCTCGCGGGAGAAGGTGCTGGAGGTGACATCGCGGACGATGAATTTGCCGGGTGGCCAGGGTGCGCCGCTGGCATTGACGATGCGCAACTGGCCGACGTGGAACAAGCTGGCGAGCAGCGCATCGACGGCATCCTGAGACCAGCCATAGGGTTCGCCCATGAAACGCTCGCGCAGCTTGCTGCCCTTGGGGGCGCTCGATCCAATGAAGGCAAGAATTTCTTGTGCGGCAGGATGGGTTTCCGGGGCACCGGGATGGCCAACCTTTTCCAGAGCATTGCTGAGGCCACGTTGCGCATCTTCCAGCGCCTTGCCCCAGCCGGGGGCATCGACCATGCTGAACTTGCGGAACAGCCGCGCGGTGGCGTCGGTTCCGGCCTTCTTGAGCCGGTCGTCGAGGGTGCTGCCTTGATCGACCACCTGACCGCCGCCCTGGACGACTTGGGCCTGCTCGAGCGCCTGTTTGATGAGGGTATCGACACTGTCGTCGGCATCGCGCTTCTGCTTGGCCAGTGCGTTACGGGCTTCCTGGCCTTCCGGGGTCTGCGGCTCGCCAAAATGACCGAGAGTGCGTTCGGCGGCTTCGCGGGTGATGATGGCGCGAACCAGTTCGTCTTTGCGCGGTAGAGCGACATGGACGAAAACGATGGCGGAGTTGATCCCGGCCCGTACCGCTTCGGCAAGCACTTCCTTGGCCTGGGTGCCGTCGAGGTCAGAACGCAGCCAGACCGGCACGTCGCTCTCGGCCTTGGGCGCGGTGATTGGGTCGGTATGAATCTTGAGGCGGCGAATCTCGCGGCTGACGCCCTGCGGGATGGCGAGCTTGCGTATTTGCTCACCAGCCAGTTGCATCAGTTGCTCGCGTATTTTGCTCTCGTAGGCCGAGGGGTCGCTACGCAGTGCGTCTTCCTCGCCCCGCTGGTAGGCAAACCAGTCGGCGCTTTCCTTGGTTTGCAGGCGGTACTCTTCGATGCCTCCTGCCGACACCTTCATGAGCAGGCGGTCTTTCTCGACCAACTCTTCCAGTACGGCAGCCACTTCGCCGCGCAGGGCCGAGCTATGGCCGGTGAGGTCGTCGACCAATACATCGGCAATGCTCTGGGCGTCGGTGTGCAGGCCAGTATCCTGGGCGGAGTTGGCGGTAATGCGAGTCAGCAGGAAAACGGCCTTAAGGACACGCGCCTTCAACCGGGAACGTTCATCCTTGGCGCCGTCGAGCTTGTCGATGGCATTGGCGGTTTCGGCGCTGATCTGGCTGGACTGGCGCAGGCGCATGCGGATTTCGTCATAGATAAAGTCGCCGCCAACGATGTGGCCGAGCGGTGCATCCTTTGCCTTGCGCACGGCATCGAAGGCGAGGCGCAACTGCGAGCGCAACTGCACGCCGGTGCCGGTGGCGTCGGTGGTGGCGAGGACGCGCTCCCACAGCCGTTGCCGAGTGGGCAAGAGCGGATAGCTGGGGCCAAGCAGCCCTTCATCGTCGCGCCGATGGGCAAAGGTGCTGCCCTGCAGATGGGCGGCGATCTCGCCGAGGCAGCCTGCCGGGCTGAACAAATCCTTGAGCGGCTGACTGGCGCTGGCTCTTTTCTTGAGTACAGTTTCGCGCAGCACTTCCTCGACATCGGAATCGGAAAGCTGCACCTGCACGGCAAAGCGCCCCAGCAACTTTGACAGCGTTCCATGCCCCGCAAGGGCACTCTGTCCGGTGGCAATGACGAGAACGCGTCCGTCAAAGTTCTTGCTGAGGGTCTCAATGACTTCCTGCACGCGCATGGCACGATCTGCGCTGTCGGCAATGTATTGCTGGAGCTCGTCAAGTACCAGCAAGAAAACGGGCATCTCGCTTTGGCCACTGCAGGCTTCACGGAAATAAGTAAGGAATTCGTCCTGGGTGATATCGCCCTTGACGGCTAACTGCGCCAGTTTGTCGCCCAACTCAAAGGCATCACGGGCCAGGCTGGGTTTGGCGGCAAGGATAGCATCGTGCAGATGGGACGAGACGGTGAGATCGCGCAACTCGCGCGCCAAGTCGCGTCCCTTGCTGGCGAGGGCATCACGCACCGTGGTGTCGATGCCTTCGTTGTGCAGCCAGAGTAGCGCACGGGCTTCGTCGAACTTGGAGGGCAAACCCACCGCTTTGAAGACGATACTGAGCACCGCCTTACGGATGCTGTCGCCTTCACCTTGACTCAAGGTGCCAGCGGCAGCTCGTAAGGTCGCTTTGCGCTGGCGTGCCAGGCTATCAATTTCTTTCAACGTATCCGCAACTGAGACAGGCAAGCGGGCAATGTCGCGCGGGGTGCGGCCATCGGTAAACGGCTCGTTTGTCCAAAGCGCACGGGCCATCTTGACTAGGTGGGACTTGCCGCTGCCAAAAAAGCCGGAGACCCAGGCCGGGGGTGATTCGTGCTTCTTGCGCAGGGTATCGGCGAAGGATTCGAGAATGCGATGCAGGCCCTCTTCGTAATGCCCCTTGCAAACGAAGGTCTCCAGCTCGAAGCGTAGGGTTTGCCGTTGCTGATCGTCAAGCGCCTCATCGACCTTGGCGACTCCCTGGTTTTCCAAGGAGAAGGCGTCAATGTCTTTGTCGAATACGTCGCGGTTCTTCATGGTGGTGTCCGTGCAGGATGTCAGCAAACTCAGCATGTGATGGGAACGGCGAGATAGCCCCAACCGTCTTTAGCGCCGAGCAGGCGATAACTGTTGTTCTTGGCGTCGTGCTCACCGGGAAAGAAGATCACCAAGCGACCCGGGATATGGCTTTCGATGCGTTCGATCAGCGTCGAGACGCTGTGCAGGCCGAACAGGCAGCCACCGCCGATTAGGGCCAGTACATCGTTGCCGGTCAAAGTGCGGGTGATGTCGGCGATCTTATGCACCAGATATTCCTCCAGGCCACGCACATTGCCGCTGTCGTCCCACAACCGATCAGGACGCGTGAGGTAGCGGTTGCGGTATTCGTGGTCTGCAAGCCAGGCTGAGAACTCTGTCGCCAAGTCATATTCCGTCCAGCCATGTCCCGTGGTCTTAATCTCACTGGCAAACTCGCCCGTTTCAATCAAGCGGCGCAGCTTGCGCTCGTCGCTCGGTGGATAAACCACCATCACGACTCGTTCACGAGGCGAGACATTTTCTGGCCATGGCAGGGCAAGGTGCTCCTTAAGGCGTTCGAGTATGGTCTGAGCCAAGTTCATGGGGCAAGCCTTGTTTCATCAGGTTTCAGGAAGCCGGGAAAGGCCAGTTCAAGCACGCCGCCGGCATAAGCGGCCTTGAGCAAGCCTTGACGGCTTGCCGCCGTGAGCAGGGTGATGTGCTCGTCGGTGCCAAGATCAAGCGCCTTCGAATAGGGGCCTTGCAACAATGGGGTTCCGTTCATGCCGCGCAGCCAATCGAGAAAGGCGGCGTAGGTGGCCGAGGCGATGCCCACCTTGGGGCGAATGCGGCTACGCGCCTTACCGACGGATTCGCCTAGATAGCCGAACTGGTAAAACGAGCCATAGAGGTTGTGGCTGAAGCTCACGAACATGGATTCGGAATACTGGCCGGGCGCGTAGCTGCGCATCCAGTCTTCGAAGTGTTGCCGACCGATGCTTACGCCGATGGAAATTGTCAGCACGCTGCCTAAACATTCCCGCAGGACCGGTTCACGTGCCATGGCCAACAAGCCGATCAGACAGCGGGAATCGTTAGCAGCAAAACTGTACAGACGACGGAACTCGCGGAACAGACAAATTGCAGGATCAAGGCCATAGAGGCATCGCAAGAATTTGAAGGTCTTCTCACGGTTCGACGCCGTGGATTTGCGAAGCACATTGTTTTGGAGAATGGACTCGCGGTAGACAGATGCCATGGCCCCCGGTTCAACTGCACCCATGAGTGTCGAAAATTCTTCCAGCATGGCTGTGCGGGAACTAAGAGCGCCACCGCTGGAAAAACCAAGCTGTTCAGGTGTCATTCCTGATCTTCCTCGAAAAACCGTTGATCGCGCATTCAATTTCATTTCCCGAACAGCTATCAGGTTGCCGTACACAGAAACGTGTCTACATGAAAATCATGCCATTGCAGAAAGTTCACAGATCACCGAACTGTTCGCCCGAAGTCTCCCATCGTTGTCTTGGACGAAATGCGTAGACCCTCCTTACACACACTGTAACAAATCCAGCCAAAACCTACGACCATCTTTCGAAAGGTCTGCACATTCAATCCAATACGTACGCGGAAATACGCGGCAATACGTATTTGCCCATGACGATTGCCTTCGACCCAATTGAACCAGTAGGAGCACCACCTCTGACGGCATCAACATCGCGTACCCTCCTGCGCACAATCTGACATATACGATTCGCACTTCGGTATCGGCTACGCATGCTGCGGCAGCGCCAAATGCAGCCAGATACTGACCCTACAAATCTTGCCCCATCACCCAAACCGGCCCCCGAAGCGCCTTATGCGCAGATCCCTTGCGACTGCCCGGATTGGCCAGCTGCCTGACCATTTCGCAGTTGCCAGACAACGCATCCGCACTGGCCAGATAAAAAGCTTCAGGCGTGCGTGGGCGTGGCAACCCCACCCAATCCTGCGCATGAGAAGCGTTGATGGCATGGTAAACCGCCATCACCTTCACCTCGTCGGGTCGATCCTGCGGCGACAGCCTGTCCAGCGCAGCGGTCATCCATTCCAGCGTGGTCAGGCGGTGCCCCATCAGGAACCCTCGCTCAGTAAGCCCGTAGGCAACATCACGTTTGCCAATCAGATAGTCATCGGCCTTGCCCAGATCATGCAGCAGCGTGGCCAGTATCAACACATCCACATTCACCATCGTGTCACCCTGCGCCGTGCGCAGAGCCTTGG
>Ga0172368_10003129_pt1 | contig 20352 bp, 21 predicted proteins | sample Lak11m_FD_114540 | JGI IMG/M metagenome (GOLD analysis project Ga0172368, IMG submission 114540) | Freshwater microbial communities from Kabuno Bay, South-Kivu, Congo - kab_022012_11m | ecosystem: Environmental > Aquatic > Freshwater > Lake | place: Democratic Republic of the Congo: South-Kivu...
AATCCGAAGTTTCACATAAATCTTTATTTAAATTGCAAAATGCTGCTTGCTCTATACACCTTGTTCTTGGCACCCATGACTCTATGTATTTATTACCTTGAAATTCAAATTCATTGCAAATATAAATGTCATTTGAGTCTATTGCTATCTGCATAACAACATATTCTTGACATTTATACTTTAAAGATTCCTGTTTAACTAATTCGCACAACGCCTTATCCCTTGAGATTAAAGCCACAGAAGTAACACAACTGAATCTAAGACTTGCAGCTAGATTAATACAAAAAGTAGAATCGTTTTTACTCACCGCGAGATTTGTATAGACATTTATCAAACATTGGGCTTTGTCTCCCTCATCAACATTGTCACATATTCCCAAATCAAGACTTCCTTTAGAAAAAGCTAGATAACAATCAGAACGAAGCCCAAAATTATTTATATCCCTGCAATCTTCAAAAGTCATATTTGCAAAAACATCAGACAAACACCTTTCCAAGACTCCTCCATCTAAGTCTGAACAAGAAGAAAAAATCTGCTCATCTTGAATTCGCCAAATAACTTGAGCAAATACTAGAGTCAATAAAAAAATCAAAATAACTGCACCGAATATTAATGGTGTTAATTTCTTCATGTAATTTTAACAAAAAAGTATATTAAATATCTTTCGCCAATTTTCCAGTAATCACTACTTATGTGGATGTTTTCCGAAAGTCATCCTAGAACAGTTTCATCTGCTTTTCCTTTTCTTTACCAAAAACACTTTGTATAAACATCTCTGTAAGCTCCAAATTTTCAAGAAGATAAGGAGAAACATTAAATTGTCTTGCAATATCTAGGGCAGGTTGCATATATTTCAACACACTGCCCTCTGCAATTGTAAAAATAAGCCTTCCCCCGCACTTTCCACATTTACCTTGCAAAGGAGGCCTTCTATACTTCGTATTGCACCCAACACATCTAAACTCTTGTTGTGAAAACTTTCTCAAATTACCTTTAATATCTCTTATGAAATGCCTCTCAATAATCAAACGAGCAACATCCCTTACATCAACAGCCCTTATTTTTCTATCAAGAATCATCATCTTATCCACTTTATCATGCATCGTAGGCAATGACTTGTAAGAAGAATTAATTGGCGCATGATTGAAATCCTTAACATTATGCGTACAATATAAATTTGTAAATGGATCAATACCCTTTTTCAATCTCTGCTTGACATTTTCAATTGTCTTAATTTCAGAACTATGTTTCCCTTGTTCTGCCAGCTCATACAATTCAAGAGGATATGCCCCAACTTCTAAATCCAATATCTGATCGTCCACTTCTCCCGCCCTTATTCTAGTGTTAAGTACAAGAGGCGCATCCTGTGTCCCTCCTCTATGTGCTGGAAGGAATTTTCTTGAAAAATTCAAAAGCATATCCATCAACATCATAAATGCCGCCTCGTCTCCATCACAATCTCTTCTCATCGCCGCATGCATATATGGAGAAGCAACTAACGCCTGTGCTTTTGTAAATCCAATTATTCTCCCAACCGTAGCCGTACAAATGTGGGGGGCAATGCATACAACTAACTGCCCAACAATATCTTCTTTCTTATTAGCATTGAAATATTTCTCCACCCCATACAAATTTTCTAGTTCATCATCTAAAAACTTAGCAATATTAAACACAACATCATCCGCCCTCTCATCTGCAGTCTCCGGACATGAAGGCAAGAGAACATCATGAGGAAACATCTCAATCAATTGCTCATCATTTTCCAAAGGATTTCCAGAAACATCTTTTTCATATCCCAATTCCTTAAGCTTAGCAACCGAAGTTCCAATCTCTCTTGCTTTAAAATGACTAATCGGCATTTCAGTCATATCATATCTTATAGTTCCGTCCTTATTTACATGCAAATTGTACTTTGCTCTTAAAATTCCCTTCATTAAATTCTCACAACTATGATCTTTATTGCTAGTCCCCCTAACTCCTTTAACCAACTGCACCTCTTCATTCCTAACTCCTAATTTCGCTCGCACAGAATCAAAATATTCCTTAATTTCTATACTCTTTCTCCTATATTCCTGCCCTTGTTCATGTATTTCACATTTATTTAAGGAAACTTTATCACATTCCTTGCAATAATAACTTCTTTTACATATTCCACTACATTTTAGACATCTAGGAGATATTTCCTCCCTTTTACAATTTTCACAATAATAAACTGCAAACTCGCTATTTACAAAACCCTTTTCCAATGCAGCTTGGAAACTTCTCAATCTTCCCCCTTCCTCTCCAACAGGAAATAGCGCATGAGGACTTCCAATCAATTTTCTAAGTTTCGCCTTTTCAGGTCTTCCCATTCTCGCCCCCATATACCCCCCAGATTTATCCTTAACCTTTATTTTAGAAAGTAAATTAATAATTTCTAAAACACTTTTATCTTTGCTCTCTTTTATTACTCCAATCTTAGAATCAATTGAATCATGTAATTTAATATTCAAATCTTCAATCCCAAAATTAAACAACAACGCCCTAGTATGAACATTATCAATAACTACATTCTCAATCACGACTTCATGCTCAACCCCTATTAGTTCCAAAGCCCTCTTCCCCTTCTGGAATCTTTCTTTCTCTTGATGATTGTAAGGCAACACCAACTTTCCCTCTCTTATCTCTGAGTGTGCAATCCAATCAACCAAACCAAGAAATATCTCATAATCTAACTCCCTCCAATAAAATATATACTTAGGATACAAAGGAAGATTATATTTCAAAGATAATTGAACCGCATCATCAAAACTAACATTAAATTTGTCAACCTTTTCCTCAGGATTTGCCTTTGCCAATTGAAGTGCCCACCACTCTTCAACATAACCCGGCTTAATCAATTCATAGTTTCTGTTTGCAACGTCTCCATATGGAAATAATACATCCCCTAAATGAATTATCTCATCAACATCTTTATACAATTTCCTCGCTTCCTCTAACGTATTCAATTTCTTCACACTTCCATTCTTTAACTTAACAATTGGCCCATCAATCTCCTCGCACGCAGTTACAATGCCTCCTTTTGTAGGTTTCTCTATTTTCAATTGAGTCCCAAGAGAAATAAAATTGTCAGTTATTGCCATTGTAGCAGGATGTAAAGAGAAAGCAGAAAATCCATTTGCCCTTGTCTTCCCATATCTAAATCTAAATCCCCCCTGTCTTGAAGGATGCGAAAACACTGGCCTTCCTGCAACAATATCTTTAATATAAGTGGGAGAAGTATCCGAAGTCCCTTTCTCTCTCTTCTTATGCAATGCAATATATTCATCAAGAAACTCCCATCCCCTAACAGCAATTCCCTTTGTCTGTATTCCTTTCCACAATCTTAATCCTTTAGCCGCTTTCTGTGCTAACCCTTCAGAAAAAATCAAACACATCCCTCCCCTTATCTGATTTGTCTCTATTCTTGGCAAATCCTTGTAATTTGATACCTCTCTTTCCTCACTCGGCTCCCCAGTTATTTCTATTGGAAGATTTTTAGCAAGAAACGCAATCTCTTCTTGTGTAGGTAGATACTGCAAGTTGGTAACTCTCTCATGATAATCATAATTCTCCGTTACATATCTCTTAACCTCACTCTCATTCGGATCATATTTCGCATATCCAAAATGATCCCTAAGATAATCAATTAGCATTAATGTCATACACCCTGCAGTAGTTCCCGCACTTCTTATCGGCCCAGAGAAATATGCTTTGAAATACTCTCTTCCGTCACTTGTCTTTCCCAATTTCAATTCTGTAAAACCTTCAATAGGGGAAGAAACAACTCCTAAAGTAATATAAGAAAATCCTACCCTTATCCCCGCATCAATTGCCACTAACTGACTACCAAACTTACAATATTTTTCATGTGCTATCTCTTCTGCAATCTTAAACGGAACTGCCATATCTAACTGCCCATACTCTCTTTCCAATTCCAATATTCTTTCTACAACCCCTGAGCCAAGAAGTTGGGGATGAACAACAGAAATTAATCCCACGGCTTTTTCCGCAAGAGATGTTGCAATAGGAACTTCCACCTTATCAACCGGATCATATCCTTTAGCTCTCGCTTTATTCGCAAGTTCGTAAGCCTCATTAACTTTCTTTTCTATTTCCTTGAAGTGCTCTTCAATATTCATCCCTTAACTCCTTAAAATCAAAACCCTGTTTAATTAAATGTTCAATTGCCAAAAATAAAGGCGAAGGAAGATTATCAATATCGCACCATTCCCATCTCTCTAGTTTGTGTGGTTCTTTATTTTCTAATTTTCCCCCAACAATCTTAGCTAAAACAAATAAAGTAATATAATGCTTATCTTCTTTCTCAAATATATCATTAGTAAAATCTAATCTCTTAACAAATTTAACTTCTAATCCTGTTTCTTCCATAACTTCTCTTATTGCACAATCCTCAACCTGCTCCCCATACTCTAAATGTCCTCCCGGAAATGACCAACTCCCTTCTCCGTGTGCGTTTTTTCTTTTTCCTAATAACACTTTCCCTTCTTTGAAAATCACAACCCCTACTCCCACCCTAACATTTTTATTTTCCATTCTCTCCCCCTTGAACATCATCACAAAAAGTAAATATTCTTAATTCCCTGCTCTTTAAATTCAAAACAGGAACCTTTCCAGGATCAGGAAGATTACCAACTTTTTCTTCGAACTCCGTCTGTCCCTGCCAACAGCTTCCAGTAATTATGATAGTTCCGTTATAATTTTCTATATCTAATCTGTGTACCTCTCCTGTACATAAAACATCTGGCACTTCAGAAATTACCATCGGATCTCTCTCCGCATTAGGAATATAAACCGCTTTAGAATGGAAAGGGGCAAGATGTCTTCTCTTCAACATATGTCTTACCGCTTTCGCAGGACACTTATGCGCTTTCATCTCCCTAAGTTCAGGAATTGAAGTAATAAAGTCATGAATACTATCTCCATGATACATCAGTACTTTAAATTCCTTCTTTCCCTCAATTAATTTAACCATGCACGGATTAGTAACAAGAATAAGATTTTCAATTTCATACAATTTTCCACCATATCGCTTATCTATTACTGGTTGTGGTTCAGCTAATCTAACCGCATCGTGCTGTCCCGGACACATAAACATTGTAATATGCTTAGGAACTCTACTAAGATACGAAGCCAATAATTCATATTGTCCTTTAGAACTTTTTATTTCTAATAATCTCTCCTGAGAAGGAAATACCCCTACCCCATCTATATTATCCCCAACAATAAACAAGTATCTTATTTTTTTAGCATTCTCATCCTCGCTGTTTATCCATTCTAAAAATCTCTCAAACTCCTCCCTAAGATGCTTCCCTCCCCCCGCGTGTATATCTGATATAAACGCTATGCTTATATCATCCTCGAACCTTATCTTTTCCGCAATAAAAGAATCAGGAAATACAATCTCATACCCAAAAAGAATTTCTCTGCTTCCCGAAGCTCTCATTCCTACAATATCATCCACTTGCACTTCCTCAGCTCTAGCAAACACGTCATGATTATCCGGTTTGAAAACAACACTTATCTCTCCGGTTAAATCTTCCATTTTAATAATTAAATTTTTATTCTTAGTAACCCTCTTTTCAAGAACAATTCCAATTATGCTCAATCCTTTTCTCTCACTTCCTATTTTATTTATCGCAACCAGATTAGCAAGTTCTGGTCTCTGCATCAACAATCTCTGCATCTGCTGATATCTCGCTCTAAAATGTCCTACAAAATCCGCAACCTCTAATTTTTTATCACTTTTACTAGTAGAATAAAATATTTGGTAACTATGACTTTTTTCCTCTTTTCTTTCACTAACAATATTTCCAATAATCTCCTTCTCTTTTCTTATCTCCAAACTAATCCCCAATTTAACAAAGACACTCTCCACGCTATTCTTCTTCTCCCCAACTAATCCCGAAGCAATCTTCTGCACATATTCCCCATTCTTGCTAAGAGTAGATTTTGTAATTATCTTCTGTCCAGAAACTCTCTCCGCAGTCTCAAGAAAATTTAATGCATCATTATCATTTAATCCAGAAACCAAGTCAAATATCTCCTTTTCAAGCAATAACCCCTTTTCCCTTATTGATTTTAATATTTCCTCTTTCATAACAAAAACAAAATCAAAAAGTTATATTTAAACTTGTGTTACCCCTGAAATATATATTAATATCATATACATCAAACACTACAATAATCCTTAAATATATAGTAAAAATAGGAAATTTATGAGTCAAAATAAATTGGAAATAGTCTCAGCGGTAACCTTTGCTTGCCCTGGATTTTATGAAAAACATGGAACTATGAGACTAGAACCATTGCCAGTAATAGTACAAGTGACAAGAACAGGAGATTATATTTTGTACGAGATACAAAATAGGTTTTTGTGAAAATGGACAACGTTGCTTATATGCCACAGAAAAAAGAGGTTAAAGTCCCAAACTATCTCTAAGAATCTCGTCCGCTCTTGGTTTAATATTCTCCGCAAGCATTAGCTTTATCTCTCTAGTTCTCCCCTGCCTTCCTTTGCTTATAACGCTCGCATTAATAATTCCAAGCATATCAAATTCTGCAACAATATCAGAAACCCTTCTTTGAGTAAGAACTTCGTTTTTAGTCTTCTGACACACTTCTTCATACCTATTAAAAACATCTCCAGTATAAATTCCCCCCTCCAAATTCTGTTTATTCAAATCCATTATTGCCCTAAGAACAAGTTGGAATTGCTTAGGTTCACTTTCTATAATATCCAACATCTTATCCCTCTCAATCTTCTGATTAGCATCGTCAATGTGTTTCAATGCAACTTTCTTCCCCCTTTCTCTCTCCGCCAATTCCCCTGCAACCCTAAGTAAATCCAATGCCCTTCTGGCATCACCATGCTCCCTCGCAGCAAACGCAGCACACTTTGCAATAACTCCCTCATCCAAAACTTCTTTCTTAAATGCTCTATCCGCCCTTTCCTTCAAAATATCTTTCAATTGCAACGCATCGTAAGGAGGAAACACCAATTCTTCCTCTCCGAGAGAACTTCTAACTCTCGGGTCTAATCCATCCATAAAAGTTAAACTATTACTTATCCCTATAATACTTATTTGTGCATTCTTTAATTCCGTATTCATTCTTGTTAAAGAATAAATAAAATTATCACTTATCTTCTTAACTGCCTGGTCTATCTCATCCAAAACGACAACAAGCAATTGTTTTCTATCATCAATCAGCTCCACAAATCTATTGTAAACAAATCCCGTAGGAAGCCCGGTTGCAGGAACGCTACTTTTCAATTGTTTAATCAATTCAGCAATTATTCTATACTCCGTATCTGCCACCTGTTTCATTTTGCAATTAACATACAAAAACCGAATATGATTCTGTCCCATTTGTTTCATCTTTTCCTGTAACTTATTAATAACGTGTTGCACAGAAAGCGTTTTTCCAGTTCCCGTTTTCCCATATATAAACAAATTACTCACTTTATCGCCTCTTAACGCAGGAGCAAGTATTGAAGCTACAAGCTCTATCTGCTTTTCCCTATGAGGAATATTTTCAGGAGTATAGTTTGACTGCATAACTGCCTTATTTACAAATAAATTATTATTCACTGCAGAATCAAATATCGCATCTAATTTACTCATCCTCTTTTCCTCTTTCATTTTAACTTAATTCTCATTATAAACTTATCTGTTCTCCAAGCCTTATTTCCACTGGAAATAATCTTTATTATCGTCGGGAAAGAAAAGATTAAATAAATTTATATTGAGAAAACACCCACACCCTCATTTCTAATGGAAAATTTAAAATTCAAAAAAATCCAAAACCCACCAATTAATTAAACGAACTAAAACATATATTATGTAATATATATAATTAATTATATAATATATAATATAAATATTTATAAATAAAAATAATAAATAATACTATTTTGACTTATTTTTCATTATTTTTGATTTATTCCAGACGAAATCAAAGGGACAGGTAAAGTTCGTGTTAATATAAACAATTAACAGCTTTATTTAACCTCTACCCATATTTTTATTAATTATTTAACATTTAATTATTAATTAATATTATTTTTATTCCTAATAATTAAAAATTTCATAACTTTCTCATTTCGTCATATCAAAACTAACACCACCTTATCTCATTTTACAGTCGATAACCTCAAAATTTCCTTATTTTTCTCACTTTTTCCCAATAAAATTATCACAGAAATGTTTAAATATACAATAAATTTATCCTAAACATGTTAGATAAAAAACCATTGAGGGAGATTGTTGGTAAATTAGTTGTTACAAAGGAAGGAAAGAGATTAGGAATTGTTAAGGATATAACTTTCGAAACTAAAACTGGCGAATTAATCCAATTGTTATTAAGAGACCCAACACCTTATACAAGAAGTCTTAATTTAGAAACAACTTCAGGAAAAGAAGTTGCAATACCTTATAATAACATAATCGCAATCGGCGATTTTGTAGTAATCTCAGAAGAAGATTTAGGTTGAATTCTTCACTATAATAAAATTTAAAAACACCTTTAATTAAACTCAAATATGAAAGTAATAGGATTTAACTTCACAAAGATAACCGCAGAAAGGTCTAAGGTCATAGCCGAAGCTTACTCTATAAATAACCACATAGAATTCATGGAAATAGATAAAGAATCTATAGATATGGTTAAGGATCTCGAGCCCGTTAGAATTAAGTTTAAATTTTCAGTTCAATATGAACCAGGAGAAAACAAAGATAAAAAGAAGGAAGACTTTGGCAGTTTAATTTTTGAAGGAGTTATGCTCTTAGTTATGGATAAAGAGCAGTCAAATAATTTAGTTAAGGCTTGGAAGAAGAAAGAGCTTTCAAATGAATTCAAGCTTCCTCTATTCAATTTAATTCTTAAGAAATGTACTCCAAAAGCACTAGACATAGAAGAACAATTAGGACTTCCTTCACATATACCAATTCCAAGAATAAACGCCCCAGCTAAAAAAGAATAATTCTATTTTCTTTGTTTCCAAGCCAACCAGCCAGCCCCAATTAATACTATTATAATTCCGATTACTCCAAAAGCATTTTTAGTACTAACTCCGATAACCGCCCCAGTCACTCCGGGCACACCCATAAGAAACATAATTATTATCCCAGTCATTATAATCCCAACAACTGCATTATATCCCACATTCACATTTTCTCTAACCGGCATCACATTACTTCTCCTACCCCTATTATGTTCTCTTCTTGAATGATAACTTCCCGCATTACTTGGTTCTCTTCTTTTAGTCTGCATTTCCCTCATCTCATCCGCAATTTCTTCAGTCATTTTTGCCGCATCTTCAAAATATCTCTCTGCTTGTTCAATCTGCCCAGCATAAAGCAAATCCCCTCCAGCCCTACTAAGTAATTGTGCAGCCATCCTCCTATATCCTATCGCCCTATCTGGCTCATCTCTACTTACTTCCGCAATTTGATATGCCGCATGTGCCGTGACTACCTGTCTCTGCACCAACTCTCCCAAGTCTTGAGGATCAACATGGTTTTTATTATGCACTCTTTCGTCTATTTTTCTTCTTAGTATATGAATTCTATCAACATTATCATCTATATCCTTCAAAGTATCCCTTATCTGAGAATCTAATGCCCTCACCATCTTCCCCTTTCAAGCAAAATCAACCTAATAAATCTTATCCTTCTTCCACTCTTACTTTATCTTTCGCAATTTCCCAAAATCCAAAACTTCTAAATCTTCAGAAACAACCCAAACATTAAACTTCAATAAATCAAAATCCCACCCCATATACAAATTATTCTCTCTAGGATCACTCCCTTCATTTGCAGATATAAAACTCGGCAGAATAATTACCGTTTTATCTTTATATTGTCCTTCAAGAAAGCATTTATACTTCTCAATTTTAACTCTATCGCTTATCTTAATTGCAGGATGTCCATGCCCCAAAATCCAAAACGTTATTTTCTTGTCCTCCATTTCCCCATAAGCTTTATTACCATGCGCAAATGCACAATCCCCCTTAACATAATAATCAACCAATTCCACATTCTTTCTCTTTTTAGCAATCGGTTCTAATATAGCATCATGATTTCCTTTCACAATAACAATTTTCCCATCTTTACTCATTCTCTCTTCTAAATAGTCAAACAATCCAAGAACTTCGTTCCACTCTCCACTTAAAATGTTTCCAAAAACATGCTTTACATCCCCCAATAAAACTATTTCGTCCACAATACCATTATTAACATTACTATTAATCAACTTACCCTCCTCCCCACTAACCTTGCCATTAGAAGATAACGATTTATTTTTACTATCATCAGCTATCTTTTCAAACACCTTATCAAAATATTCAATCATCTCCTCATAAAGTCTCTTTCCAATTGCAATTCCACTCGAAACCAATGCCTCTTCATATCCCAAATGCAAATCTCCAATTACAAGAATTCTTTTCCCATTTGTATTTATCAAAAGACCTTTACCAATATATTCAATTTCTTTATCTTTCATAGAAATACCTAAAAAATATAATAATTAAATCTTACTCTATCCCATTATCTCTTTAGTCATCGTTTTAACAACCTCTTCGGGTTTTACTCCTTGTTCAATTAAATTCCAATATCTATTCACATTACCTATAAAATAGTCTTCTATCCTGCCAACATTTCCAGTACCCCTTTTTCGTCTTTCTTCTGAATCACAGGCCATCCGATAATCACTTAATGCGTATAAATAGCCCATTCCTTTTTTTCCAACCTCATTTCTTATTCCTGCCACCTTTTTTCTCAGGGTTTTTGCAGTTTCAATGTCCTCCACCATCCCAATAGCTTCATCGTCCGTTCTCTCAACCCTATCCTCTTTTCCCCCAATCTCAGGCTTATCTATTTTAGCAACCCTCTCCATTTCTTTTATTCTAACTGTAAGCTCTCTTCTAATACTCCTGCTTAACCTACATCCTTCAATTTCATCAGGATCTTGTACACTTTTATTAAAGAACCACATCGCTACTTCAGGCGTCTTAACCTTTTAAGCACGACTATATTGCAGAACACTCTTATTTCTCTCCATTAACTTTCTCTCTCGTTCATTCATTTTCTTCCTCCAAGATAAAACAGTCCATAAACCATACTAAAAGTTTCAATTAAACTATTCCAGAAGTTCATTTTGAGACTCCTCTAACACTATCAAAATAATTACTTGCCACACTTCTCGCTTCATCAAACCTATTAGACTGCATTAACGAATAAGATTTAGCATAACTTCTTTCGAGATTTTCTACAAGAGGAGCTATTTTTATAAGCTCATTTCTTGTATCTGCTAAAAAATATGTTCCAAGTATAGTTATTAATCCAATTCCTGCTAGAGCTACAGTTCTAACTCTACTTAGTTTCTTCTCTAATATTGTTATTTGCTTTGTTTCTGTTTCGTTTTCCATAAAAAACCCAGAAGTTACCACTATATAATACTACCTATCCCCTTAGGTGGTGATAATAGTAAGATATTTAAGGGAAGATATCGTAGAAGAAACCGTAGGTGTCGTGTACAAATGATAAAAAACACAGAAATCCTCGAGCAGATAGGTTTAAGCAAGAACGAGATAAAAGTATATTTCGCCTTATTGGAATTAGGGCAGTCATCTGCAACACCGATAATAAAAAAAGCAAATATCCCTTATTCTAAGGTATATCCCACGATTGATAAGTTGTCTGGGAAAGGGTTAGTAAGTTTTGTAATAAAGAATAATGTAAAATATTTTCAGGCAAACAGCCCTGAAAATCTAATTGAATTCATCCAAGAAAAAGAAAAACAGCTGAATGAGCAGAAACAGGAGATAAAACAGACAATAATCCCCGAAATAGAAAGAAAAAGAAAAACAGCAAGGGAAGTTCAGGAAGCTTTAGTCTACGAAGGCTTAGAAGGCATAAAAGCCGCTTTTAATAGAATTTTAGACACATTGGAAAAGGGAGAGGAATATCAAATTTTGACTCTAGGAAAGGAATTAGAAGAACAAGGATTAATAACTTTCTTCAATAATTATCATAAAAGGAGAATGGAAAGAGGAATAAGAGCGAGATTAATAGCAAACTCTTCAATAAAACCCATTTTTCTCAAATATCATAAATACAAAGACATGAAATTAAGATATTCAAACGCCCAAATACCTCTAGGAATTTTTATCTATAAAGAAAATGTAATGACTTTCGTCTGGGGAAATAATCCTGCTGCCTTTGTCATAACCTCAAAAGCAAACGCCAAAGCATATAAGGATTTCTTTGAATCTCTCTGGGAAAAAGCTAAAGCTTAATATTCAGATTAAAAATTATTTACATTTTATTAATAACATCCAAAATTTCTTTATATTTTTCACTTGAAAGATAGAATCCCATCTTAATCATTTCATTAACATACCCAACAGAAGATTTCTTTGTAATAATCTTATCTCTTATTAATAAAAGAATAAGGTATAAAGTTCCATGATACTCCAAATCATAAAATTCAGCAACTATTCTTGCTCGGTCATCATCAATAAGGGCAATTGAGTTTGTCTCTTTAGCTAATGATATAACCTCTCTATCTGCCTCACTTATTGAAGGAACATTAGGAATAGACATTTTTGGCTTTCTTACTTCAAAATACTTATTTTTTATCAAATTTTCAATGTATCTCGCTTCTCTTTCACCTCTTTCAATTCCTTTTTTTACAACTTCTTCAAACACAAGAAAAGGAATGAATTTGTCTCCCTTTAATTTATTTAGTTTTTCCAAAACCCCTAATTTTCCCAAATAAATCAAGCAGGAAGCATCGAAAACATAGTTCATTTAAACGCCTCTAAGTCCGTTTCTATTATCTTGTCACTTACCCAGTGTATCTTCGCCTTTTTTACCTTTTCCAGGAAACTCCACATATCCATTCCAGATATCTCTGCCGCCTTTAAGAGAGTAACCTTTCCCTCACTCAACAATTCAAGGGAATATTTTTCCTTCCAGTCCTGTAGCGACATATATAAAAGTTTTCTTATCGCCCCAGACCTCTCTAAGTGTTCTGTTTTCATATACCTCTCAAGTTCCTTTTCCAGCTCAGGAGGTATTCTTGCAGTTATAGGTATTTCAGTCATATGTATACATAGTATACATTAGTATATAAAGTTTACGCTTTCATCTTCCTATTTATGCCTTATTCCCAATCACTCTTAAATGTAATTCATGCATCCTCTTCAAAAACGCTGCCCTGTCTTCCATCTTTATCAAATCGTGTCTTCCTTGTAGAACAAGAGAAAGTCCAAAAGGAGAAGCAATAGGAATATTCTTAACTTTAAAATTAACTCTTCCATTTTCAATCAATTTCAAAACCCCCTCAGCTCTTTTGACATCCATCAAATCCTCAAACACCTCTCTTCTTGCCTCTCTAAGAATAGGAAACTCATTCGAAAGCTTCTTAACAGCAACATAAAGGAACTCAGAGTGAACTTGTTGCTTTCCAACCGATTTTTCTCTTCCTTTATAATTTCGCAAAATCATCAAAGCACGAGCCGCACAATGACGGAAACGCCTTTTTAGTATATCAGTCCTTTCAATAGCCTCTTTTAATATTGCAGTCAAATCTTTAGACTTAACCCAAGCAAGAATTTTCTTTTCATCCAATTCTTGCCCGGCAATATAAAATCCATTATCTGATAAACCAATTTCTATATCTCTCATCTTAAGCCGAGCAGCCGCAAATGCATAAGCTCTAGACAAAGCATCATTAACTCGCCTACCATACATAGAATGAAACACTAAGAACTCTTTCTTATCTTCCTTAAACTTCTCAACAACAAGAGTATTATCTGTCGGGATTTCACTAAACCCCTCCTGTTCATAAAAATATGAGTATATTTCTTCAGCAATATGCTTTCTAACATAGCAATACTCTGAAATAAATTCAACACACCCCTTCTTATCCTTAATCCTTTCCCTAACCAACCTTCTAAATCTTCCAATATCTGAAGCAACCTCAAAATTCAAAGGCAACATCTCCGAAAACCACGAAGGTATAGTAGGATTCCTAGAAACATTAGCAGTCACATATGCTTTCATCCCTCTAGTATAAAGAAATTGATACTTCGCTCCCCCAAGAACGAATATATCCCCTCTTTTCATTCTTTCAAGAAATCCCTCATCTATCTTTCCAATTATCTGCCCTCTTTTTTCAACGGGGTTTTGAATTACAACATTGATAAAAGATTCTCCAGGAATAGTCCCAAGATTAGTCATATAAATAACCCTAGCAAGTTTTCCTCTCTTACCTATCTCTTTCTTTTCAGCATCATACCATATTTTAGCATAAACATGCCTATGTTCAAGCGCATAATCTCCAGCCAAGTAAGAAATAACATCAAAGAAGTCATCTTTAGTCAATGTAGAATAACAATAACTCTTTCGAATAGTTCGCAACATTTCATCCGAGTTCCAAATCTTAGTTATAGCCATCCCATATATCTGCTGTGCTAACACATCAAGACAATTTTTAGGAATATCTGCACTATCAATCTTCTTCTCAACCATCTCTTTCATTAAAATACTGCACTCCACAAGATAATCTCTATCCAAAACAATAAATCTTCCCTTAGGATTCTCATGCAGTTTGTGCCCTGCTCTTCCGCAATTATGTACTATAACATTTCCAACAATAAAATTATTTGGTTCATTTTTTAATCTAAGATTATAAACTCTTTCATTTCCTATAGAACTTATCCCAATTACTTTGCTAAAACTAATAAATTTATTATAATCTTTCTTTACAGATAAATAAGGCTCAAAATTCTTAGTTAATTCTCTTCCTTTTTGTGCTTTTTCTCCATAACAAGGAATACTTTCAAAAAATTTCCTTAAATCTTCTTTTCTGTTAATCCCAACACAGTACATCAAATTATCACTCACTTTTGGAATTAGATTAGAAGGTTTAATCTTATCTTTCCTCATCTTATTATTAATTCCCAACCTAGAAATTAGCATATGCAATCCTAAAGCAAAATTTTTACTTGCACTAAATAATCTAATCATCCCATTACTCTGCCCCCTTTTCATGCTCAAATTTCCATCACCTTCAAAAATCCCTTCTAAATACGCATAAATTAATTCATCAGGCAAGGAATAAACATTCCCATTAATACCCATATCAAAACTCTTATTCTTGCAAGGAATACCCAAGCCCATAAATAAATAAGCAAACAGATTAGAGCCAAATTCAAGATGATAAATTCCTTTTTTGAGGGCAACATAAGGGTTTATTTCATATTTTTTAGCAATTTCCTTTATTTTATCAATCATAATTTTTGACTTATTTCCAATTTTAATCTTATAATATTCAGCTTCTTCTTTTCTTTGACTTCTAACAATACATCCATCTGTTGCAACAATTCCAGCAAGCCACATAATTTCTTTATTTAGTTTTAAAGGCCACTTCGGCCATCTCGTTCCCTTTGTCTTCAATTCCATCAAATAGGGAAGATATTCATCGGGGGCAACCTCACAAATCTCACACACCTTTAGAAAATAATCTAATCTTATGCTTTTCTGCCTACCTTTCAGTCTTCTTATATCGATAAACCTTGAATAATCAAACCCAAATTTATTAACAAACTCTTTAGCATTCAAATTATTATTTTTTCTATATTCATCAACTATTTTTTGGAAGAAATTGTCCCTATTAGCTACAAATATTTTATCCTTTTGTAGTAATTCATATAAATAAGGCTCATTTTTATTGAATTCAATCTCCCCCCTCAATTCTGCAATTAATTCATTCTCTTTTATTTCTTCAGCTTTTTTCCATCCCTCATCTGTTAAAATAGGGTGTTCTCTTGTACATTTTATCTCTTCCCCACATTCAAGTTCAATATTAATCAGTCTATCTTCTCCATTATCGAGCCATTCATCAATTTTATTTTTAACAAATCCTTTATTTTCATCATAAGAAATAACTCCCACATCTAATTTTTTCTCTACAATTTCTCCAATTTCTCTATATCTCCCATCCCCACATAAAACCTTCGAATTATAATTCAAACACCTTTGCAGCGCGCGCGCAACGCTTTTTGGGCTTTTAATCATTAACACAAGATCAATACTTCCAATATCTATTCCTAATTCAAGTGAAGTGCTACTTACTACAACTTTCAACTCTCCCTTTCTAAGCCTATCTTCAATCATAAACCTATGTTCCTTTGACATTGAACTATGGTGTGCTCCAATCAACCCCTCATATTTCCCAGGAAAATGCAAATCAAGATAATGAATTATCCTCTCTGTAGCCGAACGAGTATTAGTAAATATAAGAGTAGTCTTATGTTCCTGTATCAATTTGTCTAATATCTGATAAAGTTTCTTCTGACTCTCTTGTGTATCAACTTCAAGTATGTTCTCTCCAGGGTAATCTAAATCAATATCTACTTTTTTCATTAATTTAACATCTGCAATTAAACAATCTCTCTCCGTTCCAACTAAAAACTTAGCAATTTCGTCAAGTGGTGAAATTGTAGCAGATAATCCAATTCTAACTGGGTCAATCAAGCTCTCCGCACACAATCTTTCCAATGTCAGAGAAAGATAAACCCCTCTCTTACTAGTCATTGCGTGTATTTCATCCACAACTACAAACTCCAAAGCTCTAAGTTTCTCAACAATCTTAGGAGAAGTAATAACAATAGCCAATGTTTCAGGAGTTGTAACAAGGATATGAGGTATCTTCTTAGCCATTTTAGCTCTCTCACTTACAGTTGTATCTCCCGTTCTAAGTCCAACTCTTATATCCTGCATCTTTAACCCCTTTTTGTCAGCCAATGCCTTAATCTCCGAAAGTGGACCAAGTAAGTTTACCGCAATATCATTAGACAATGCCTTAAGAGGCGAAACATAAACAGCATAAACCTTATCCTCCAACTCATTTTTCAAGGATAAATCAACAAGATAATTCAAAATCCCTAGGAAAGCAGTAAGTGTCTTAGTTCCTCCAGTAGGCGCAGAAACAAGTATGTTCCTCCTAGAATAAATGTTCTTAACCCCATATAACTGCGTATAAGAGAAATCCTTAAACCTCCCAAAGAACCATTCACTTACAATTGGGTGAAGTATTGCCCGCACTTCTTCGCTCTTATCTGCTTCTATATAATTTATTTTGCCTTCCATGTTACACAATTACCATTATTCTCTTTTTAAAATCTCATTACACTTTAAGAATAACAGCATAATTTCTCATTTTTAATCATATTTAAAACTTATGAAATTAGTACAATCAAATAAACCTTTTAATCAAAATAAAACTTTATCTACTTGTTTGGCAAGAAGGTGCTGCCTTTCAGCTTCTGCTTTAGCTTCATTAGCTCTATATTCTTGTTTCCATTTCAAAACCTCTTTAAGAACTCCGCGCCCAATTTCGATCGCCCCAGCGTTAACTCGTTCATCAGTTACCTCTTTGTCATCAATTCGTACAGATGCTCTTTCATTCAATCTTATCCCTCCAGCAAAAACCTGATAGACTATCGAAACATTATCTCTACAAATTTTAATTGAATCTTCCCAAAGTTCCCCCTGAACGTTCATTCTGCTAACATTATACTCTTTACTATTATATTTAATCTTCTCAGGAAACAAATCATCTTTACTAATCTCAGCCATACGTTGAGCATCAGAGTTAAATGGAGAACATCCCATGCCTCCAAATGCCAATACACTCGCTAAACCTGCCAAAGCAAGGTAATTTTTTCTCATGCATGCTTTCGAGCATTCAACATATTTAAACCTTCTTCTAATGTTTTGTTAAAACAAGTAGTAATAAAAAATAAAAAGAAAAAAACAAAAAAGTCTGCTTATTCAGCAGGTTGCGAAGCTAAAAAGCTCCACCATGGCTTGCCCACAGAAGAAATATCTCCCGTTTCAGCGTCAACTTGTGCTCTTACTTGTGCCTTTCTTTCAAATAATCCAAACAACTTGAAGTGTCTCTCTGCCTGCACCTCATACATCGCTCTTGTCTGATTTCCTTTTCCAGTTGCCTTCAATTGGATTGTGCAGTTATTACTTTCATTGCACGCATGAAGTCTAAGTCTTTCCAATGCCCTTTCAGAAGCTGTGCTGGGCATTATCTTTATCTCAGAATTAGCTCCATTAGGGAAATGTATTTTCAGTCTAGTTCTATTCATTTCATCATCCTCTCCAGTTATGTTGAATTCAGAGTGAGCAGTCACATTTCTTATCCTAAGCTTCATTCCTCCATCCCTCTCAATCTCCATCTCATCTCCATCTATATTCTTCATCTTGCTTATCCCATATGCGAAACCTCTTATCTCTCTTCCAAGAGCAGGGTTTCCAGAACCATTCTCAGCACCATATGCATTTCCACTATTAGGATTTCCAGATATTAACATGGGCGCATCATCATTTCCAGGTCCATTTCCATCCCCACCTTCAGCACTTACAAGCACTAGAGCTAAAGCCACAAAAAATACGCTTGCAATTATTAATCCTTTATTCATTTTATCACCTCCTTTCATCCTTTTAATCATAAATATATTTACCATTCTATCTTTTTAAACATTAAGTACAACGAGGTTCGTGTTCCCCAAATTGGTTTTTTTCACAACATTCCTAAATTCCAAATCTTTTAATATCCTGGACATTTTAACCTTATGAATACCAGTTAAAGCAACCAGTTTATTCTGCTCTAGTGAGTTATTATTCTGTATAAGCAATGAAACTATCTTTCTCTGTTCTTCAGGCAATATCCTCAACACCCTTTCCATTTGTATCTTATTTATCTTCCACTGGAACAAAAGGGCAATAGAAAATCCAACTAATAAAGATACAAGCGCAATCCCATAAACAACAATAGGCAGACTAGAGTCATTATCTTCCGCATACTGCCCATTAACAATAGCAAACAGAACTCCTAAAACAAAAACAAGCCCCAGTGCAATAACTACTTTCTTTGAAGAAACTTCCATTATTTAGCTCCTATTTCTTTCTTCAATTTAGAATACTCAACCTTACTCATCTCTCCTTTTGCATATCTTCTATTCAAAATCTCTATAGCACTTTCACTCTTTCCTCTTAATACCCAATAGACTACTAAGAAAAAAAGCAGAAGTATGACTATCTCAAATATCCAACCATATCCATAAAGCCCAGTTGTCTGAGCAATAGCTTTTCCCATTCCAAATGGCATTTTATCTTGTTCTCCTTTCAATTCTTGTTTTCTTTAATTTAATAACTTAACTAAAAAATAAAAATAAATAAATTTGTCTCTTATCCAAGCATTTAAGCATATGGGCAATTTCCGCCATTCCCTTGCCCCTTGCCTATTCCTTGATGCATTCCATTTCCGCTTCCTTTCTGGAATCCAAGTTCGTTCTTTATTTCCCAAACTCTATCCATATTTCCAGCTTCTTTGGCTTCATACATCTCCTTCAACAAATAGAAGTTGTTTTCATTTATCAATCCAACCATCTTTCCATTTGTTCCAATATGCAATGCTTTCCATGCTGAATAATCTCCTGCCTCAATTGCCTTTTCAGCAGCATCCTTATCAACATTTCCATTGAATCCAGATCCAGCATTCATTCCCCGATAGGCATAAACGCTTCCAACTGCTAAAACAACAATCAACGCAATAGCCATCCCCATTATTGTCTTGTTCATTTCATTTCACCTCCTTTCAATTCCTTTTTGTTTGTCTTTTTCATGCATTTCCAGAGATGAAACAAGATATCTACTTTTATGAAACGTCTTTTTTAAAGCATTTTTAATCCAAAACCGAATAACTTAAAAGCCTTCAATTCCAATTAAACAAATGCCAGTCATATCTCAAAAGAAAAAAGATAAAATATCAGAACAAATTCTTCATCACCTATTCGAAATATCGCCGTCCAGTTCATTTACTAACAAAATAGCAGAAACAATTGCAAGAGATGAGGAATTCATCAAATCAATCCTTCAAGATCTTCAAAAGAAATCCCTAATAGTTCTAATAGACAAAAACAAAGAAGGAATCAAATACGAAAAGCGCCAACGCTGGCGTCTATCAAGCCAAGCCTACGATGTTTACAAGAAACATCAATCAAATCAAAAGAACTCTGCGAGCCTTTCATCCGAAAATTCAATTGAAGAAGATAGCTTCTAACATACAAATACTTATTAACCTCTTCCATTTAGAAAAAACGCAACAAAAATGGAACAAGATAAAATAAAAGAAGCATTTCAAAGAGCAAAACAAGACATAGATTCACTAAAATCCGAGCTTTTTCAGATAGTTCAAGACATTCAAGAAATTAAACGAACTCTAGAAGGG
>Ga0172368_10003139_pt1 | contig 20309 bp, 17 predicted proteins | sample Lak11m_FD_114540 | JGI IMG/M metagenome (GOLD analysis project Ga0172368, IMG submission 114540) | Freshwater microbial communities from Kabuno Bay, South-Kivu, Congo - kab_022012_11m | ecosystem: Environmental > Aquatic > Freshwater > Lake | place: Democratic Republic of the Congo: South-Kivu...
GCCCATCGCGTGGTTGTCGAGGCCGGCAAGCCGCACCGACCCGTCGCCGGCGAGGACCGGCTTCGGGCCCGGGTTGATGGACGCGTCGAGGAACTTCTCGACCAGCGTGCCCAGCGCGTCGGCCTTGGACAGACGCGGAATCTGGTTGCGGAACTCGAATTCGTCGAGGATTTCCTGCACGTTCGGCGAGTAGCCGTCGAGGTACGACTCGAAGTCGGCCTTGAGCACCTGCTGCGAGGCGCGCCCGCGAAGGTCGCGCAGAGTGAAGACCGAGGTGTTGTAGAACGCCTGTCCGGAGGCTTGGCGCAGCGCCTGGTCCTGGTTGGCGATGCCGGCCGCGTCCAGCGACTTCTTCATGTCGAGCACGGCCTTCTTCGTGGGCTCGAGCACCGCGTCGATGCGCCGCGGCACGGTCATCGGCAGGACGACGTCCCGATACTTGCCGCGCACGTACAGGTCGCGCAGCACGTCGTCGGCGATGCCCCAGATGAAGTTCGTGATCCAGCCGAGATGGTCGCTCATCGTCGCTCGCCCTCCCCGGGAGGGACTGCGCCGGCAATCCTAGCCCGGGCGGCGGCGATGAGGGCGTCGAGCGAGGAACCTCCGGTGCTGGCGCAGGAAGAGGAGCCGGGCACGTCAGTGCCCGGGCGGGACGTCGCCGGCGACCCGGGCACTGACGTGCCCGGCTACTGGACGGCGGCGCTGCTTGCTGGCGAACGCCCCGGCCAACGCGCATGGGCGGCGGCGATGTGGGCGCGGGCCTGTCGGCGAGGGCGCGACAGTCGGAGTGCGGCCGTCGCCGGTCAGTCGAAATGCGCGAGGAAGTCGTCCAGCCGGTCGTCCAGCACGGTGATGACCGCCACGTTCTGGCTGCCCTGTCGCTGGCGGCGCACCGATCCGAGGGCGGTGACACCCTCGCCCATGCGTCGGCTCAGCCTCTCGACCTTGTTCACGAACTCGGCCGGGAACTCGGGCAGCGTCCGCTTGCGGCCGTCGAGAACCGCGGCCACAAGCTCCTCGACGGAAGCCTCGGCGAACGCGACGAGGAGGCGCTTGCCGTCGCGCTCGACGCGGATTCGCAGCGCCGCCAGCGCCGTCTTGCTCACGAACACGTCGCCCGAGGGCGTCTTGGGCAGGAGCTGGATGCCGAGTTCGATCTGCTCCAGGTCGTAGGCCTCGACGACGTCGCCAGGAACCGAATCCGCCAGAGCCGAGCACTCGTAGAGCGTGCGCAGGCTCGGGTGCTTGAACGAGCGCATGAACTCCTTGGGACTCCCGTACTTCGGGCCGAAGAGATCGTGGTCGCGGACCCAGTTGACGGTGTAGCCGATGAGGAACCTGCAGATGCGGCCGTTGCGCGACAGCAGGTCCACGTCCTTGCGGGCCTCTTCCAGGTTGCGCGGGGGGCGGCTCCTCACCGGGGAGAGCACGAAACCGTGAGCGGGGGTCTTGCCGGAACGGGCGACCAGATCGGCTCGGGGACGCTTCGCACGCATGACACCTCCCGTGAAGTTCTTCCGACCCGGAGAGTACCACAGTTCCCGGTGGCGGCGAGCCCTTTTCCGCCGGCCGGCAGGGCAGGCAGCAGCGCAGCCGGCGGTGCAGCGAATGAACCGCAGGCACCGGTTCCTATGATCAGCAGCGCAGCCGGCGGTGCAGCGAATGAACCGCCGGCACCGCTGCCGGTCTTCGCCTCGGATGCCGACTGCTACGGCGCCGTCGGCAGAAACGCGTCGTACTGCGTGCGGGCACTGGACCCGCTCAGCAGCCCCGCGCGACCCGACGCGAGCCGCGCGAGCGACGAATCCGTGGCACTCGGCACCTGCGTGCCGTTGCGCGACACGACCAGCCTCACGGCCGACGTGCCTGACACCCGCAGGGTCAGCCGGTCGAACACCGCGGGATCGACCGCCGCCGGCACGGACCCGAGCACCGTCTCGACGCCCGCGTCCACCCGCACGAGGTCCACCGTGCCCGCGCGACGCACACTTGCCGCGTGGAATGAAGTGCCCGTCGCACGCGCCGCCGACGCCCGACGCATCCGCACCGGCCACGGAAAGCTGCACGCGCACCTGCACCGTCTGATCGGCCGGAGTCGGCAGGGCCACCAGCGCGAGCCCTCCCGCGGTCGCGCCGCGCGTGAAGCCCCCCGACGCCGTCCAGGACCCGGTCGTGGCCCGGGTCGGATGCGCCGGCGGGCCCGCCAGCGGCGCGGAAAGTATCGTCGCCGGCGCCGCAGGCGCAGGGGCCGCGACGACGAACCCTCCGGCCAGCGTCGAGAACAGTCCTCCGGCGTTCGTCAGCGTGACGTTGCGCGCGCCCGGTGCCGCCGCGGCGTCGACGACGATGTTCGCGACCGCGCTCGCGGGCGACACGACGGTGCACCCGACCACCGCGATGCCCGCTCCGAAAGTGCAGGTCGCCGGTCCCGCGAAGCCCGTGCCCACGAGCGCCACGACCGCCGACGTGCCGGGACTCCCTGCGGCCGGGCTCACCGACGCAAGCACCGGCGCGGCGGCGGCGAGAAGAAGTTCGCGGCGGCGCGGTCCGTGTCCGGGCAGAACGGGTCGCCGACGCCCGCGGCGTCCGAGCCGACCGTGCGGGCCCCGCCCAGCGCCGTGCTCGGGATGCACATCGGATAGCCCGCGATGAAGGCGGCCGTGTGGTTGTCCGGATCGACGCCGAAGCGCGGGTCGGCGCTGCAGTTGGGGCTTCCGGGGGCGCATCCCGGGCCCTGCTGGATCGTGTGCCGCCCTGTGGGGTCGTTGAGCCGGATCATGTCGCCGGTCGCCGGGTCGCCGGCGACGCCGTTGACGCGCAGAAAGCCCGCGGTGTGGTCGACGCAGGTGACGTCGCCGACCACGGCCTCCAGCCCCTTGCCGACGCGGATGGCGCCGGCGATGACGTTGCCGGCGTCGGAGCGGTTGGCTTGGACGGTGGCGAACGCGCCGGTCGCGTCGAGCAGGCACGGGTCGGACTTGGCGAGGCCCGTGTTGCCGGCGCAGTCGGGCGGGGCGGTCAGGAACAGCTCTTGGAGCGTGAGGCGGTTGGCGGGCGGGTCGACGAGGAGGTTGCGCGGCACGATGACGACCTGGCCGCGCACGACGAGGGTGCCGCCGGCGTAGTGATCGCCGAGCGGGTCGAGCGTGATGCGTTCGACCTCCCCGGCGAGGTTCGCGAGGGTGACCGCCGCCGCCGGCCTCGGGACCGCGAGGCCCGCGGCCAGTGCCGCACCGATCCCGATTCTCGCCCTGGCGCCGTGTGCTCCGCCCCGTCCCGTCGCAGACAAGACAGCCCCCCGGATGAGCCGACGCGCGTGCAGCCGCGGAACGTCACCCCGCGTGCGCGTGCAGCCGCAAGTCACCCCCGTGTGCACGGTGGACACTGCGTCTGCCGGCTGCAACCGCCCTGCGGGGGCCGGCGGCAGGTGCCCCATGAAGGATGAAGATTGAAGGATGAAGGATGAAGCCTCAACCTTCATTCTTGAACAGATCGACCTGCACCGGCGCGCCGCCCAGCACGGCGCGCACGGGCGCGAACGAGCGCCGATGCGTCGGGCACGGTCCGAGCCGGCGCAGCGCCTCGACGTGCGACGCCACGGGATAGCCTTTGTGTTCCGCGAATCCGTAGCCCGGGTATTCGCGGTCCATCGCGACCATGAGCGCGTCGCGGTGCGTCTTGGCGAGAATCGACGCGGCCCCGATGGTGAGCGACAGCGCGTCGCCGCGGATGATCGAGGTCTGCGGCACCGGAAATTCCTTCACGAGCCTCGCGTCCATGAGCACGTGCTGCGGCGCGGGCGCGAGCTGCTCCAGCGCGCGGCGCATCGCGAGCAGATCCGCGCGGTAGATGTTCAGCCGATCGATCTCCTCGGGGGTCGCCAGTCCCACGGCCCACGCCACGGCGCGCGTCTTGATCTCCGCGGCCAGGCGCTCGCGCGTTTCGGGCGACAGGGCCTTGGAATCGTCGACGCCGCGGATGCGCTCGCCCGCACGCAGGATGACCGCCCCGGCGACCACCGGCCCCGCCAGCGGGGAGCAGCCCGCCTCGTCGCATCCCGCCACCAGCTCGAGCCCCTGCTCCCACAGCGCGCGCTCGTACTTCTGGCGCGCCGCCAGGCGTCTCGACTCGGCCGCCTCCGCCCGCCGCCGCTGCTCGATGCGCTCGACCACCCGGCGCACGCCCGCGCGGCCGTCCGCGCGCAGCACGGCCCACTCGGCGTCCGTCGGCTCGCCGTCGCGGAAACGCGCCGCCACTGCTGCGACGCACAGCGCCGCGAGCTCCGCTTCCACGACGGGGTGAGCGCCCATGGCGGGAACATTGCCACGAAACCGCACGGGCGTCGCGCCGCCGCGCCGCCGATGCGCTAGCTTCGGGCGGGCGCGCGCAGCGCCGCGGGGATGACCTTGCACATCCGCGATCCCATCCACGGCGCCGTCGAAATCGCCTCGGCCGAGCGCCGCATCATCGACACACGCAGCTACCAGCGCCTGCGGCACGTGAAGCAGCTCGGCTTCGCGGACCTGGCGTTCCCGGGCGCGACGCACTCGCGCTACTCGCACGGCATCGGGGCGATGTCCGTGGCGACCCGGCTCTTCGACGCCATCTACGCGCAGGTTCAGGTGGCGGAGCGCGAGCGAGCGCGTCTGCGCCAGACGCTGCGCCTGGCCGCGCTGCTGCACGACCTGGGCCATCCGCCGCTGTCGCACACGAGCGAGCGGCTCCTTCCGCCGCTGGCGTCGCTGCACCTGCCGCCCGGCCCCGACGCGGAGGGCGGGCGCGCCTCGCACGAGGACATGACGCTGTGGCTGCTGCTGCACGGTCCGCTGCACGACGAGCTGCGGGCTGCGTTCGCCGGCGAGGGCATCGAGCCCTCGCACGTGGCGGCGCTGCTGTCCCGGCGCGACTTCGGCACGGATCCGTTCCGCGTCGGAGGAACAGACCACGCGCCGCTGCTGCGCGCGCTGGTGTCGGGCGAGCTCGACTGCGACCGCATGGACTACCTGCTGCGCGACTCGCTGTACACGGGCGTCCACTACGGGAACTACGACCTCGACTGGCTGGTGCAGAACGTGCTGCCCGAAGAGCAAGGGGGCGCGCTCTACCTGGGGCTGCGCCAGCGCGCCGTGTTCGCGTTCGAGGATTTTCTGCTGTCGCGCTACCACATGTTCCTGTCGGTGTACTACCACCACACGAGCGTGAACTACGAGCACCTGCTGGGACGCTGGTACGAGGCGGCGCCGGGCGAATACGCACTCGAGGCGGATGCCGAGAAGTATGTGCTGGCGGACGACGTGCAGCTCCTGTCGGCGCTGCGCGCGAGCGCCGACCCGTGGGCGAGGCGCATCGTGGAGCGGCGCGGATTCGTGCTGCTCGCGGAGGTACACCCGTTCGAGCCGGACGCGCCGGTCGCACCGCTGACCGCCGCGCTGTCGGCGGAAGGCATCGACCACTTCGTCGCCGAGAGCAAGGGCGTCGTGTCGAAATACTTCCGCGCGGAGGACCGCCGCGAGCCGCTGTTCGTGCGGTCGGCGACGCGCACCGTGCCCATCGAGGAGTACACGCCGCTGTTCCGCCGCTACGCCGAGGGCGCGCGCATGGTGCGCGTGTACGTGGATCCGGATTGCGCCGGGCGCGCCCGCGAGTTGGCAGGCCCGCTTGCGCGCAGGTGATGTCGCTGGCCCACGTTTGACCGGTATTCGCGCGCACGCACGCCGTCGCTGCGCTCCGGGCTCTTTCCCTCGCCATGCTCGGGGCTCCATCCCGTATCGGATCCGCGACCGAAAGAGCCCCGACCGAAGGGAGCGAAAGAGCCCGGAGCGCAGCGACGGGCATGCGTGGAATCGGAGGGTGGAGGTCGTGCTGATCCGGTAGCGCGGCGAACGGGACTACGGCCCGCCATCACCGAGCAGCCGCGCGACTTCGTCCGCCTTGCGCGCGTTGCTTTCCCGCGCGAGGCCCACGGCCACCCGCCCGGCCGCCCGGTACAGCGCCGCTAGCCGCGAATCGCCGGGCCCGAACGAGTCCAGGTGCGCCGCCACGACCGCCGCGTCCCCGCGCGCCACGGGTCCCGTCAGACCGGCCGCCCCTCCGTGCTCGCGCGCGTTGCGAACGGCGCTCTCCATGAGCGGCACGAGGGCACGTCGGGCCTCCTCCGGCGCGAGGCCGCAGTCCTGCAACATCCGCACGGCCGCCTCCAGCAGCACCTGCGGGTAGGTGCCCGCCATGCACGCGGCCGCGTGGTACCGCGCGCGGCTTCCCGTCGGTCGGATCACGGACAACCCCAGTGCGCCGGCCAGGTCCTCGATCACCGACTGCGTTCGCGGATCCGACGCCTCGACCGCCGCCGCATGTCCCGCGAGCGGCGAGCGGCGCGTCGCCAGCGACGCCAGCGGGTGCAGCGATCCCGTCGACCATCCCGCCACGGGCGCGGGCGCCAGGACGGAAAGATCGTGCGCACCCGACAGGTGCAATGCGATCCGTCCCGCGCCCGGCGCGCGCGCCAGGGCCGCGGCGACCTCGCCCAGAGCCGAGTCCGTCACCGCCAGGACGACGAGCTCGCACGCCGCAGGATCCGGAAGCTCCCCGGAAACGGCGGGAAAGCCTTCGGATCGCGCCGCCGCGGCCGTCGCCGGCGACCGGGTCCACAGCAGCGCGGCCGGCCTGCCGACACTCTCCAGGGCCGCGTGCAGAGAGCAGCCCGCCCGGCCCGCGCCCAGCACCGCGACCGCGGGCCGCGCGCTCACGGCGCCGCCATCGAGGGCACGATCGTCGTGAGCTGCTCCAGCACCAGTTCTTCGCGCCGCACCATCACGCGGATGCGGTCGCCGGGGCCGATTTCGCGCCGCAGAATGCGCTCGGCCAGCGGCCCTTCGACGAGCCGCGCGAGCGTCTGGCGCATGCCGCGCGCCCCGGTCGTCTCGTCCCACCCGCCGTGGTCGAGCAGGTATTCGACCGCGGACTCGTCCAGCTCGAAGCGGATCTGCTTGTCCTCGACCAGCCTCGCGCTCGACTCCGCCGCCAGAAGCAGCGCTATGCGGCGCACGTCCGATCGCGAAAGAGGCGCGAAGACGAGCCGTTCCTCGATGCGCCCCCACAGCTCCGGCGGGAAGCCCTCGCGCGCCAGCTCCAGCGCCCGTGCCGCGCGGTCGGCTCCCGGAGCGACGCCCGCGCCGAAGCCCACGGCTCTCCCGAAGCGCTCCTGGAAAGCCTCCGCCCCGAGGTTCGACGCCAGCACCACGAGCGTCGAGGAGAAGTCCACGCGCCGGCCGCGACCATCGGCGAGGTGCCCCTCGTCCAGCACCTGCAGGATGAGTTGCTGCGTGTCGCGATGCGCCTTTTCGATCTCGTCGAAGAGCACGACGCAGGCCGGGTTGCGCCGCACCGCCTCGGTGAGCTGGCCGCCCTCGCCGTAGCCGACGTAGCCCGGAGGCGCCCCCACGAGGCGCGCCACCGCGTGGCCCTCGGAGAACTCGCTCATGTCCACGCGCACCATCGGCTCGGTGCCGCCGAACACCGCGTCCGCCAGCGTGCGCGCCAGGTGCGTCTTCCCGACCCCCGGCGGGCCCACGAAGATGAACGAGCCGAGCGGACGCCGTCCCGAAAACCCCGCGAAAGAGCGCCGCACCGTGCGCGCCACCCGCTCCACCACCGCGGCGTGGCCGACGACCCGGCGTGAAAGTTCCTTCTCCAGCGACAGCAGCCGGTCGGCGTCGCCCGGCAGCACGCGCTCTTCGGGGATTCCGGCCAGACGCGCCACGACGCGCGCCACGTCCGCGCGCCCGACGGTCTTCGTCCCCTCGCGTTTCGCGCGGCTGCCCGCGTGGTCCAGCACCGCCACCGCCTTGTCGGGCAGGCACCGGTCGCGGATGAGCCGCGCAGACAGCGACGCCGCGGCCTCCAGCGCGTCCGGGTCGAACTCCACGCCGTGGTGGCGCGCGTAGAACGGCACCAGGCCGCGCAAGATCTCGGTCGTCTGCGCCACCGTGGGCTCGTCCACGCGCACGGGCATGAAGCGCCGCTCCAGCGCGGCGTCCTGCGCGAAGTACTTCTGGAACTCGGCGTGCGTGGTCGCGCCGATGCACGGGAACTCGCCGCGTGCCAGCGCCGCCTTCAGCTCCTGCGCGGCGTCCTGCGGCCCCTCGGCGGTGGCCCCCGCGCCCACGATCGTGTGGATCTCGTCGATGAAGACGACGACGCGTCCGGCGGCGCGACGCACCTCGTCCTTGACCCCCGAGAGCTTCTCGGACAGCGAGCCGCGGAGCTGCGTTCCCGCGAGAATCGAGGCCATGTCGAGCTGCACGACGACGCGCCCCGCCTTCGGGTCGCTCTTCTCGACGAGCCGCAGGGCGACACCCTCCACGACAGCGGTCTTGCCCACTCCGGGCTCGCCCACGAGCAGCGGGTTGTTGCTGCGGCGCTTGCCCAGGATGTCGAGCACCTCCTCGATTTCGCGCGCGCGCCCGATGACCGGGTCGATGCGCCCGGCGGCCGCCAGCTCGCTGAGGTTGCGTCCCATGGACGAAAGCCAAGGATACTCCTCGGGCGAGAGCGCCCAGGGCGACGGCGCGGCGGCGGGATCCAGCCCCTCGGCGAGTCTGCGCAGGGCGCTCAGTCGCGAGGCGCGCTGCGGATCGCCGACGGGCACCGGCACCGCCGTCGGAGGGGGGATCGTAGGCCGCGGGGCGGGCGCGGGGGCGGGCGCGGCCGCTCCGCGGGCTTGCGCGGGAGGCAGAGAAGTCGCTGCCACCGTGGCGGGCTCGCGCTCGCGCGGCGGCGGGCGTTCGTCGCGCGGTTCCTCCCTGGGAAGGAACCGTCGCGGCATCGGGCCCGTCAGGCACGAGAGCGCAAGGCGCGCGAGATCCGCCGGGGATGCACCCGCGCGCAGCAGCAGGTCGACCGCGGCGGTGCCGCGCGAGCGCGCCAGCGCCACGAGCAGGTGCAGGGTGCCGGCGTCGGCGCCGCCGGTACCGCGAGCGACTTCCCGAGCGCGCTCGACCGTGCGCCGGAACTCCTCGGGCGCCTCGCGCGGCAGGTCTTTCACGCGGGCCAGCAGAGCGTCGTCGTCCAGGCGCTGCGAGGCCAGCACGCGCTCGGCGGGGTTGGGCACGGTGAACAGTGCCAGCAGCAGGTGCGCCGTGGTGAGCGGTTGGCCCGCCTCGTCGGCAATCGCCCGCGCCTCCGCGACCACGCGTTCCAGGCTGTCGCCCCGCATCGCGCTCCGTGACTCCGCGGCCTCGGCCGCCCGACCCGCCGCGCGCGCAATATCGCAAAGCGGATCGTGCGGCACAAGGCGCAAGCGCGTTCCCCGAGATTCTTCGCGGCACGGCGTTGTGCCCGTGCCCCTGCCCGTGCCCGAGGCAATCGCCCGGACGAGCGAATCCGCGCCGCGGATCCGTGAGACTCGGCGGCGCGGCGCACACAGGATCGCCAAGGCGCCAAGGTCGCCAAGATCGCCAAGGTTGCAGGAGCAGAAGTCCTAGAATCCCTGGCGCACTTGGCGTGTCTTGGCGTTCCCTGCTGCGAGCGCCCCGGGCAGAGCGCCCGCCGGAGCGCCGCGCCCGTTTCCGGGCGAAGCATGCAGGCGTGCGCAACGCGCGCCCGTCGTGTACTACATTGCGCGCACGTGCCGGCCCGCCTGCCGCGGCCCGGCCAGGAGGTTCCGCGTGCCCCGCGTCCAGCGTTCCATCGTCATCGACTGCACTCCCGAACAGCTCCTGTCCATCGTGTGCGACTACGAGAAGTACCCGGAGTTCCTCACCGAGGTGAAGGCCGCGAAGGTGCTGCGCAGCCAGGGCGACGCAACCGAGGTGCAGCACGAAATCGAGGTCATCCGCCGCATCCGCTACACGCTGCGACACGTCGTCCAGGGCACGAACATGCGCTGGACGCTCGTCAAGGGCGACCTGCTCAAGAAGAACGACGGCGGCTGGGAGCTGGAGAGCGCCGGCGAGGGGCGCACGAAGGCGACCTACTGGCTCGACGTCGCGTTCGGCGGACTCATCCCCGTCCCCACCAGCATCACCGACGCTCTCTCGGCCAACAGCCTGCCCAAGGTGCTGGAAAGCTTCAAGAAACGGGCGGAAAAACTCTTTCCGAAGAATATCTGACGGAGCCGCGCATGGAGACGGTCGCGCACCTCGTGGACAACCGCGCAGGCTGGCTCCTGTCGCTGCACCAGACGTGGGATCCCGCCCGGCTGGTGAAGGGCCGCCGTCCGGTGCTCATCGTGCCGGGCTACGGCATGAATTCCTTCGTTTTCAGCTACCACCCGCACGGCGTCTCGATGGAGGGGTACCTGGCGCAGGCGGGCTTCGAGGTGTGGCGCTGCGATCTGCGCGGCCAGGGCGCGTCGGCGCGGCGCGGCGGCAGCGTGGACTACTCGCTGGCGGATCTGGCGGTGACGGATCTGCGCACGGCGGTGGACGCGGCGCTGGAGCGCTCGCGCACGGGCGCGGACCGAGCGAGCCTCGTGGGCGCCTCGCTGGGCGGGACGCTGGCGTTCATCCACGTGGCGCTGGTGGCCGACCACCGCATCGGGGCCATTCTCGCGCTCGGCAGCCCGCTGCGCTGGGAGAGCGTCCACCCGGTCATCCGTTTCGCGTTCGCCTCCCCTACGCTCGTGGGACTCGTGCGCCTGCGCGGCACGCGGCGCCTGGCGGAACGGGGCCTGCCGCTGCTGGCGCGCTTCTCGCCGTGGCTGCTGTCGATCTACATGAACGCCGAAATCACCGACACGAGCGCCGCGCGCGAGATGGCCCGCACCGTCGAGAACCCGCACCGGCTCGTCAACCGCGAAATCGCGCGGTGGATCCGCGACCGCGATCTGGTGGTGCGCGGCGTCGACGTCGCCTCGGCGTTCGCGCGCTCGAAGGTGCCGCTCTTCTGCCTAACGGCGAACCGCGACGGCATCGTGCCCCGGCGCACCGCGTCGTTCCCGTACCATTGCAGCACGGCGTCGCAGAAGCGGCTGCTCGTGGTGGGCACGCGCGACATCGCCATGGCCCACGCGGACCTGTTCGTGTCGAACCAGGCGCACGAGCGCGTCTTTGCCCCGATGGCCGATTGGCTGGCGGAGGTGGACGCGGCGCATTGAGAGCTGCTGCTCCGGAGAATCGTCGCGCGGCTGAAAAGAAGCCCGGCACGGGAGTGCCGGGGTCTGAGGCCACCAACAGACTCGGCAAGGCGGCGCGGCGCATCGAGGCGGCTCGCCGCTCCCGCGCCGCTGAGCGACTCGGGCGGCGGCAGTGCCATACCCCGGCACCCGCTCATGGTGAGCCTGCCGAACCACCGTGCCGGGCTCCTTCCTCATCGGCGCCGAAACCGCATACATCTACGCGGGCGGTGCCATACCCCGGCACCCGCTCATGGTGAGCCTGCCGAACCACCGTGCCGGGCTCCTTCCCGCACCTCCGCGGCGGGGCAACTGCATGGCGGGGGCGGCAAGTCCCTGCGCCCGCTTGCCACGGCACTCCGAACCTGCCAGTGTGCGTGCCCTCGCTGGTGTCCCGCGGGCGGCACGGGCCATGAGGGCGCGCGTCCCCCGGCGGGCGGTTTTCGGAGGGTCTCGCGATGAAGTGCATGGCGTTCGGGCTGGTGCTGGTGTGCGGGTGCGGCATCCCGAAGGAGCAGTTCGAGGCGCTCCAGGCCAAGGAAGCCGCCCTCCAGGGCATGTACAACGACCTGCAGAAGAAGCAGGCCGCCGAGGCGGCGGAGCTCGAGTCGTGGAAGCAGGTGGCGGCGCTGAGCGTCGACGTGGTCGCGAACTTCGCCGAGGTGTGGAAGGCGGTCAAGGACAACTCCGCCGACTGCGCCGTGCTGGAAACGGCCATGGACGCGCAAATCGCCGGCGGCAAGCGCGCCGCGCTGCGCGACCGCATGGACAAGCTCGACGCGGCGCTGGGCGCCAAGGCGACCGAGGAGCTGGCCAAGAAGACGGGCGAGAGCCTCGCGGTCTTCGGAGCGGAGATCGACGCGACCTTCGACCACCTCAAGGCGAAGTGCCCGGACAAGGCCGAGGCGCTCGCGGCGAAGGTCGCCGAGGCCGTCAAGGGGAAGAAGCCGGAGCCCGCGGCTCCCGCGACCGCGCCCGCTCCGGCGGCCGCCCCGGCGGCCGCCCCGGTTCCCGCGGCCGCACCGGCACCCGCTGCGGCGGTCCCCGCCGTCGCACCGGCCCCCGCGGCCAAGCCCGCGCCTGCCGCCGCTCCCGCGCCCGCCGCACCGGCCCCCGCGCACAAGTAGTCCTGCCGGGGAAACCGCGAATCCGCCGCTCGCGCTCGTTCGGCCCGAGGGGAGCGGAGCGCGCCGCTGCCGTCGACAAGTCTCCGGGCATGTCCGCACGCGGAGCGGACACGAGGGCCGCCGGTCTTCGCTTGCCGCCGCTGTCGCGCGCGCAACGTGTCCGGGCTCGGTGAAAAACGGCTCGCGTCCTCGTCCCCGCGCCTGCCTTCGGACATCCCTGGCGGCTTGGCTTTCCCGGCCGCGGACACTTCAGCGGATGCGCCGCTCGCTCCTGCGGGCCAGGCACTCGTTGCTGCCGGCCTTGACGATGCGGCATGCTCTCGGACGCAGCTCGTAGATGCCGCAGCTCACTTCGCTGCCGATGACGCCTTCCAGCGCCGCGCAGCGCTGCTGCCGCCCGACGAGCCGCAGATGCGTCTCGCCGGCGCGGTTCACCACCGTGAACCGGTGCAGCACTTGCGGCCACTTGCGCAGCCGGTCGCGGTCCAGCACCTGAACATAGTCGATGTAATTCTCCTGCCGGTTCGGCCGCGAGTTGGCGCAGCATGCGCCGCAGGTGCGGCAATCCAGTTCCTCGGCTGCGATCGGCTGGGCGGCGGCACGTGCGGGCATCGACAACGGGTCCTCGCCGGGAGCGCGGATGCGGACGCCGGCATGTTCGCCGGCTTCGGGCGCCGGCCGGGGCGCAACCCGGGGAGCCCGGCCGTCATTCCCCTGCCGGGCTACGCCGGAATGGCCAGGCGCACGCAGGGCCCCAGTGTCACCTGCAGCGGCTCGCCCGTCGACTCGAACAGCTCGCCGTCGATGGTGAACAGCCGGTCGGGCGACCGCAGCTCGAACGTGCGGGCGGGACGGTTCACGTAGCGCGGATCCGCCGGCAGCGTCGGCTTTCCGAAGAACGACAGCCTCGCGCTTTCCAGGAGCGAGCCCGGCATGACGCTGCGCGGGTCGCGCGGGGTGAGCCCGCGGGCCAGGAACGGGAAGTACCCCAGCAGCTCGCGGGGCCCGATCGCGTACGCCAGCATGTGGAACGTGCCGCCGGTGCGGCGGTGGTTGAAGGGCCGCACGCCGATTTCGACGATGCCCGTGGTGTTGCAGAACATGCCGATCCAGCGCTCGTGCGCCAGCGGCTCCCCGTCGACGAGGACCTCGCCGGGCACGGGCTCCACCGAGTCGCGCAGCCGGGCCGGATGCCCCGTGAGGCCCGCGGAGCCGGCCTCCGCGAACATGCGCAGCGCCGCGAGCTTGCCCTTCGGGCCGTGTTCGTAGGCGTCCAGCAGGTGGATGACCGTGCCGGCGCCCCACGTGAAGCCGTAGCAGGTGCGCGCGCCCTGGCGGATTTCGAGCAGCGGCACCTCGCGTGTCACGAGCTGCCCGGCCAGGTAGTCGCCCACCACGCGGCGGAAGTTGTCGCCGGGCGTCGCGCTCCAGCCGCACCAGCCCGAGGTCACGTTCATGGTGCCGCCGCCCAGCAGCGCGACCGCCGGCACGTCGGTGCCGCGCGTCTGGAACAGGCGCGTGAGGATCTTCTGGATGGTGCCGTCGCCGCCGTAGATGCACAGCAGGCGCGTGCGCTGGCCCAGGCCCTCGATGGCCGGGCCGATGTCCTCGATGCTGTCGGTGACGACGCGCCGCACGTGGCGCGCCTCGGCGGAGTCCAGGATGCCCGCGAGGCTGCGCCAGCGCCCGCCGGCGCCCGGGTTGCACACCAGGACGATTCGGTCGGGCTCCACCACGGATGCGCTGCGCATGCGGCCTCGCGGGCACGTGCGGTGCCGGTCTGCGGCGCCGGCGGACGGAGTATAGCGGAAAGGTCCGCGGGTCCGCATCGGAGCAGCCGGGGCGTCCGCAGCAGGGAACGCCGGGGCGCCATGGACGCCGGGGGCGCCAGGGATCGGAAGAATGACCGGAAGATCCGCGCCGAGCCCGACAAACGTGCCGTGGTCGGCGCCCCTGGCGTCCTGGCGGTGGCCCGGGCGGCGCGCGTTTTCTTGACCCCGCGTCTTCCGGGGCTACGCTGTTGCCGGGAGCTGCCGCATGGTCTGTCCCCGGTGTTCGCTCGCCAATCCCGCCGCCGCGCGCGTCTGCGCCCGGTGCGGCGAGGCCGCGCCGCGCCCGCTGCGGCTGGTGTTCGAGTCCGCGCCCGACGGCGGTCCGCGGGCGGCCCCGGTGCTGGATCGGGAGCTGGGGTTGGACCGGCGCGGGCGCGGCGTGCGCGCGCTCGACAGCTTCGCGCCGCCGCTGCGCATCCGCGCGCCCGTGCCAGCGTGGTCGCGCCCGCGTTCGCGCGAGAGCGGCCCGTACGCGCACCCGCCGCGCATGTACCGCGGGCCGATCGTCGCGCCCGCGGGCCGCGCGGAGCCGCTGCCGTCCGAGGTGCAGGCCGCGCCGACGAACCCGCAGTGGCTCGTGGCGCCTCTTGGCGACGAGGGCCGGTCGAGCGCGGACCCGGCGCCCGGCGTTCCGTCCCACGGTGCACGGGCGGCCGCGTGGCTCGTGGACGCCGCACTTTCGCTGGCGATGGCCGCCGCGGCATGCGCTGCGGCCGCGATGGCGATGGGAGGCCGGTACGTGCGGCCGATCCTCGAGCGCGGATTCGACTACGTGCTGGACGGCGTCGTGGTGGGGCGCGGCGTGGGCTTCGCCGTGCTCGGCTTCGCCGTCGTCGCCGGCGCGACGCTCGCCACGCTGTCGCATGCGCTGGCCGGCACCACGCCCGGCAAGGCGCTGTGCGGGTTGCGGCTGGCGACGCGGTCCGGCCAGAAGCCCTCGTTCGGCGCCTGCGCGGCACGCAGCGCGGCCGCGGCGCTGTCCGTCCTGCCGTTCGGCCTGGGCATTGCGTGGGCGCTGTTCGACCCCGAACGCCGGACGCTGCACGATCGCCTTCTGGGGACGCTCGTGGTCCCGGTGGCGCGCGCTGCCGCGTCGCGCCCGGCCGGGCACGACGAACCGATAACGGACGCGGCGGACGAGGACGTGGTGCTGCTGGCCGAGGACGAGCCGGCCCCGGAGGCGCAGGTGCCGCCGTCGCCGCAGGAGCCGGAGGTCGGACCGCTCCGGCCGGACGTGTCGGGGGCCGTCACGCAGATCGACCTCTTCGTGAGCGATTCCCATCCGCCGGCCGCGGCGGCCGGAACGCGCTGAACGCGGCGCCGCCTCGCCGTCGCCGTCGCCGTCGCCGTTGACGTTGACGTTGACGTTGACGTCGCCGTCGCCGTCGCCGAGAGACTCCTCGCCCCCCGCGCGCCCGGCCCGTCGGTGTACGCTGCACGACGGATGCCCCTGCCGCCGCCAGATCCCTCCCTCTGGAGCCTGGAGCGCCGCGACGGGCGTCTGCACCGGGACGGTCTGGACCTGTGCGCGCTTGCGGCCGAGCACGGCACGCCGCTGCACGTAGTGAGCGCGCGGCGCCTGCGCGAGCGGTGCCGGGAGCTTCGCGACGCCTTCGCCGGGTATCCGGGCGGCGTGCGAATCCACTACTCGTACAAGACGAATCCGGTCGCGGGGGTGCTCGCGCTGCTGCACGCCGAGGGCCTGGGCGCCGAGGTCGTGGGCGGGCACGAGCTGTGGCTCGCGCGGCGTCTGGGCGTGCCGGGGGCGGACATCGTCTTCAACGGGCCGGCGAAGACCGACGACGAGCTGGCCGCGGCGCTGCGCGAACAGGTCGGACTCGTCGTCGTGGACGGCGCCGACGAGCTGCGGCGGCTGGAGAAGCTCGCCGAAGCGGCGGGCGTGCGCGCGCCGGTGCTGCTGCGGATCTGCCCCGACGTGATCCCCCGCGGCATGAACGCGTCGACGGGCACCGGTTCGCGGCGCAACCAGTTCGGCTTCGACCCGGGCTCGCCCGACCTGGAGGCCGCACTTCGACGCGCCGCGTCGTCGCCTCGTCTGCGGCTGCGCGGGCTGCACGCGCACATCGGCTCGGGCATCCACGACGTCGGCGCGTACGCGAAGGCCGCCGAGCGGGTGATGGCGGTGCAGGCGCAAGCCGCGCGTCTGGGCGCGGCGCCGGACGTGCTGGACCTGGGCGGCGGCCTGGGCACCGAGCTGTCGCGCGAGATGACGACCGCCGAGTTGCTGCTCTACTTCGGCCTGGGTCGTCTGCCATCGGCGGTGCGGCGGCCGGACGGCGCGCTGGCGCAGCGCTGGGGAGGGACGATCCGCGACGCGGTCGAGCGCGCCGCGCGCCGGCACGGGATGGCGCCGCCGACACTCGTGCTGGAGCCGGGCCGCGCCGTGACCAGCGACGCGGGGCTGCTCCTGCTGCGGGTGGGCGCGGTGCGCGAGCGCGCCGGCGGGCGGCGCTTCGCCGTGACCGACGGCGGCGCGCTCACCGTGTCGATGATGTTCCTCGTCGAGCTGCACGCCGTGCTGCTCGCGAACCGCGACGCGCCCGCCGACGGCCGCACGCACGTGTTCGGACGCTTGCCCAGCCCGCTCGACCTGGTCTACCGCGGGCTCTCGCTGCCGCGCCTGCAGGTGGGCGACGTGCTCGCGGTGATGGACGCCGGCGCGTACTTCACTTCGACCGCGACGAACTTCGGCGGTCCCCGACCCGCGGTGGTCATGATCGACGACGGAAGGGCGCGCGTGGTGCGGCGACGCGAAACGCCGGAGGATCTCGCCCGGGTCGAGATGATCTGAATGGCCGTTCCGTCGGGCGGCATTCCGGGGGACCGGGCCAATGGTCCCGGTCCCCCGTTCCGGATGCGTCACCGCCCGATGCGCGCTCCGATGCTCACGAGCGCGTTCCAACTGCTCGCGTTGTCGGCCGCGAGCGGCAGCTCCACGTCGCCCAGGAAGTTGTACGTGAAGCGACCGTCCACGACGATGCCGGGCATCAGCTCGTAGGTGGCGCCGAAGCCCAGCGGAATCGCGACCTGGTTGTCCGAGTCCAGGCCCACGCCGGCCAGCCGCGCGTTGGTGTTGATGCGCGAGTAGCCGATGCCCAGAGTGCCGTACGGCTTGAGCGTGTGGTCGTTGCGCAGCAGGAACGGCACGCCCACGACGGTGTCCGCCGTGACCTGGTGCTGCGTGATGTTCTCGCCGCGCAGCACGATCCCTCCGCCCGCCTGGGCGATGGTGTCCACGTCGCCGCGCAGGCCCTGGTACTGCACCTCGCCGCCCAGGAACGGGTTGAAGTTCACGCCGGCCCGCGCGTCCCACGACAGGCCGCCGCCCGTGATGTCGCCCAGATCCCTCGTGAAGGCCCCGCCGCCGATGCCCGCGTCGATCATGCCTTCCTGCGGAACCGGCGCGGTGATGGCCTCCGCCCCGCCCGCCGCCAGCACCACCGCCAGCGCGGACGCGAATCCTCTGCGCATGCTCCCCTCCTGGCCGGCTCTCGGAAGTGCCGTGCCGGCTCCCGCCCGAAAGGGTAGTCATTCGGCTTTCGGCTTTCGACCTTCGGCTTTCGGAAAAGCTCCCCGGGCGGACAGCCGCCGCTCTTCCCGAAAGCCGGACGCCGAACGCCGAAAGCCGGTAGTTTGTCCGGCATGACGGACAACGTCCAGGAGCAGGGCGGGATTTTCCCGAAAGCCGAAAGTCGAAAGCCGAAAGCCGAGAACGCCGATCTGCGCATCGGCCTGCTGGGCCTCGGACAGGTGGGCGGCGGCGTCGTGCGCATCCTGGAGGCGAATGCGCGCGAAATCGAGGCGCGACTGGGCGTGCGCCCGCGCGTCGTGCGGGCGCTCGTGCGCGACCCGGCGCGCGAGCGCGTCGCGGAAGCGTCCGGCATCGCGCTCGTCGTCGACCCGGCGGCGGTCGTGCAGGCGCCCGACGTGGACGTCGTCGTCGAGGTGATGGGCGGCCTGGAGCCCGCGCGCACGCTCGTGCTGCAGGCGCTGGCGGCACGCCGGCCCGTCGTCACGGCGAACAAGGCGCTGCTGGCCGCGCACGGGCCCGAGATCTTCGCCGCGGCCACCGCCTCGGGCGTCGACGTGCTCTTCGAGGCGGCCGTGTGCGGCGGCGTGCCCATCATCCGCACGCTGCGCGAGGCGCTCGCCTCCGACCGCATCGAGAGCGTGCGCGGCATCGTGAACGGCACCACGAACTTCATCCTGGCCGCGATGGAGCAGGGGCGCCCCTACGCCGACGCGCTCGCGGAGGCGCAGCGCCTGGGGTTCGCCGAGGCCGACCCGACGCTCGACGTGACGGGTCGCGACGCGGCGCAGAAGCTGCTCATCCTGGCGTCGCTGGCGTTCGGGGCGAGGCTCGACCTGCGCGACATCGCCATCGAGGGCATCGTGGACGTGGAGCCGGCCGACTTCGCGTTCGCACGCGAGTTCGACTGCACCGTGAAGCTGCTCGCGACCGCGCAGCGCATGGACGCGGGGCTGCTCCTGGACGTGCGTCCGACGCTCGTGCCGCTGGACTCGACGCTCGCGGCCGTGCGCGGCGCGTTCAACGCGGTGGAGCTTCGGTCGTTCGCGCTGGGGCCGTCGCTGCTGGCGGGGCAGGGCGCCGGCGCGCTCCCGACGGGCAGCGCGGTGGTGAGCGACATCATCGAGGCGGGGCGCAACCTCGCGACGCGCGCGGCCGGGCGCGTGCCGCACTTCGCCTGGCGCCGGCCCGGCGAGGACGCGCCCGCGCCTCTGGCGCCCGGGAGCCGCACGGGGCCCTGGTATCTGCGCCTGCTCGTGGCGGATCGGCCCGGCGTGCTCGCGCGCATCGCCGGGGCGCTCGGCGAGCGGGGGATAAGCATCGCGTCGGTGATCCAGCGCGAGCGCGCCACCGGGCCCCAGGGCATTCCCGTGGTCGTCGAGACGCACGAGGCGCGCGAGGCCGACGTGCGCGCGGCGCTGGCGACGCTCGCGGCCGAGGCGTTCCAGCGCGGGCCGACGCGGCTCATGCCCATCGGGCGGGGGGAGTAGGCGGCCGTTCGGGGCGGCGGGGCCCGGACATGCGAAGCCCGGCGCGCGGCGGGCGCGCCGGGCTCCGGGGCTCGCGGCGTCGACTACGGCTGGGGCTCGACCTCGGGCTTGCTCTCGGCTTTCTCGTTGGAGAAGTAGGAGATGAGCTGCGGCACGAGCGCGGTGATCGTCTTGTCGAACTTCTCCTGCGCGCGCACGAAGGCGAGCACGCGCCGCAGACCGTCGTGCGCGGACGAGTCGGCCAGGAAGTTGCCCTGCGTCGCCTGGAGCTTGAGCACCTCCAGGTCCGCGATGACGCCGTCGATGGCGTCGGCGACGAAGCCCCTCTTCTCGAGTTCGTCGGGGACGACGCCCGGCACGGCGAGCCGGTCGGGGTACTTGCGCATCGCCTCGGCGGTCGCCTCGCAGGTGAGGCCGACGCCGCTGCGGGCCTTGGACATGCGACGGATGTCGTCGACCGACAGCGTGCCCGCCCGGGGGTCGAACTCCACGCCCGGCGGCAGCACGAGCGCCACCGAGCCCTGCTTGATTTCCACGCCTTTCGGCTCCACCGCCTTCTTCGCGACCTTCTGCACCGGCTCCTCCTTCGGGGTCGGACCCCTGTTGTGTGGGTACGGCGCACGGGACGCTCGCCCGGGCGGGCGGGTCTGTCAAGCCCTCGTGTGCCCTCGTATTCCGGCAACGAAGGCCTCGTATCCGGGATACGACCGGCTCGGTCGCCGGATACGAAGGGCTCGTATCCCGGATACGACCGGCTCGATTGCCGATAGGAAGGGCTCGTACCCCGGATCCGAGGCGCTCGCATGCCGGATGCGACGCGCTCGCAAGCCGGATACGACGCGCTCGCAAGCCGGATACGACGGGCTCGAATGCCGCATGGGAAGGGCCCCTATCCCGGGCGCGACGGGTTCGAATCTGGGACAAGGGCCCGCAGGGGACCCCGGCCGGTGCAGGTCGCCGTTCACTCCTCGTCCGGCGGCTCCATGACGGCGGCATCCCGCAGGCTCGACAGGTCGAGCAGCGGAGCGGCAAGAAGCTGTTCCAGCGCGTCGTCGAGCGCCGGACCGAGTGCCGTCGTCCGTCGCAGCGCCCAGGCGATGGCCAGCAGCTCGCGGATCTCCTCGGGTTCCAGCGTGAGTCCCCGGCGTGCCTCCAGCCAGCGCGGCAGGATCCGGTAGCCGCTCACCTGGAAGTTCC
>Ga0172368_10003142_pt1 | contig 20304 bp, 21 predicted proteins | sample Lak11m_FD_114540 | JGI IMG/M metagenome (GOLD analysis project Ga0172368, IMG submission 114540) | Freshwater microbial communities from Kabuno Bay, South-Kivu, Congo - kab_022012_11m | ecosystem: Environmental > Aquatic > Freshwater > Lake | place: Democratic Republic of the Congo: South-Kivu...
CATCATTTTCATTCTAGCAACTATATCTGTGGCTATATATCCTTTTGGATGTCCCACGTGCAAACCCGCGCCAGATGGGTATGGAAACATATCCAAAACATAATATTTTGCTTTGCCCGCCGCAGCATTGGCGAAGGCAGGGTTTTCCCAATCATCCTTAGTTTTGTAAATCTCTGTTTCTTTCCAAAATTTTTGCCACTTTTTTTCTATGTCTTTATGATTGTATTTACGCATAAACTTATCTATTCAAGTTAATTCTGTTTATCTTAGCAAACTTTTTGCCATCTGCCAAACACTATCGTCCTGTTGAGTTTCCTTAAGCCAATACCAGTATTCCGCTCCCCATAAATAAGCCTCGGTAAAACCAGAACTCTCCGCAAACAAAACATTTTCTTTTAAACGATCGGCGCTCAAAGTTCTTCTTTGTTCTTCTAATGTCATATCAGACAAATCTATTCTTTGCCAGGGTTCTGCCTGCAATTCTGAAATAATAACGCTTTGTGGCAAAAGCCCAACCAACCGCGCTTTAAAATTATAGTAAGCCGGCGGGAAAAAATATTTATAATCCACATAACCAAAATACTTAGACCACACCGCGCTATACATAGTAGTACCAAAATAATCACCAAACTTGGATGCTTTATACCACAAAGATAATTCTCCACTATCTGTTATTAAAACTGGCCTAAAATCTAATTTCTTTACTAAAGCAATTTCTTGTTTTAAAAACTCTTTATTTGGTGGCGGACACTTACCAAACCAACTTACCAATGGCTCATTATCTACCTGCCACATTATAATATTACTTTCTTTTTTATAATGTTTTACAACTTGAGTTAACATTGATAATATTTTTTCTTGAGCCTCTTTTTCTGACAAACTATCTGCCCAAGCTGGACTATGACATTCTGGCCAATGCGGCTGGCGGCGGCCAATAGTCATAATAATTTTAGCGTCACGCTTTTTAGCTTCTTTTACTTGCCAATCCAAATCTGTAAAATCAAATTTTCCTGGCTCTTTTTCAATTTCCGGCCAATAAGCTTGCAAGCGCAATCGTCTAAATTTTAAATCATCTAAAATTGAAATATAAACCTTTTTCCAATCTAAATTTAAAAAAATTGCTTGTGGCTGACTAAAATTTACACCCAATCTCATTCCTTCTGAGCGTTTAAAATCTAAACGCCAAAAAACAACTCCTAAAATAATTAAAATTAACAATATATAAATAAATATTTTAATTTTTTTGTTCATAAAAATAAAGATTACTTGTCATTCCCGCCCCTGAGCGGGAATCCATGGATTCCAGGTCAAGCCCGGAATGACAGAAAAAAACTAAACTAAAAAAGATAAACCAAAACCAATTAAAACAATTGCAATAATTTTTTGCGCCAAAACTCTCCCTCGCATTTTTTCTTCTAAAATATTTGGATAATAAATTGATAAAATCAAAACCATTACTAAAAGAAAAACATACTGTACACCCTGCAAGGCATTAACTAAAGTTACGCTTACTAAAGAAATTGCATAATTGATTAGAAGAAAACTTGCTGAGCCACTAACCTGCCCCAATAAAAACAAGCCGCCAGTTCTAGCTTCTTTTTGATGAAAACTTTGCCAAATTGCGCTTCTGTTACTTGGTGACATTAACAAAAACATTCCACCTAAAAAAGAAGTTAAACGCAACCACACAAAACCATTTACAAAAGTAGTTACACCAAAAATATATTTTGCTAAAGTATAAGCAACACCAAATAATGTTGCTGATAATAACGCCCAAGCATAACTTTTTTTATCTGAGTTTGTAGCTTTATTACTATACGCAATTACAAAAGTGCCCAAAACAATTAAGACAAAAGCAAAAAATTGATTTTGCGCTAAACGTTCAGATAAAATAAAATAAGAAAATAAAAAAACGAAAATTGGTGATAAACCACCAATTAACGGCGTGATACGCGATGTTTCATTGTAAGTTAAGGCTTTAAAAAGGGCAAAAAGCGCAAAAGAATAAGCAAAACCACCAATCAAAGCAATATTAAAATTAAATGGGCTAATATAACCAAAACCCCAAGGAGCTAAAACCAAACCAAACAATCCCAAAGTAACAATAGCTAAAGTATAAACTGCTGGTTGGGGTATTTTTTTAGTTAACAAAAATTTATCTACCACCGCAGATAAAGCATTTAAAAAATAGGCAACAATAACAATAATTAACCACATAATAAAACTATTATACCTTTTTTTAGACAAAAAAAGAAGGGGCATGTAAGCTTGTGCCTACATGCCCCAGTTCTCCGGTCCGCTTACCAGTTAAGGTTTGCGTTAGGGATTAAAGCTCTGTTACGAGCTTCTTCAATGGCTGACCTCCGCCTATGGAGTTTTCATTTTATTCGCGCAAAGGCCGCGAACGAGGTTAAAACAAAACCCTCACTCCCACACACCGCTTCATGCGGCGCCCCTGTTCTCTGTCTCTTCACGAGCCGAGCGGCTTCTAGCAGCCGACCGCCGCCTGAAACTTGTGTACAAGTTTTTCCTCCTTGTACTGTGAAAAATTACAACAAAAAATAACCTTTCACAGTACAAGGATTAGAAACATTTTAATATATTTTTAATCGTTGAATAAATTGTCAACGAGCAGCGCTAATTATTGCTTATATTTTAGCAAAAATTATCAAATTACTTTACCACAAATGCTTATTTTTGTCAATAATCAAAAAAACCCTTGTTTTAGCACAGTTTGTGCATAGACAAGAGCTTTTAGTTAAAAAGGCAAAACAAGTTAGGTTAACTAACCAAGACAAAATAACGAACATGGGACAGAAAACTATGATCTGACAGCACAACAACTTTTACATAAGTTCTATTATTTTCAAATGTAAAAATTGCAGCCAGCCGCTCACCGGAAGTCTTATGCACAAAAGCATCGCTCATTACCACCAATGGATAAAAAGTTTGCGCATCTTGGTGGAGAGCAATGTGTTGCATTACTCGATCCAAACTAGGAAAAGGAAGTCTCATCCGCTGCAACTCATGCAATGCTTCAGTACCAACAATCCTAGTTTGCAAACAATGCAACAAAATTCGCCCATCAGTTCTACCAGCAACAATTGGGAAATTATCTGGATTGAACCTAGGATCAACAACGTCTTGTTTCATTGCAGCGCAAAGTTCATACCAACCTTGATGCAACGGACTTGGACCAGGCATGATGCCCTCCCACCTTGGGTTGTTATATATTGGTTAAAGAACAGGACGTTGCACATAACTTATCCTTTTTTTAGCTAATTGTCAAACAAAATAAAAAATCTCCTTTTACAGAGATTTTTTAGTAAAAAAATTTTTACTTCTTCAACAATGCCAATAAATTTTCTTTAGCCTGAGCACCAGCAGTTCTTTCTACTTCTTTACCGCCTTTAAAAACAATAAAAGTTGGAATGCTCATTACACCGTGCTCCCCTGCCAATTCACCTTCTTCATCAACATTAATTTTCGTAACTTTGTAAGGTTGACCTTCTAAGTCCTTAAATAACTCTTCTACAATAGGACTCATCATTTTGCAAGGTCCGCACCATGGAGCCCAAAAATCTACCAACACAGGCACTGTACTATCTAACACTTCTGTTTTAAAATTATCTTTTGTAAGTTCTAACATAATAAAAAATTATTAAATAAATTAAAATCCTAACTTTTTAATTTTAATTTCTTCTCTATATACTTCTAAAATATCTCCAACTTCTAATTTTTCTTTTGTTTGTATTTTTGTTCCGCATTCTTGGCCAGCCATTACATCTTTAACTTTTTGTCTACCAACTTGCAAATCTGTTAATTCACCATCTGCAATATGTTCTTTGTTGCGGAAAATTCTGACTTTTAAATTATTTACAATAGTACCATCTAACACACGGCAACCAGCAATTTGTGATTTCTTTTCCGTTAAGAAAATTGCTAAAATTTCCAATTTACCAATTTCATCAATTTTGATTTCTACTGGCAATAATTTCTCTAATTCTTTTTTAACATCGCCTAACAAATCGTAAATAATTTTATAATGTTTAATTACTACTTTTCTATCTTTAGCTAATCTTTCTGCTTCTGGTTTTACAGGCACATGAAAACCTAAAATTGTAGCGCCAGAGGCTTCTGCGCGTAACACATCTGAATCTGTAATGGAACCCAAACCTTTTGATGTCACCACAACTTCTACTTCTGGATGCACCATTCTTTGCAATGAACCCAAAATTGCTTCTAAAGAACCTAATACATCTGTACGCAAAATAATATTAAATCTTTTCTTTTCTACACCTTCTTCACCATAAGAGGCAGCTGGCGCAGAGGTGACAATATTTTTTTCGTGAACTAAATAGGTTGGTTTTAATTTTGTTTCTAGTCCTTTTATGTCATCTGGAACTTCTAAAACATCTCCAATTGCCGGCGCTACTTTAAATCCTAAAATTTGCACTGGCATACTTGGCGGCGCAATTTTTACAAGATCGCCCTTCCAGTTTTTCATTGCGCGCACTTTGCCATACAAGGCAAAACCAATAGATAATGGCTCGCCAGCATGCAGTGTTCCACCTTGCACCAATAATGTGGCCACTGGCCCGGCTTTTGGATCTATATGTGATTCAATAATTGTACCCACGGCTTTTCTATTTGGATTAGCTGTAATTTTATCTTTATCCATGTCAGCCACCAACAAAACCATTTCTAAAAGTTTATCAATATTTAAAGATGTCTTTGCGGAAATTGGTACAATAACTGTTTTACCGCCCCATTCTTCTGGTTGCGCGCCAATTTCTGATAATTGAGTTTTTACTTTATCAATATCTGCGTCAGTTTTATCAATTTTATTTAATGCTACTACGTATGGTAATTTTGCCGCTTCAATAATTTTTAATGCTTCTTTGGTTTGTGGTTGTACGCCGTCATCAACTGCTACCACCAAAATTGCCACATCTGCAACTTTTGCACCACGGCTTCTCATAACTGTAAAAGCTTCATGCCCCGGAGTATCAATAAAAGTTAAAGCTCTATCAATTGTTTTACCTGCTTCATTTTTAAAAGGCACTACTGTTTGATACGCGCCAATGTGCTGAGTAATACCACCAGATTCTTTTGCTACAACATTAGTTTGTCTAATAGCATCTAATAATTTTGTTTTTCCATGATCCACATGACCCATAACAACTACAACTGGTGGACGGGCAATTAGATCTTCTTTTTTCTCGCTTTCTAAAATATTTTTTAATCTATCTAAGGAAACTGAATCTGTATCTTCTTCTTTTTTTACTGATTCCATTGTTACACCAAAACCAAAATCTTGCGCAATAATAGAAGCAGTGTCATAATCAATTCTTTCATTTAAAGATGCTAAAATTCCGTTTTTTAATAATTCACGAATAACAGTAGTAACTGGTAAGTTCATCCTTTCAGCAAAATCACGCACTGTAATAGCAGCGCCTAACTCTATTGTTTTAGAACCACCTTCTAAGGCAGAAGCAATTTCTTTGGCTAATTTTTCCTCACCTTTCTTTTTTTCCATATCTTCCTTGTGTCGGCGATACATTCTAGGCCAAGCCGCAGCAATTTGGTTAGCAACGCGATTATCAACTTTAATTGCGCGTCGGCCTATATCAAAACCAAACGTAGGAAGTAAATCGTAAAGTTCTTGAGGAGATGTTCTTAATTGTCTTGCTAATTCGGATACATTCATAGTAAGAACACTATACCTTAAATTTTGTTTATTGACAAGTAGACACTATTTATATAAAGTTATGGGTAATAAGTAGGTTTCTCTGCTTATTACTTTTTTTGTTTTTGGCCTTTGACAACCTAACAATTCCTGAAGGAGCCGAGTCATGAAAACCTCAAGTAGCGTTCCGCGTCCCGATGACCCCCGTGACCGCTTTGATCTTTTGGATTCAGCTATTTTAACTGTTGTTGGTATTTTTGGGGTTTCAATCTGTCTTGCTTATGGTTCCAGAGCTGTTGTACGCTGGGGTTTTAAGAAAATAACTGATCCAATTGCAAAGAAGTTTTCCCCTGATAATTGGTTTTAAGAGGTTGCGATGACAATACTGACAAAACTTCAAGAAAAAGATTACGCGCAGAAATTGTTTTTAAAAATCTTTTTTATTCTAACACTAACAATTGCGCTGGCTAATTTGCTAATCTATTTTCTTGAAGGCGAAGTACCCATCCTAACACAAGTTCAATTGTTACCAAACCATACTTGGATTTTGCCACATGGAATTTCCTCGTGGTGGACAATCGTCACTGGTGCATTTGTTGCCAGTTTAATATCCATACTTTGGTATAATTATCACAATTCTGAATCTATCCCCATTTGGAAAATAACAATAGGTAGTATCGCGCTCGGTGCATTAGTCTACTGTGGCTTTGGCATTGCCACCGCTTGGGTCATTGCACTAATTGTCGGTTTAACTATTAATTCCACTGTTCAGAATTATGTTGATGACTACTTTGACAAACGCATTGGTAGAGGAGACGCTATTGCTGTAGCAATTACAATAGCAACAGCTTCCAGCATTGGCTATCAAGGGTTTTTTGGTCTGTTATTAACTGAAGTACTTGTTGTTATTATCGCAACTCTTGCATTAATCTACTTTGCGCTTTGCGAGGTGCATTGGTATCAAATAAAATATTTTTACTACGACATCAGACGTTACTTAAAACGAAAACTAAAGGCTGACTAAGTCTTTGATAAAAGCATAACAAAACCGACTTTTTAACAAAGTCGGTTTTTGATTATCTTTTTATTTTACTTCTCCTAAATCATGTGGGCCGCTTTCACGCAATCCAGCATTAGTTATTTGAACAAAATCTGTGTTCATTTGTAACTCTGCAATAGTACGTGCATTTGTGTAACTCATTCCAGACTTTAATCCCCCCATTAACTGCCCTACTAATTCTGCCACGCGTCCTCTATATGGAATAATAGATTCTACACCTTCTGGAACCACCTCATTTAAATCCTTTTTTTCTTGATCAACTGTTTTGCGTCTTTGCGCTACTGCAAAACTAGCGCTACCTCTATATACTTTAAACTTTTTATCTCCCCTATTCATTAAAACTCCAGGGCTTTCATCTGTGCCAGCAAACAAACTTCCTATCATTACTGTATCTGCCCCAGCGCCCAAAGCTTTTACAATGTCCCCTGATTTTTGGATTCCACCATCAGCAATAATTGGCACATCATAAATTTTTGCCATATACGCCGCTTCCATTACGGCGGTTAATTGTGGTACACCAGCGCCAGCCACTAAACGGGTTACGCAAGCTGCGCCAGGCCCAACCCCTACTTTTATTGCATCCGCTCCTGCCTCACACAAATCACGCGCGGCATCACCTGTGGCTACATTACCAACAATCAACTGTACATCACCGCAACAGTCACGCACTTTTTTTATGGCTTGAAACATCATTTCAGAATGTCCGTGCGCAATATCAATTACTAAAACGTCCACACCTGCCGCAATTAATGCTTGCGCACGTTCTAAATAATCACCTTTTACACCAATAGAGCCACCAACAATTAATTGCCCATGTTCATCAATATTAGCCAAAGGATAATTTATAGAATTTCTAATATCTGCGCTGGTGGTTAAACCAACAATATTATCAAAATCATCTACCAATGGTAATTTTTCTACTTTGTTACTTAATAATTTTTCTTTAATTTCTGCAAATGAATTATTTTTATTTCCTACAAACATTTTCTCCCGCACTGTCATTACATCTTTTACTAATTGTGCATCATGTTTGGCCGCCAACATATCACGGCGTGTTAAAATCCCTAATAACTTTTTTTCACTGTTTGTTACCAACAAACCGGTTACGCCTCTTAATTCCATAATTGCCCGCGCTTCTAAAATTGTTTGATTTGGTAAAACAGTATAAGGATCATTAATAATAAAATTCTGCGCTCTTTTTACCCTCTTGACTTCCTCTACGTTTTCTTCCACAGTCATAAATCTGTGGATAATTCCAATGCCACCAAGTCTAGCCAAGGTTATGGCCATTGCCGATTCTGTCACTGTATCCATATTGGCTGTCACAATTGGAATATGCAAATTAAGTTTTTTGGTTAGTCTAGTAAAAGTATTAGCCTCGCTTCTAGACATTAAGCTGGTACGTTTTGGTTTGATTAAAACATCATCATAGGTTAAGGCTAGTGGAATTGTGCGCATAGGGTATGTAATAAAATAGTTTAAGCCTTACCAATCTTACACCTTTAAGGATTTTGTGAAAATATAGGCTGTGGATATCAAAAAACTGCCTTTGTTAAAAGACAGTCTTGGTTTTAATAGTTAAGAAAAGCTTAGTCCAACAGAGCCAGAAGTTGTTCAAGTGATAGACATTCCGTTGTTCCCAATAATTTAGCCAATGGCTTGGCCATATAATAATGAGTTGGCATAAAAGACAAAAATACAAGATTTACAGGACCAGAATCAGGACTACCAGTAATTTGATAGTGTCCACTAAATAACAAAGCCAACAGTGAAGAATTTCCCCATTTCTGCTGCCAACCAGTTTTACTTTTTAAAACATACTCAATGGGCTTTTGTGCGCCATATGTTGGTTCATTATACTTCTTTGTAAGCTTTAATGTATGCACGCCATCATCAACTTCTAATTCACCTACAATACTAGCTGAACCAAGTTGATCAACACAATAACCCCTAACCAAAGTTAGTTTATCATCACAATCCAAATAAGAAATAAAACCATTATAATGACCTTCACCAATCAATGGCCCTTCACAGACGCATGCTGCAGGATGCAAAAGAGTATTACTGTAAACACCATAGGCCAGAACAAGTTTCATGGGAACCTCCACCACGACAGACAAGATTGATAATTTGTCAAACAACTAATAATCACAATAAAATAGTTTATACTTATTGTCAACAATAAAACCTACCCTCTTGTCAAAGTTCCTAATCTGTGCTATAATATCCTCATAAGTTAAATTATTTTGCATCGTGAATAAGAAGCAGTTTTTGAGTAAAATAACAGGCAATTAGATGAAGTTTCTGCAATAATCAATTATGACATCAATTAAATCTTGTTTAAAACAAGTTGAAATATCTAAGTTTTCTCTTACTAGCTCTAATAACAGAGCTGGCCTTTTGTCATAAATTTTGCCTCTTTCTCTCAAAAACCCCTAGGACATGATGCCCTAAAAAGGTTTTTATGAATATTATTCTTACATTAGTGATTGCCCTTGTTACCGCTGGGGTAGGTTTTTTTGCTGGTTATTTAATCCGTAAACAAATTGCCAGATCTCAAGCCAACTCTATAGAAGCTACCGCGGAAAAGATTCTTTTGGAGGCAAAAAATAAGCAGCAAGAAATTCTTTTTCAAGCCAAGGAAAAGTCTATTCAGATGATTGACACAGCCAAAAAAGAAGAAGAAGAAAACCGCAAAGAATTGCGCGCCACTCAACAACGTTTGGAAAAACGCGAAACAATGTTTGATCAAAAACTTTTAGAATTACAAGATCAACAAAAAAAGATTCAAGAAAAAGTAGAACAAATTAAAGAAGTGCAAACAGAAGTTCAATCTTTACGCGAACAAGAAGTAGTAAAATTGCAAGAAGTAGCCCGACTAACCCGCGATGAAGCTTTAGCTCAACTTATGCATAAAGTTGAAGAAGAAAGCAAAGAAGATTTAATGGGACGCATTATTAAACTAGATAAGGAATCATCTGAAGAATACGAGAAAAAAGCCAAAGAATTAATTGTTGACGCTTTACAACGCTTTGCTGGATCACATTCAGCAGAAACAACTACATCATCTGTAGACATACCAAGTGATGAAATGAAGGGACGTATTATTGGTAAAGAAGGCCGCAACATTAAAACCATTGAAAAAATTACTGGTTGTGAATTAATTATTGATGATACCCCTAACGCCATTATGGTTTCTGGTTTTAGTCCAATTAGACGCCAAGTAGCAGTTTTAGCGCTTAAAAAATTAATTGCTGATGGACGTATTCAACCAGCCAGAATTGAAGAATTTGTTGAGGCCGCAAAAATTGAATTATCAACAGAAATTAAAAAGACTGGCGAAGAAACTTGTTACCAATTAGGTTTTACAGGCATGGATCCAAAAATTATTCAAATTATTGGACGTTTAAAATACCGAACAAGTTATGGCCAAAATATTTTAAACCACTCTACAGAAGTTGCCTATATTTCCTCTATGATGGCCGCAGAACTTGGAGCAGACCCAATCTTGGCTAAAAAAGCTGGATTCTTTCATGACATTGGAAAAGCACTAGACCACGACACTCAAGGTTCTCATCCTGAAATTGGCGGCCAAATTTTAAAGAAATTTAATTTTGACCCAGAAATTATTTACGCTGCCGAAGGCCATCATGAAGACAAACCAAAAACATTAATCGCCTGTATTGTAAAAGCTGCTGATGCTATTTCTGGCGCCCGTTTAGGAGCTAGAAGTGAACATGTTGAAAACTATGTTCAACGCTTAGAAGAATTAGAAAAAACAGCTTCTTCTTTTGCAGGAGTTGATAAAGTTTATGCTATCCAAGCTGGTCGTGAAGTGCGTGTGTTTGTACGCCCAGACCAAATTGATGATTTAGCTGCTCATAATTTAGCCAAGGAAATTGCCAAAAAGATTGAAGAAGAATTGCAATATCCTGGAGAAATTAAAGTTACAATTATTAGAGAAAAACGTATTACAGAATACGCTAAATAATTTTAACTATGATAAAATTCTTAATCTTTGGTGATGTTGTGGCCAAAACTGGCCGCAAAGCCATTGCTAAAGTATTGCCAAAATTAAAAAAAGAATTAAAACCGGATTTGGTTATTGCCAATGCGGAAAATTTGGCACATGGTACTGGTTTAACAAAAAAAACATTAGCAGAATTAACCGCCGCGGGTGTAGATTTCTTTACTGGCGGTGATCACAGTTTTGATAAAATAGATGCTGATGATTTGTATGCCACAATGCCAAATTTAATCCGCCCAGCTAACTGGTTTAAAGTACCGGGTGTGGGAGAAAAATTGCTAACTGTTGGCAAAAAACGCGTGCTTGTGATAAACTTGATAGGACAAGTTTTTATGGGCGCAAAAATTATTGAAAAAGGTGGAAAGTTTCTAAATCCATTCAAAGTTGTTAATCAAATAATTGCCCAATACGAAAAAGAAAAGCCAGATGCAATTTTAGTTGATATGCATTCTGAAGCCACATCAGAACAAGTAGCAATGGGTTGGTTATTAGATGGCAAAGCGTCTGTATTGTGGGGTACCCATACGCACGTACCAACAGCTGATGCACATGTACTGCCACAAGGGTTAGGATATATTAGTGATATTGGAATGACAGGCGCGCGCGACACTGTAATTGGAGTTGATAAAGATATTATTGTTGAATTATTTTTAAATGATACAAAAAAAACAAAAGATTGGCCGGAATTACCAGATGCAATTGTAAATGCTTTGTATGTTGAGTGGGATGAAAAAAAGAAAGTAGCAAAAAAAATAAAATTGATTCAAAAAAAAGTTAAGGTTTAGTTACAAAAAACGAAGGGGGGTGAAATTATGAACAAAGCAGAACTTATCAATGTTTTAACAGAAAAATGCACAGTTACAAAAAAACAAGCGGAATGCATGATTGATTCTTTTATAGAAACAACTATCAGCACATTAAAAGCTGGTGGTGAAATTTCTTTAGCAGGCTTTGGTGTATTTTCAGCTAAAAAACGCGCCGGACGTGTTGGCGTTAATCCGCAAAATCCTTCACAAAAAATTCAAATTCCAGCTGTTACAGTACCAAAATTCAAAGCTGGAAAAACTTTAAAAGACGCATTAAAAAAATAATTTTAAAAATAAAAAATTCCTCGCAAGAGGGATTTTTTATTTTCGATGCCGCGAACCCCCGCCAAGGCGAGGGTGTGGCGGTCTGTATTTTAGATTGCCACGTCCCCCGCTCAGAGGCGGGGTCCTCGCAACATCAAAATATACAAACAAAAAGAGAGCTGGTCAGAGCTCTCTTTGGTTAGTTGTTATTAAGTACACTTGCTTCCCTACAGACCTAGGGTTGAAAGTGGTGTAGCCAGAGTGGCTACTGCCGCGTCACTTGATCGCGGCCGCCAGGTCCTTGAGGCACCAGGCGTAGGCGTCGAGGAGCGGCTGACCGCCCTCGTGGTAGCGCCGGCGCGCGAAGTGGAAGGCCTCCGGAGAGCCGATGCGCCCGCGGATTATGGCGCTGGCCGTGTCACGAACCGCGCGCAACTGCTTGGTCTCTTCCTCGCTGCAGCTTGGCGCCTGATTGAGCAGCTCGTAGGACTTCTCTTCGCTACCAGCCGCATCCTGGAGATCCTGCGGAATCTTCTCGTATTCCGCGAAGTAGATCTCCGCGTAGCTGGCGATGAGCGCCTTGACCATCTGCAACTGCTGCGCCGTCAGCTCCGTCTTCAAGGTGGCCAATGCCTCAGCCTTGAAGCGCAGGTACTGGTCGATGACGACATTGGGGTTGGCGAAGTACTTCCGCGCCTTCTCCATCACCGTCTTGCGCCAGGCCTCGTACATGGCTTCGTCGTCGAACTGCAGCCCCTCCAGATTGATACGCTCCGACAGATGCTTGCTGCGCTGCATGTGGTCGAGAATGTCGTCGAACCACAACGAGCGCGCCACGTGCCAGCCACTCGTCAGCGCCACTCTCTCCGCGCTGTCGCACTTCGTGCAAACCTCGGCCCGGCGCAGAGCGGAAACAAGCTGCCTCATGTAGGCCTCTACCATAGGTCGGACCGCGATCGAGACCAGCATGTCCTTGATCTTCGGCTCGGGCAGCACCTTCTTCGGCACCACCGGCACTTCTTCGTCGCCGGTGAGGCTGTGGTCGTCGTTGTCCTCGTAGTTCTGCGGCTCGTTGTCCGCCTGCTCCGCGGCCTTGAACGAAATCGTGAGGCGCCCTTCTCCAGCCACGGCCTCGACGATCATGTGCTGTGCTCTGCTGTCCTTCTCCGCCGCGCCCGTCGCCGTGTTGTCCTCTGCGAGTGGCGTCGGCGCTTGTGTGTCGGCCGGCGTGTACAGCTTGAGGAGGCGCTCCCCCTCTTCCTGATTCACGCGGTCGCACCGCTCGCACCCCATGTTCAACGCCGCAGCGATGGTCAACACAACCACCACCACAACACCAAGCCTGTATCGCATATTCTTCATGGCTTCTCCTTGCAAAACCGCATACAACCAGGCCCCGCGCCCAGCTGCAACCTCCTCACGAATGGTGAGTACTTTACCTATTTTATTAAAATAAGCACAATACTCACCACTTTAAGGGATATTATGCATAAAAAGAACAGTTCCACCGTAAATTAGTATGGTTAACAAACTATTATATCACATTTTAAACCTTTTGTCAATCCAGCAGTTTTATACTTTCTAAACAAAAAGAGGGCTAGTTAAAGCTCTCTTTGGTTGGTTGTTAAAAGCAAATTTATATATTTATGATAAGATTATCAATAAACCATATAACATGTGTTAAAATAATGCCAAGGTTTTGTAGGACTTGAAATCCTCAATTTTTCAACCTCAGCAGCGATCATCTTCTGACGTTCCGACGCCGGCAATTCAAGCACAGGCGTTGAAACAACCACAGATGTTCTAGCGGCCTTAGGCTTCTTCGTTCCGCTTTGGCCAGCGCAAGTGCCGATCGCCAGACCAGCAAAAACGCAAGCCGCCAAAAACACACCAGCACCAAACCAATTACGCTTCATGTCAGCCTCCCTGTTCAACTAAGCCCCGTGCTTAGTTATAGCTACTCCCAAACCTAATCGGGAATACTACTCTAATCTTATGCCCGTTAAAATGTCTTGTCAACAAAAAAATCTTACTCATTACAAGTAAAACTTTTTTACTACAAAAAACTATCTTGAATTTTCTATTTTTCTAGCAAATTCCACAATTTTAGATAAATCTTCCGGTATTATAGCCTGATCTTTATCAGAAAGTTCTTTTTCACGCTCCAATGAAGTCTCAATTATTAAACCATCGGCACCTGCCAATATTGCCTCTTGTGCCAATTCTTCAACATACCTCCAATCACCCGCCATGTGGCTTGGATCAACAATAACAGGAACAGTTGTCCTTTCTTTAATCTCAGAAATATCTGAGATATCTGGCATAAATCGATATTTTTTATCAGTATTAACACCACGCAAACAAGCAACCACTTTACATCCTAAACGCGCGACATATTCTAGCGCCAGACAATATTCATCTAATGTCATCCAATACCCTCTTTTTAACATAATTGGCTTACCAAGCGTAATAGCCTTAATGGCCAAACATTGTATAAAATCATAACTTTGACCATTGCGTGACCCAACCCACGGTAAATCAGCCATTTGAGTTACAGCATTCAACACGTCTATTTTTTTTAATATTATTTCATTTGCAGATTCGTTACTTAGTGGCAAAGTAAACTTACTGATTGGAAATCTAGTTTCACCAGTAACTTCACAAGCATAACCCATGTTAAAATGTTTTTTAGCTTTTTTAATAATTTCAATCGCATCATTTTCCAAACCCTGAAAACTAGCCGGATTAGTTCTAGGCTTAAACGCGCCACCACGCATAATGTCTGCGCCAGCAAGCTGAGTCTGTTTAATATTTTCAAAAAAAGATTGTTCGTCGCGTACAGAGCACGGCCCAGCAATTACTAACACCCGCTTATCACCAACCAAAAAATTATTAATTTTAACAATATTTGTTGGCATAATTTCACTACCAACACACCTGGCAATTGTTGGACAACTAATTAACATATCCATATTTAATTATTTACTATTACTAATAAATTTAAGAACTTTAGTTTGATACTCCTTATGTAATTTGTCCAAACTCTCTAGTTTTTTATTCAATAACAATGTCTTATTATATATTATTTTCAACAAACCATTGCAATAAGAAAAAATATCACCGGAAAATGAACCTCTGTCATTTAAACTTGAAATTCGCAACACGCCACTTCCCTTAGCTAACACGCGCAAAATTCTTAAAATTTCATGCGCTGGTCCATATTTTGTTCTTTCTGTGTTTTTTCTTATATTAGAAGAATAACTAGTAACAAACTTATAAATATAATTATTTTTTAAAAATGCTAATTTTTTTCCACTAACTTTAGATAATATTATATTGTCCCCATGCTCGCCTACAAATTCATTTTTTTTATTTGCAATTATTTGCAACCTTGTATAATCTAAACCCAATCCCACGCCAAAAATCTGATTGGAAAAAAGGCCATGCCAATCCATTTTTTTCTTATTATTCATATTTGAAAATATAAACAATGCCCACGATAAAATATCAACTGGATTAGTTATCACTATAATTTTACCTGCAAAATTATGTTTTCTAAGGTCACGCGAAATATCCCAAAGAGTAGATAAATTATCAAAAAGGTGTTTAAATCTTTCATTCTTGGTTTTTACTCCTATCTTTCTTTCACCTTTAAAACAGATAACTAACACGCTTGATACAGTTATTAATTCATCATTACTAGAACAAGCGGTAATTTCTACTTCATTATTAGCACTTTGTAAATCCAAAACCTCACCTGCTAATTCGCTAGTATTTCTTGAAAAGATATTAAGTTGCTTAAGCCAAGGCTCTCCCACTAAAAGATTACTAAGATTTTTTCCAATCACACCCATACCCAAAAGACCAACGGATTTAATAGATTCCTGTTCTAAGCATTGTAAAAATATTTTAACCCAACGCGCTGGTTCAACACGGTTCCCTAAAAAAATTATTTTATTATTAAGAATTTTAGAAAATAATTTTGATTGTAAAAATTTATTTAAAACATTTTTCTTTAAAGGCACTAAACTTTCCAAATAATTTATTTTTATCTGCGATTCGCTAGGGATAAAGCAATCGCGTTTATCATCTGTTAAAAAAAATACCCCCAAAATCAAGGTGGGGCTTTTTGTGTTAAGTTCTTTAAGATTTAAGTCACTTCCGTATATTTTACCTTTCTTTTGCCAACAAATAACCATATCATTGGCAACAATTGCAAATCCTTTAGTTAATAAACCTTGCGCCAAAGTACTTTTACCAGAACCAGAACCACCCACCACCAAATACCCGAAACATTCTTTTTTTATTAAAACTGCATGAAAAGGAATCAAATTTTTGTCTAATTTTTCTAAAATCTTAAGACGATAAGACTTTTTTTCAGCACTTGATAAGCTATCACAAGGGTGAGAAAAATTAAATTTCTCATTTCTGCCAGCAATAGTAAAAGTTAATTGCATATAAAATTATTTAACTGCCATACATTTACAAACTAATATGTCTTACTTCATTTCCACTCCATTTCAAAAAATTAGCCACACCTTCCTGTGAAATAACAAGTGTTACTGTATTAATTAAAGGATGACAATCAAGTGACTCATATTTAGATAATTCAATATCAATAATTACAACCACCTCTTTATTAATATCATTAATAAGTCCAAGAATTGTTACAGAGCCAGGAGTAACCCCTAAAAAATGCATTAATCTTTCAGGTGATGCAAAACTTAATTTTTCATCAAGCAAAATTTCAAGCTTTTTTAAATCAACCTGTTTTTCAACTCCAATAACTATCAAATAATGCTTATCTCCTTTACGATTACGCAAAAATAAATTTTTGATATGACCGCCAGGGATAGTATTGCAAAGAGCTTCAGCTTCCTCCACAGTAAATACTGCTGGATGATCATATCTAGTGAATGGAATATTAAGATCACTAAGGATTTTATAAATGTCTGTCATAATAAATTTATTAGCCTCATTATAGCAAATTAAGCATAAAAAAACAAAAGCTCCCTAGTTGACAAAAACAACAACTTAGCTTATGCTTTAAATGTTCAAACGACGATATAAGCACCTTAACAAATACAAGGAACTAGCAATGAAGACAAGACTGCACAATCTGTTTTTACGCTGCGCATCAATTTGTGAACTACTACTTTTGACGTTGATATTATTAACAAGAAGCAACCCAGAAAACATGCCTCATGATCTATTCTCAGCTCTTTACATATTAACAACAATTTTACTATTTATATCTGTTTGGCTTGCAGAAAAAAACAAGGACTGGGTTTCTTTTGTAGTACCAATTGCGGTAGTCAGCTCTATAGCGGGACTTTTTTTTACAATTTTAGCACAGAGATATCTTGAAAATCCAACCTGGAGTGTTGCAACAATTCTGCTGGCAGGATCCCACGCATGGGGCACAACTGGATTGCCGCCACAGAATGGAGAAATGATAAAGTAAAAACAACCAAGCAGGAGGACAGCCATGGTCAAGGCTGCAAACGTAGGTCGTTCAGAATCCGAAGATGAATTTTATTGCCGTCCACGAAGACGCCGATTAACCATTGAAAGGTGCCTAGAAGACTACACCAACTCAAATGCTTTTGAAGACAAACGTTCAGCTTGCTGGCGTTGCCCACAAGGCGTAGATAATAGAAGAAGTTTTGCCGATGATTACGATTCTGAAGAAACCCCTGTAGCAGTTTTACAACCAAAACGAGTATGTTCTAGAAAACCAACACTTGCGGAGAAATCCACAGTACCTCCCAAGCCAACACCAGTACCCGTAGTTGAGGAAAAAAAGCCGATTGAACCACCGCTGAATCCAGCCGTTGTTATAACTGCGCAGGAACTTAAAGCAGGTCTTTTGCTTGAAAGGTTTCTCAGTAATTTTGCCTATGAACTTTTCAATGGTCCCCGACGCAGACGAAAAAAACTGCCGACCAACGGCAACCAATAAACACCTTAATGTATTAAACAACAAAGCCCCTAAGTTAACATCTGGGGCTTTTTCTTTTTTATTATTTATTAAAATTCTATATATTTTTTATGATTACCATTGGCCTTATCTATTGGATATTTTAAAGCATTTTTCTGCATTTTACTCTCGGTAGCCGCTAATAAATCAACATCTACTTTTTACGACAACTCAAGTAAATATATAAACACATCAGCCAACTCATCCCCTATTTCATTTTTATGTGAATTTAAATAGGATTCTAATTCCTCGCCATTCTTCCATTGAAAATGTTCTAAAAACCTCTGTTGACTCTAAAACCAAAGAAATCGCCAAGTCTTTTGGTTTTTGAAATTGCCCCCAATCTCGTTCTGCAATAAACTGATTTATCTTTTCCATTAGATTATTTATTTCTGACATAAGTTTAATTTATTATATTAATAGGCCCATTGTAGCAAATCAAGTATACTATACAAAAAAACCGCCTCTTTTAGAGAGACAGCTTTTATATTTAGCCCCAACGGGAATCGGACCCGTATTACCACATTGAAAGCGTGGTGTCCTAACCATTAGACGATAGGGCCATAAATACTAAGAAAATTATACACAAACCCAGGATTTTGGTCAAGTTTATACTCATTTTACTTTTAAAACCTTTACAATAACCACAAAATAAACTAAAATAGGCGTTATCCTATATATGAATATACTTGGAATTGAAACATCCTGCGATGAAACCTCTGTAGCCCTTATTGAAGCCAAAAAGGGGTTATTAAAAGTGCGTAAAAATTTAGTTTATTCTCAAATTCCAATTCACCAAGAATTTGGCGGTGTTGTACCAGAAGTTGCTGCTCGTCATCATGTTGAAAAAATTATCCACTTAATAAAGCAAATTTTACCAACTAAATTAGATGCAATTGTCGTAACTAGCGGCCCAGGGCTTTCCACTGCATTATTAGTTGGAGTAGAAACAGCTCGGACACTTTCTTATTTATTAAAAGTACCTTTAATTGCCACCAACCATTTAGAAGGGCACTTATATTCTAATTGGCTGGATTTAACCAAAGAACCGAAAAATATATTCCCTGCCTTGGGATTAATAGTGTCTGGAGGACACACAGAATTAATTTTAATTAAAGATCATTTAAGATATAAGCTAATTGGGCAAACTCGTGATGATGCCATTGGTGAATGTTTTGATAAAGTGGGAAAAATCTTAGGACTTCCCTATCCAGCTGGCCCTATTGTTGCCAAACTCTCGGCCCAAGGTAACCAAAAAGCAATTCCTTTCCCGCGCCCCATGATTGATTCTAAAGATTTTGATTTTAGTTTTTCTGGATTAAAAACAGCCGTACTTTACTATACACAAAATTTACCAAAACAAACTGCTATTAATCAACAAACTGTGGCAAATATTTGTGCATCATTTGAACAAGCAGCCATAGATGTAATACTAGCCAAAACAATGCGCGCGGCCGTAAAATATAATGTAAAATCAATATTTGTTGGCGGCGGAGTTTCTGCTAATCAAAATTTACAAAAACAACTAGCAGTAGAAATTAAAAAAGAATTACCAAATATTTATTACAAAAAACTAAACCCAAAATATTGTGGTGATAACGCGGCCATGATTGCTGCGGCCGGTTACTTTCATGCTCTTAAAAAAGATTATATGCCTTGGCAGAAAATAAAAACCAACCCTGATTGGGAGTTGGTTTAAAAAATTTTTTTACCAAAATATCTTAACCTAAAATTTCTCTAATACTTTGTTTTAACTCTGGTGTTACAGTAATCCTAAACTGTGTTTCCATTTTTTGTCCACTTGCCTGCATAATCACTTTTATTTCCCCTGGATTTTTTGTAAAAAGTTCTTTTAACGCTCCTGCTTGCTCTGGCAGCATTTTATTTTTTATCTCTACTACAAAAACATCTTCTCTTTCTTCACTCTTACCTTGATTTTTTACTAAATCTGCAAATCTTTTTTTCACAGATGGAATAGATTCTTCTGTAATTACTTCTGCTTTTTCTGTAATGATTTTCTTTTCACCTTCTCTGTCAGAATACTTTCCCAAAATACACACAAACTGATTAGGAACTAAAATATTTTTTAATTGCTCATAAAGTTTCGGAAAGATAATCGCTTCCACAATATCAGTTTGATCTTCCAAACCAACAAACAACATTGTATCGCCTTTTTTGGTAATAATTTTTTTGGCTGTTCCAACCATTCCGCACGCCACCAACCAGCCACTCTTTACCTCACCAGAAAAAATTTTATTAATTGATGGAAATGATTTACCTAGCAATTTTGCCATTGGAGAAAAAGGATGATCTGAAACATAAATTCCCAATAGTTCTTTTTCCCAAGTTAAACATTCTGATTTAGGCGCGGCAGCTGCGGGTTTTAAACTCAACTTTGCCGCTGCCCCACCTAACATATCAAAAAGTCTGGCTTGATTGCTTTGCTGATTTTTTTGGCAATATTTAAAAAAAGTTGTA